>JAEIGA010002271.1_pt1 | contig 30718 bp, 15 predicted proteins | sample 9270691 | NCBI WGS metagenome assembly JAEIGA01 (sample SAMN17057246, study PRJNA624740) | gut metagenome | biome: biome; isolation source: fecal sample | host: Bos grunniens | place: China: Xizang | collected 2019
AGCCACAAACCTAGTTTGTATATTTTTCAATGTTTTCATCGTCATTACTTTTTAGTGTTATAGGAACATTATTCTTCAGTAACCGGCTCAAGGAATACCTGCTCTACGCGGAGTCTGCGGTCGAAACCTTGCTCACGAGCAGTTACCTTACCCTGTATCTGCAACTGAGTAATTGTTGTCTCCTGTGAGCTCAAGTCAAACTCGTTAACGGGGAATGTGACGTAGTCTTCACCCTCTGCTGCATTTGAAGGAATCAAAGTGATAGTATCCAACTTCTCGCGTGAGGGAGCAGTAGTGATGTTCTTACCCAAGTCGAGAGACTTCTTCTTACCGTTGAGGTCTCTGTAGCTAAGTGTAGCGTTGAACTTGTTGGGCTGAAGTACAGTGTCTCTCCAGTTTACGAATGTAGCGGGAGCCAATACCAACTTGATGCGATACTTTGCTGACAAAGTGTTCTTGATGGTGTAAACCAATGTGGGGTTACCAGTAGGAACAGAGGGCTCGTATACACCGATGTTACCGTTTGAGGTCTGGTAATACTTGTCAACACTATCCTTGCTGATAGTAGCGTATGACTTGATAGCCTGCTTGTACTCAGGAGTCTCAGCACCCTCAGCATCACCGAAGAGTGACTCACCCTGTACGCGCAATGTGTCGTGCCAGAATGTGCGGTAGTTGTAGCTGTCTACGATGTGCAATGTACCATTACTAAGCTCCTTTGTGTCTACGAGGTTAGCATAGAGCTTCTCGAGGTCTTCGCCCTTAAATACCTCAGGACGGAAGTAGCTGTAGTATGAAACGAGTGAATCAGTGGGACTCTTCTGGAGAGTGTTACTGAATACCAAGTGACGTACCATGAAGTCCTTAGTGATTACATCCTGCAGAGAGTCTCTGTCAGCAGTTGCCTCATCATATACGAAGTAGGTCTTAGCTACCTCGTAAGCCTCTGCCCAAGCCTTGTCTGTGGGAGCAAACATGGTGTATGAGCTATCCTCGCGGTTAAGCTGACCGATACGGCCAAACCACTCATTGTACTCATTGATTACAGAGTCGAGATAGGTAACCTGACCATTTACAGTAGGACCTTGTACACTGTTGAACTCATCGAAACGGATCTCGTTGTATGACTTCAAGAAGCCATTGAGCAATGATATAGAAGACTCTTTATCCAACTGCTCCCAGATGTTAGCAGTGAAGATTGCATTGTCTGCAGTCTTGTGGAGCAAACCGTTCTTGGCAGCAATGTTAGCCTGAGTTACAGCTGCATTCTTAAAGATGTAGTCACCTGTGGTACCGTTGAAGCCGTTGTACTTACCGTTCAACATCTTCACCAAATTCTTGCTCATGGTACCTGTTGCAGTGTGATTATAGTCTGCGATATGGTTCTCAATGAACTCATACTTAAAGACTTCGAGCATGCTGTCGCTCACTTCTGCCCAATCCAAGTTCTCTTTGCCTACGAAGAACTCTGCATCATTCACGGGAGCCCAAACGGTGTAGAAACGGTTCTGGCTCAATACTTCATCATAACCTGTTGCCTTAGCAAACTCTGCGAACTTTGTCAATTCGGGGTCAGCTTCGATAAGCTCCCAAAGAGTCTCTGAGGCATTCAGTTCGGGCTTGGGCTGATAGTGGCTTTCCCAAGTGTCTGTACATGCTGTGAAAGCCAAAGAAGCTAATCCGCATGTCAGTGCCTTAAATACTATATTTTTTCTTTTCATAATGAAAAATGTATGCTATTAATGATTCTTGTCTTATTTACGTTTCTCTTCCAATGAAAGACTCTCGTCACGGATGAATGTCATGGGGACAATTTCAAAGTAGTCGTGCATGAACTGAGCTTTACCATCGTCGTTCTCATTAACGTTCTTGAAGCGAATCCAGTGTTCACCTTCTGAGAGATACTTAGTAGTCACAACTACACGTACAGTAGCTGCACGATTTCTACCAAGCTCTTCACCTGTTCCATAGATTGTGGTCGGACCCTTCAAATAGCCACGGTTCTTCATTTCCTTATCGTTCTGAATACCGTTGTCTTCTGTGTTTGCGTCGAGTACGAAACCAATCTTGGGATCGTCAGTACTGATTCTAAGGTCTACAGGGATACCTGCCACTTCATTGTCAACGTAGAACTGAATGATGTGTCTGAGTGAGTTCGCTGTGTAACCCATGCGGATCTCGTATGTGCCAGCAGGTACGGGAGGCAACTTATAAGCGAAGTCAAACGCATCCAGTGTCATCATCTCATCACCCTGGAAGTTTGCCCATCCATGGTGCGGAGAGAGGTAGTAGTGGTGTGTCTCGTCTGAGTATACCTTCAAGTTCTTACAGTAGGTGTGGGGGATAAATACCTCACCGTCACTGGTGTGTGAGAAGAAGTTCCAACGGATGTTGTTGTTGGTCAACTCAGAGCAGAGTGAAGAGGCGTCGAAACGGATTGTCATGTTGAGCACACGGCCAGCCATTACGTCTTCGTTGTAGATCAAAATCTTGTCAATAGGATGGATATAACCATTCAGTGCTGAAGAGCTGAAGTTTGCGTGGGTTGAATCCATTGCGATGAAGTCCTCGTGCTTGTAAACGATAGCATTCATGTATTGGTCAACTGCGGGATCCTTCTGCTTTGAGTAGTTCAGCAAGATAGTGGTCTGCAAGCTAGCCTGGCTACGGGGCATGGTAATCTTAATTATCTTGCCTGACATAGTCTCGTAGAACTCGTTACGGTCGGCATAGTTTACAAAGTCCTTCTCAGAGTTGTAGTTGCTGTGAGGGTTGATCTTGTAGTGTGCCAAGCGAGAGTAGGGGAGTTTACGATCGAGCAAGTGATAACCTACGAACTGGTTCACGGGGTTCTCGGGGCTGGTGAGAGGTGCTGATGCATCTGCTTCAGGATACCACTCTGCACATCTAGCCTTGAGGTCATTGAAGTTGTAGATGCCAGCTTCATTGTATGTAGCATCAGTCTCCAAGAATGCGGTAAAGCCGTAGTAGCGGTTAGCAGGGTAGGGCACCTGTTGTGTCTTATAGATACTTGGTGCCTTCAAGTCACCATCAGTGTAGCTCTCATCCTTGTAGAGCTGCAACTGATTAGCGTAACCTGTCAACTCGATAGCTTCGCTGATGATGCTGAAGTAATCGTGAGCCTCAATCTGAGCAGGTACGGTATTGGTTGAGGGGTTCAGCACTGATGCGATAGTGTGTACCACACCGTTCTGTACCTCTTCGTCCTTACCGATAATCTCACCGTTACCGTTGATCAGCAGTACGTTGAGGTCGTTCTCATCCGTATCGTAGCTGAGGCTGAGGTAGCGGTCGTTCATATTCATCACGGGGATGATATCACCCTCCATGTCTGTAGTGAGGTAGATTGCAGGGATAAGGTGAGTCTGTGCAATTACCTTACACATTGAATCAGACAATTCACTCAATTCGGGTGAGGTAACACCAGTCCATATAACCTTTACGGTAGGATCTGCTGCATTGGCCTCTACTGAGGTCCAATAGATAGAGTCCTGCTCATAGAGATACTTTGTGATTGCGTCGTTAGTAGGCGCAAAGCAAGTGTACTGTCCGTAAGCTTTCATCAAGCTGAGGCGACCACCCTTGTCCAGGATGTGAATGAAGCTGCTGTACACATCTTCATTCTCCTCGAGGAAAGAAGCGATAGTATGACCAGTGAAGGTGTAGCGAGCCTCCTCACCGATATCCTGTCTACAGCTACCTAAAGTAAAGATTGCTGCAGCAGCTATAGCTAAATATTTAAATTTATTTTGTTTCATAGTGTATCAGTTTCTAAGGTTATTTCTTCTCATACAAATCTTCTACCTCGTACGCGGGGTTCTGCTTCAAGAGCGGATTGGTCTCAATCTCGCGCTGGTAGATGGGGAAGAAGAGGCAGTCCATAGCAGCCATTTTACTGCGGATAGCCTTTTGGTTTGTTTCATACTTGTGGTCCACCAAGATGTCGAGCATGTCGTTGGTCTGGCCATCGCGCAAAGCCTTACGTACCAAGTCGAACCAGCGCTTGTTCTCGAATGCCAACTCACGCTGACGCTCCTCGAGTACCAATTCCTGCATTGCAGGAGCATCTGCTGTATACTTGATAGAGTCTGCGTTGGTCACCTTGTAGGGGTTTGAACGGTAGTAAACTGCCTTAACCAACTCAAATGACTTTCTCAAGTCCTGATTGCCAGGTACCAAAGTGTCGTTACGATGAGCCAATGCCTCAGCCTTCATCAACATCACGTCAGAAGTACGGTAGATGATGGTGTTAGCATTAGAGAAATATCTACGATCCTTGTCAGAGTGACCATCGGTAGAGTTTGAGTTTGCTGTCAACTTGTTGCTTGAGGGGTACTCAGGCTTGTCGATGGTACCGCTTGCGTAGCGATATGAACCCTTGATGATAGGATACATATCTACCTCACCCGAAGATTGGATGTAGAAGTTTGATACGCGGCGATAGTCAGTAGGCTTGTAGATACCCTCGGTACCAGTCTCTACGATGTAGCGGGGAGCAGAAAGCTGACCTACCTTGTAGTCGTAACCATAGAACAAAGGCAAGCTGTAGTTCGCTCCATCAACAACACCAGAGTGCTGCAACTCGAAGATGCTCTCACGCAAGTTGTTGCCCAGGTAGGATACCTTGTAGTAGGGAAGGTCGAGGTAGGTAGCATTACCCGTGTTCTTTATAGGCTGGTGCTCGAGAGGATATACCTCATCAACTTTACCTTCGCTCTTAATCTTGTTGTCTTCCTCATATTTCAATACATATCTCATCTGATCGTTCAATACTGAGTCACAGAATGCGATACACTCGGTGTAGTACTGCTTTACACCCTGGTCGTCACCTTTCGCTGCATACTGTGCGAATGCTGCCTTCCAAAGCAATGCGTCAGCAATCATAGCGCGTACGGCATTCTTTGTGATGCGACCCTTGTTGTCAGCCATGCTAGGATAGTTACCTGAGGGCATTACCAAACCTTCAGCCTCGTAGAGGTCCTCGAGGATGAAATCGAGTGCCTCCAGCGGAGTAGTCTGTGCCTGATAGAGGTTCTGTGAGTCATCAATCATAGCCTCCTTGAGCAAGGGGATATCGCGGAATGTACGTACCAGATAGAAGTGGCAGAGGGCGCGGATAGCCAACATCTCACCGCGTGTAACGTTGAGGTCACCCTGAGTAAAGTCAGGGTCCTCATTCATTACTTCGGGAGCGAACTTCAATACGATGTTACAGTTGTTGATGATAGAGTAGAAGTGTGACCAGTCGTTGTATCCATTCTCAGCGAGCAGGTTAGCCTCCATGATGTTCTTTACGTTGTCTGAGGGGTTGTTACCCAAGATTACGTTATCACCACGGAGCTCACCCCATACTACGAGGCGGTCAGTGAATGCTGACTGAATCATCTTACGATAGCTGTTGGCTACCACATTCTCTACGTCGGTCTTGGTCTTCCAATAGTTTTCCAATACAACTCTATCGGTGGGATAGATGGTCAGGAAATCTTCGCATGAGCAGGTCATTGCTACTGCTGCTCCCAAAACCAATGTCTTGATTATATTATTTTTGAAACTTTTCATATCCTTAAATATTGCTTTTCATTATTAGAAACCTACAGTAAGAGCAAGTGTGAATGAGCGTGAACGCGGTGTCTTAGAGCCGTCAAATGCCTGACCCCAACCGTTAGCACTGATCTCGGGATCCAAACCTGTGTACTTAGAGAGGATGAAGAGGTTGTTAGCTGAACCTGATACGTAGAGCTGAGTCAAACCATACTTCTTCAAGATCTGAGGATCCACTGAGTATGAAGCCTGGAGGTATGACATACGGAGGTATGATGCATCTTCCAAGTAGCGATCGCTACCGAGCCAGTTATAACCGGTGTCATACATTGCACGAGGCATCATAGTCACATCACCCTCTTTTCTCCAACGCCAGTTAGTAGCAATACTCTGGTTGTTGTTTGAGTGCATGTTCTCAACGTTCATACGAGCTGAGTTGATTACGTCTACACCATAACGATAGGTGAACTGGGTCTTGAGTGACAAACGCTTGTACTGGAATGTCAGACCGAAACCACCCTGGAGTTTGGGGTTAGAGTTACCCAAGTATACGATATCGAGCTGGTTGATGTTACCGTCGTTGTTGATATCCTCATACATAGCATCACCGCCACGGAATGAGTACTGTGCAGAACCATCTGCGTAGTTGTATGCCATGCGCAGGGGCTTACCGTCAGCACCATAGATGGTGTTGCCCTCAGCGTCGCCTGCTACGGGGTAGATCTCGTGCAACTTGTAGCCCTGTGCCTCTGCCTCAGCAGCTGCCTGTGCCCAACGCTCCTTGGTCCATGTGGTGTTGTAGTTGTACTGGTATACACCCTTGAACTTGAAGCCGTAGAGTGAACCGAGCGGGTTACCGAGCTGGATACGGTTGAGGTATGAACCATTTTTGTAGTTAAAGTCAGCGTTGGTGTTGTTGAGCACGCTCTCCTCCATCTCAAGGATGGTGTTGAAGTTCTGAGCTACGTTAGCGTAAGCTGAGATGGTGAAGTCCTTACCGAACTTGATGAATTTGTTACCATTGACGTTCAACTCCCAACCCCAGTTACGAACCGAACCGGTGTTCTTGTATGAGAGTGAGCTGTAACCGTTTGAAGAGGGGATAGCGTATCCACCCATGAGCTGGTCAGTAGTTGTATTGTCGTAGTAGTTGAATCCTCCAGTGAGCAAATCATCAAAGAATCCGAAGTCGGTACCGAGGTTATACTCGTTTTTCTTCGCCCACTTTAAGTCGGTAAGGCGGAGACCACCCTGCTGTACGGCTGTTGTAGACATATACTTACCGCTGGTAGAGTAGGTGGTGTAGTGGAGGTACTCGCTACCAGGCTGTGAACCTGTCATACCCCAACCGGGACGGAATGACAACATGCTGAGCTTAATCTTATCCTCTGACCACTTCATCCAAGGCTCGTCGATGATGTTCCAACGGAGTGAGAGTGAGGGGAAGTTACCCCAACGGTTGTTAGCACCGAACTTGGTACTACCGTCGCGACGGAGAGTAGCTGTAGCTGAGTAGCGACCTTCTCTGTAAGAGTAGAATGCCTGTGCCAACATCGCCATTGAGCGCCACTGCCATGTAGAGGTAGAGCTGCTGTTGAGGTATGTACCGGTAGTGGTACTTTCGATGTGGTTAGGAATACCGTATGATGAAGAGGCTTGGCTATTACCATTACCTGTGCTCATCTCAAACTGTGCCATGAACTGTGTCACGTGGTCGGGGTTTGCGAACTTCGGAGAGAACTGCAAACGATGACGTGTGTTGAATGACAATGTCTTCTGGTCGTTGGTAGAACTTGCGTTGTACTCACCATCAAGCATACCCTTTGTGGTCAAGCTGCTGGGACGGTATGAACCGTTTGAGAGTGTGCTGGCATCCATGTATACCATACCGTAGTAACGGAGCTGAGTCTCGTCGTGATTCAAGCCGAGGAGCTGGTAGTCCAATGAAATCTGAGGAGCGATACGATAGCTTTTCTCATTCTTCCATGCGAGGTTACCCATAGCCACGGGGTTGATCAAACTTCTCTGGTTGTCCTTGAAGATACCTGAAGAGTTCTGTGACATGAGGTAGTAGTCCTGAGTGTCGTTACCCTGTGGATCTTGTGCCCAAATACTCATGTTAGGCATGATAATCTGTGCTGTAGAGAGCAAACCGCTGTAGTTCTGGTCATTGTCAGTATATGTCAATGAGAAGTCAGAAGAAACCTTGATACGGTCTGACACGAAGTAGTCCAAAGCCATACGTGTGGTGAAACGGTCGAGTTGCTGCTTGATAATCTGACCAGTCTGGTTGTAATAACCTCCTGATACACGGAATGTAGCCTTTTCGCCACCACCAGTAAGTGAAATGTTATGGTCGTGAGTGTGACCATGCTGTGAGATAGCAGATACCCAGTCGGTATTGTTGTTGTAGTTCTCGTACTCAGAGAATGCAGGGTTGTAATTCAACTCCTGTGCGTTAGAAGCAGTGCTGCTCTGTGTGGGGTTGAAGTGTGCCTCCTTCAAGAACATGGTGTAGTCGTCACCATTGAGGAGGTTCAAGCCCTTAGGAATCCAAGCGTTAGAGTAACGGTATGAGTAGGTTACCTTTGTCTTACCGCGTGAACCACGCTTTGTCTTAATCATAATAACACCGTTAGAACCGCGTGAACCCCAAACAGCAGATGCAGAAGCATCCTTCAATACCTCGATACTTTCGATATCTTCAGGGTTTACAGTCAAGAGCTGAGCGAACTTTTCTTCGTTGGCTGTGGTAAAGTCGAAGTCCTCACCGTCAGGCATTTCAAAGATGTTGTCGTTTACTACGATCAAAGGCTCCTGGTTACCGTTAATGGTAGATGTACCACGAAGACGCATCTGAGTACCTGAACCAAGGTCACCTGAGTTGAACACGATGTCAAGACCGGCAATCTGACCCTGCAAAGCCTCGTCGACAGATGCGAACGAAAGACCCTCCATTTCACTCATGTTGAAGGTCTGCTTGGCAACAGATACCTCACGCTCAAGAATGTCAAGTCCACCAGACTTAGAACGGGGCTTAGCCTTGATGACTACCTCCTCAATCTGGTTGTCGTCCTGCATGACGATATTGAACACGGTGCGTGTACCAATCTCGAGGATTACATCCTTAAAACCTACGTAGGTCACTTTCAATTTGTTCTTGTTGTTCTTCACGATCATGGTGAAGTTACCGTCAAAGTCGGTAGTCGCATGGTTTACGTAGCGGTTCTCATTATCCATTTCCACCACGTTTACCATCATCAACGGACCCATTGCATCGCTAATTTGTCCGGAGATACGTTGCTGTGCGCTCAACGTTGTTGCTGAAGCGATGAAGCAAAGTACTGATAAAAGGATATATTTATAAACTTTCATGATACTTTATATTTTATTTGATGAATTTCTGTGTGGTAGCATCGAAGATGCGGTCGTTCACCAAGAAACCGTCGATCTGGTGTACTACAGCATATGATGATGTCTCGATAGTAGCATTAGTATTGCTGCCCTTGAACTCAATGTCACGAGTCATGATGTTGTAGCGCTGACCCTCAGTGCCTGCAGCATTGATTACGTAACATGTGTTGTCCATGCCGGTGATATCACCTGCTACAGAGATGGTGGGGTGTGCATCGTATTCACCCTGCTGAGTCTGTACTCTTACGGTGCAGAAACGCTTGGTTACCTCGTCCAATGTGGCGGTTTCGTAGTCTACTACATACTTCACATCTTCACCCTCAACAATAGAGTGGGGGAGATTGTCTACGTATACTGAGTTATCCTGGAAGTGATACTTCACGAAGTTCACCAAGAGCTCAACATCTACCTTCAATACGCTGATGCGCTCAGCAATCTCTGCTGCCATCTCATCGATTTCAGCCTGAAGGGCATTGATAGCTACGGTATCGCTTGCCTCAATCTCGAGGAGAGCCTCTTCCTTCTCAGTCTTCACGATCTTCACTTCCTCGATAGCCTCAGCTTCAACTTCTAAGTCGTACCAATTGGGAAGACCAGCTGCATAAGCCTCATCAATCTTATCGTTGGTGGGCACGTATACGGTGTAGTGGTATGTGTTAAATGTACGTACGTTCATGTCAAGACCGTTGAGGTTCTCGAAGATCATGTAACGCTTGATAGAGTCCTGAATGGGAGCACCCTTCTTGTCTACAGGAGCGATAGTGTTGAGCACGTCTGCACTACCTACGCAGAGCTCATAGAACTTGCTGAACTCGGGATGGTTGACGCTGTCGCTCAGTACCTTATATACAGACTGTGTAGGTGGCTGGATCATACCTGCATCGAGACGGTATGTGCGACCGTTCTTCTGCGGATAGATGTGACCCATGGGCACCTTTGTGCCGAGCTGTACTTCTCTACCACCCATGATGTTAGTTACGTTACCTTCGGCATCGGTCTCTACCTTGACAGTACCATAGCCCTTAGCCATGTGGTACTTGTTACCGTTAGAGAAGTCACCTACTACGATGTAGTACTCATACATCTGCTTGAGAAGGTTCTCAATCTGTGCACTGCTGGGGGTTGTATTCAAGTTCTTGATGGTATCAAGAGTTACAGGGTCGCATACCCATGTCTCGGCATATACCTTACCAGACTCGTTCTTCGCAGCGGGATTCCACTTGAAGACGTACATGATAGGTTCGGGATCGTTTACAGTTTTGGGGTTGAGGTACTTCATGCAACCATCGTTGGGTACAACCAAACTGAAGGTACTACCCATTGAGAGGAGGTACTTGTCGAATTCGTACTGGTTGATAGCCCAGTTAGCAATCTTCAAGGTGTCGCTCAACATTACAGGAGCTGTTACGGCAACGTAACGTGCAGGGCTGTATACCTTGTTGGTTACATATACAACACCGTTGTTAGCGATGATAACCTCTTTGACATCGTCTTTCTCTACACCCATGGGGTCGCGAGCGTCGTCCATGATGCTCTCGAAACGTGAGGGTACTGCAGAGTTGAATGAGTTCTTCATGACGTTACGTATGAGGGCCTGGAGAACATCCAAGGGAATGCTGTCTCTGTGGCCATAACGCTCGATAAGTGCCTGACCCTCACCAACAGTGAAGTAGGTCTCCAAAGCTTCGTCACTGGGGGCGAAGATTACAGCCATATCATTCTCCTTAGTCGTGGTAGAGCTTGCACCGGCGCGGTACTCGTTCCATCCTGGATCGTAGAAGAGTGAGCCCTTGGCAACGTGCTCCTTCTTGTTCAAGTCTGTGTACTTGAGGAAGCCGTCAGTGGCAGCAGTAGCTACACCTCTGTTACTACCTTGGGTGTAATATCTCTTCTCGTATACCTGCTCGAAATTGGCATCATCACCGTAGTGGTAGATACGGTTATACTCAGCAGTGAGTGCCGCATTGGGAACAGGTACCGCAAAGCGGTCGAGCATGCTGCTGAAGATGTTGGTCATACCATTGGTACGGATTTCCTCAGCCATGTTTGAAGGCGGAATGAGCAGACCATCGAGCTGGTGTACGTAACCGTTCTTACAGGTAACGTTCTGATCGATAACCTTCTTGTCGAAGATAAACGCATCCTTTGTGGTAGCGTTGTATCTGTTGTTGAGCAGGATGTTTACGTCTTCTGCAGTGATTGAGTTCTGGTAGAGCTGCTCCTCAAGGAAGTGTACCATAGTGGTAGATGTAGCGTCAAGAGCGAGACGGATACCCTTCTGGCGGAACTCGTCCCAATCCGAGTTGTTCTGAGGAAGGTCTGCATCGTAGAAGAAACCGATAGAGTCGGTTACGTTCGATGAGGTCACCTGACGCAAGCAACGGCCGATGACAGGCTCAGAGTTGGCGTTGGCAGCCGGCATGCTTGACATAAGCTCCAAAAGATACGCATTGTCCAACATCGCATTAAATAAGATAACGCGCTTGTGCGCGGGCGTGAGCTGCTCGTAAGAGTCGAGTTCCCATTCCTCCCTGATGCCCTTGAGGAATGCGTCATCGTCTGCTACGAAGAGGGTCTTACTACCCGTTTTTGACAAAACCTCCTTGTAATCGAGGTCTTCAATCACTTTCATGAAGAGTGTGAAGTTACCCTTACTCTCCAGATAATCGTAAATGCTGGCGCCCAGCCATTCGGGTTCCCGATTGTCGTACTCGTACTCGTCACGACAAGACTGAACTGTAGCACAAACAAACAACAGGCAAGCCATGCTGATGTACTTACCGACTTTGAACGTGTGTTTCTTGTTCATAAATAAGATATTAGTTAATATTGTTATAATTTTTTCTTTCATCACATGTTGATACTTTGGGTCATCAATGGGCAAAGGTAAAATTATTCCTTTATAATTGCTAATTTTTTTCTACATTTTTTTACAATTCTGAGGTTTTTAACTTTGTTAATCCCACTTGTCAATTTCGAGGTGTTGCAGATTGGCTCTTGAAAGTGGCAGATACTGCCTCTTTGTCGATGTGTCGGGCAAACTCCTGAGGTGTGATGGTGACGGGCTCGAGCATGTACTCAGGCACGTTGTAACTCTTGTAGTAATCGGCATAAAAATTGGGGTCCTTCTGCGGAAGTATGAAGGGCTTGTGAGCGCGTCCGTTCTTGTCGAAATAGGCGATGTAGAGACGGGTGTATCCGCCATCATCGCGACGGCTGGTGAAGAGTATCCAGCGGCCGTTGCTTGACCATGAGTGATAGCTCTCTACATCCTTGCTGTTAATCTCTCTTATATTGCGTAAACGGTTGGTTCTGAGATTGTAGGTGTAAAGATCTGCGTCCTTGTGCCAGATGTGGAAGCATCCGTAGTCGGCCATGCCGATGAGGAGGTATTGTCCGTCGGGTGAGACGCGAGGGAGGGTAGCACTCATGTGCATAGAATCGGCATCGATGACCAGTTCGCGAGGACCAAAGGTTTTGGTCTCGGGATCGAAGCTCTTGCGGTAGATGTTGTAGTGGAATTTGCGGTATCCGTCAATGATATCGCGGTCGCGCATAGCATGGTTTTCGACCTTATAGTATGCCGAGCTGTAGTAGAGGGTTTTGCCATCGGGTGACCAGGTGGGGAATACCTCCCACTCAGTGGTGTCGTTCTCGATGTGCATAACCTCATTGCGTTCGGGGTCGTAGAGGATGAGGTCGCTTTGGAGGTCTTGCACCTCAATCTTGTTGTTGTTGCGGGTGTGGAACGACTGACCGGTGTTGTTGGTGGAGTAGGCAATGAGGTTGTGTGTAGGATGCCATGCCGGGTATACACCAGCCGATAGGGTAGAGTCGGTCTTGAGGTTGATTTTCTTCACTTCGTCGCCATTGACCATGATGGTACCGCCCTTGTATTGGCGCACATGGAATTGCATCTGGTCGGTCTTGTAGTTCTTGTAAGAATGGCAGTTAATGCACTGTCCGTCAGTGTCGTTGCCGTGAAGCATGTTGTTGTAGATGATGCTCTCGTCGAAGTTCTCGATACAACGTTGGCGCAAACTGAGTTCCTCGTATGTAACGTATGAGGGGGCGATGATACGGTATGAGATATAGGGGTCGATGGAGTCTTTGGATACGATCCATCTGGTGGGGCGCATCTTCTTCCATTCGTTGCCTGTACGTACATAGCTGTTTATCTCGATTTTGCTGCCTTTATTGCTGTCGAGCAGGGTATGCCATTTCTTGAGGTTCCAGTTGGTCTGCTTTCCCTTCATGACAAGGGTCTGCTCATTACCTTTGAGCTCGGTGATGAACTCCTCGCCCTCCATGTCGTATTCGAAGTTGAGGGGTGCTATGTTGCAGGGAATAGTGATGTTGGTATAGTTGGGGTATACCGAGGGTATCTCGTCAGTCTCGGTATATTGGGTGGGGACGCTGGCCGTGCAGGCTGCCAGAAGACAGAGGGCAGCGATGAGGGGAAGGTGTTTGTATCTCATTGTTTTGTGGGATTTTATAGGATGATATAGGGGATCCTGGGAGTTTGTTTAATAAGACTTTACATCGCGAATGAAGAAATAGAAGTACCAGAAGGTGTCGCCATAGCGTTCGTAGAAACGCTTTTTGGCTTCGGGGTCGTTCTCTACATTCTCCACCGCATTCTTTTGTGCATAGCGCATGAAGTCTTGGAAACGCAACTTAACCGACTTGTCGAAGGGCATCTTGCTGATGTCTACACCCTTCTCCAAGTTACCATAGAGCAGGGCTGCCTCCTGGAAGTGTATCGGCATGCGGCCTGTCTTGTGGCTGTTGGCATAGCGGAAGAAGCAATCCCAGAAGGTGGGGATGTCTTTCAGTGTGAGGGCACACATGAGGGCTGTCTCGTCGAACATCGGAGTTCTGTCTGGGTTGTATGCATGAGCAAAGTAGTTGAGCAGGTAAATCTCTACCAAGGTGTTGTCGCCATCGAGCTGGTCGGGGTATTGGTAGAGGGGAAGGATGCTCGCAAACTCACGGTCCTTGGCTATGAGTGAGGGATCCTTGACGAATTTTTCGTATTTCTCGGCCCAACCCTTGTAGAAGAGGGTCTTCTTGAGAGTATTGATGTATTTCATGGCCAGGTCATATTCGCCAGAGATGAGCGAAGTCTTCACCATGTACTTGAGGTAATCAATCTTCCAACCATACTCTACGGCATCCTCGAGACACCAGCGGTAGCAGAAGTTCATACGGGCATAGTGATAGTAGAGCATCTTGCCACCCACCTGCATGAGACGTATCTCGAAGGGAGATTCGGCAGGCTTGCCGCCATCGAGGTAGTGGAACATCTCGTCACCAATCTTGCCCAACTTGAGCAGTGAGAGGTTACGGTTGAGTACAATGAGTCGGGTAGGAGTCTGTTTCTGTGCTTTGGCTACGTCGAGCGCTTTACGCCACTCAAGACGTTCCATGTGATGGTTCATCTTGATCTCGGCACGGAAGTTAGGATCTTTGAACCAGAATACCAAAGGCAGTGCCACGAGCACGACTACACCAGCAGAGAGCTCGATGAGCTTGCGTTGCTTGGTAGAGGGCTCCTCGCTCTTCAAGGGGATGAAGGGCATCACCAAGGGGAAGAGGTACAGCAGGATGTAGGGAATCCAGGTAAAGAGGTCGCGGGTTGAGAACTGGAAGGCGGGCATACCTGCTGAGAACATGAATATGAAGCGGGTCTGCTCATATACGTTGTAGTAGAGTATCGGGGTGGCACCAGCTGCAGCCAGGCAGAGGAGCACAGGGCCGAATTTACGTTCTTTGGCATTGAGAACTGCGATAGCGAGCAGGGCCAACAGAGCATAGAAACCGCATACGGGATAGCCGATGGCGGCAATCGCTACGATGGCGGCATAGCTGCCCCAGCCCTTAGTGAGCTGGTAGAGGCGTATGCCCGACAGGGTGAAGAGGAAGCCCACGAGCATAGAGTAGAAGTAGCCTTGGGTCTTAATCTGGAAAATCCAATAACCGGCCTCCATGCTACAGCAGAGGATGAGCACGGCTGGCAACAGGGCAACGAGGCTCCATCGTTCGGGAATGTTGAAGGCCTTCGTAGCAAGCCTCTGCACGAGTAGAAGAAGGGCTACATAGATGAGCGAACCCAATATGGGGTAGTAGAAGAACTGGGTGAGGAAACTGGCAATGTAGGTCATCAGTCCGCCCGGAACCATCATACGCTCGTCGAAGTAGACCTTTGTGGGGAGCCAAAGTGAGAGCTCCTGCACACGGAAGAGGTACTCGTGCTCGAAGATGTTGAGCAGTAGCCACGTGAGTGCGGCAAAGGCAAGCCCAGCAATCAGGGGTAGGCGCTGGGAGCCTGTTCGGGTTGTTTTTGTGTTTGATGTCATATTGTTTTTGTTTAGTTATTTTTGCGCACAATACCTTGCAAAGGTATGTATATTTCTTCGAACGGCAAAGAAGTTGTGAATAAATCTGAATTTTACTGCCGGACAATCTCTGGGAAGTTCTGGAAAACGGATTCCTGTTGTCGCGATGAAAAAAATGCTTTCTCTCGATGAAAAAGTTTTTTTACCGCGATAAATTTTACGTCCCAAGTCTTGGAATATATATCCCAAGCCTTGAAATATACGTCCCAAGCCTTGAAATGTATATCCCAAGCCTTGGGATATACATTTTATTGGGAGGGAGAAACTTTTTTCTCGGGATGTGAGGAAATGTTTTTTGGAGTGCAGGAGTTCAGGAGTTCAGGAGTTCAGACAAATGTTCTGTACGTGCGAAAGGACTGTCGTCTGAACTCCTGAGCAAAGCGAAAACTCCGGTACTTCTGAACTCCTGTATATATATTTAAAAAGGTGTAAAGGAATGTTTGTAAAGTCAAATAACTTTTGTACCTTTGCGATAAATCGCGAAGAGACTTTCGCTCGCAGTAATAAATAAAATCGAAAAACTATGAAGAGAACATTCTTTTTGATGGGTGCATTTGTGGCTGCCATGAGCCTTAATGCGCAGACAGCCAAGATGTGGCTTAACCCTGAGGTGAACCATGAGAACCGTAAGGAGGCACGTGCAGCCTATTTTGCTTATGAAAACACCGAACTTGCAGCACAGGCAGACAAGAGTAAGAGTGCCCGCTACATCGATATGTCGGGCGAGTGGAAATTTAACTTCGTGAAGAATCATAACGAGGCGCCCGAAGGCTTCTTTGCTGTAGGCTATGACGATAGCAAGTGGGATAAGTTCCCCGTGCCCGGCCTCTTCGAAATACTTGGTTATGGTGATCGTATCTACAAGAATGTGGGTTATTCGTGGGCAACACAGTTCCATTCTAACCCTCCCTACGTAGAGGAACGCAATAATTATACCGGTTCGTACCGTCGTTCGTTCAAGATACCCGCAGATTGGAAAGGTCTGCAGGTGTATCTCCATGTGGGTTCGGCTACTTCGAACCTCATGGTGTGGGTAAACGGCAAGTATGTAGGCTATAGCGAGGATGCGAAGATAGCAGCCGAGTTTGATATCACCCCCTACTTGGTGCCGGGCAAGGAGAATCTTGTGGCTATGCAGGTGATGCGTTGGTGTGATGGCTCATACCTTGAGGATCAGGACTTTTGGCGCTTTACCGGTATTGCCCGTGAGGTATATATGTATGCTCGTCCCGAGGTGCGTGTAGATGACCTCTTCATTCTCCCCGACCTGGATAAGAACTACAAGAATGGTACATTGAAGATTACGGCTACGGCCGACAATGCTGCCGGCAAGGTGTTGTTGTATGTCTTGAAAGATGCTGATGGTAAGCAGGTTAAGAGTACTATAGCTATTGTCAATGACGAGGGTAAGGCTGAGGTTACACTGGCGGTGAACAATCCCGCAAAGTGGAGTGCTGAGAGTCCCTATCTTTACGACCTCGATATCGTGCTTCTTGATGGCGACAATGTGGTAGAGGCTATCCGTCAGAAAGTGGGCTTCCGCAAGGTGGAGCTCAAGGATAATCAGGTGCTCGTCAATGGTAAGGCTGTACTCTTCAAGGGTGCCAACCGCCACGAACTCGATCCCGATGGTGGTTATGTGGTGTCGGTAGAGCGCATGATACAGGATATAAAGATTATGAAGGAGCTCAATATCAATGCGGTACGTACTTGTCACTATCCTGATGATCCCCGTTGGTATGAGTTGTGTGACCTGTATGGCATCTATGTAGTGGCCGAGGCCAACATCGAGAGCCACGGTATGGGCTATGGTGACCGTACATTGGCTAAGAACCCCGACTTCAAGGTGGCACATCTGGAGCGTAACATGAACAATGTGAAGACCTTCAAGAATCACCCCTCAATCATCTTCTGGAGCTTGGGTAACGAGGCGGGTAATGGTCCGAACTTCGAGGCAGCCTACGATTGGATCAAGGCTTACGATAGCAGTCGTCCTACACAGTATGAGCAGGCTACCAATGCTCGCAATAGTGATATCCGTTGTCCTATGTATGCCGACTATAACTACATGGAACGTTACGGTAAGGAACCCAATAAACCTCTGATTCAGTGTGAGTATGCTCATGCCATGGGTAACTCAATCGGTGGCTTGAAAGAGTATTGGGATCTCATTCGTCAGTACCCCTCATTGCAGGGTGGTTTCATCTGGGACTTTGTAGACCAAGGCCTTCGTGACAAGAACGAGCAGGGTAAAGAAATCTTCACCTATGGTGGTGACTATGGCCGTTATCCGGCATCGGACAATAACTTTAACTGTAATGGTATCATTGCTCCTGATCGTCGTTATAACCCTCATGCTTATGAGGTTCGCTATAACTATCAGAACATCTGGGTGGTAGCTAAAGATCTCAAGAAGGGACAAGTAGAGGTGTACAATGAAAACTTCTTTACAGATTTGGCTGACTACTACCTTGAGTGGACACTCCTTGAGGAGGGCGATATCGTCTCTACAGGTCGTGTAGACAACCTCAATGTGCCTGCACAGGGTAAGAAGGTGGTAACCCTCAAGGGCTTCAAGTATCCTGCCGAGAATGGCAAGGAGTTTATGCTCAATATGGAGTTCCGCCTGAAGGAGGATGCTCCCTTGCTTGCAAAGGATTGGATGGTAGCACACGAACAACTGCAACTGTCTGAATATGTATATCCTACCGTAGAGGCTATCGCTGCTGCAGAAGGCAATCCTGTGACTGAAGATGTGCATGTGGCATGTCTCGTTCTCAAGGCTGGTGACTTTGCTGTAACATGGAATCGTTGGAATGGCTGGATTGAGTATATCGATGTGGCTGGTACTCCGATGATGGAGAAGGGTTATGCCTTGAAGCCAAACTTCTGGCGTGCTCCTACCGACAATGACTTCGGAGCAGGCTTGCAACGTCGATTTGTTGACTGGAAGGAACCCGGATTGCGTCTGAAGCGAGACTCGTTCAAGTGGGCTAAGGAGGGTAACAATATGGTGGTAACTGCTGAGTATGAGTTGCCTAAGCTCGAGTGTACTCTCATGATGAAGTATATCGTTACCGCTGATGGTCAGCTCATTGTAAATCAGAGCCTCAAGGCTGGTGAGAATAAGGAGAAGAAGCCTAATCTCTTCCGTTTCGGTATGCAGATGGTAATGCCTGAGGCATACGCCAATATTGAGTATTACGGTAATGGCCCTGAAGAGAACTATGCAGACCGTAACAATGACCAGACTATCGGATTCTATGTTCAGAAGGTGGCTGATCAATACTATCCCTACATCCGACCACAGGAGTCTGGTAACAAGACCGAGGTACGCTACTGGCGTGTGCTTGATGACAAAGCTAAGGGCCTCGAGTTTTACGGTACTGAGGCACTCAATGCTACAGCTTTGAACTACCTGCAGAGCGATCTTGATGATGGTTGGGAGAAAGACCAACGTCACTCGGGTGACCTCACTCCAAGAGACTTTACCGTGGTGAGCATCGATAAGCAGCAGTTTGGTCTCGGTAGTGTCAACTCATGGGGTGCATGGCCTCGTCATGAGTATCAGATGCCTTATGGCGATTATGAATATACTTTTGTGATACGTCCGGTGAAATAGGCTAGGAAATCCTAGGTATTCCTAGGGGATCCTAGGTAGTCCTAGGAAATAGTAAGAAAAAGAAAAAATAATGACAATCAGATATCTAACTTGCATTTTGCTGTTGGCCTTCGGGCTGACAGCAAATGCTGTAAATACAGTGACGACAGTTGCTCAGGTTAGCGCTGAGGTGACATTGGCTGACGATGTTGACTATGTAATCACTGATGCTGTACCTTTTGTTGAGGGTGGTAAGGTGAACATTACCAATACAGAACATGCAGTGCTCATTATACAGAGCATTCGTCCCAGCTATGTGCTCAAGAATAAGTGGCTCGAAAACAGAGTGTTTATCCAAGGAGAGCAGGCGGTAGATGGAGTGAACTGTCAGGTGCGTATGTATGCCCATGGCACTATCGTACTACCCTATAGCAAAGATTTTAAGCCCCTAACCGTATACTCGGAGAAGAATTTTGAGGGAATGGCAGTGGATGATTTCGGCTTGGAGCATACGGGTGGTTTTATGAACTCGCTCACCGATGCTAAACTCAATAATCAGATACGAAGCTTCAAACTCAAACGTGGATATATGGTAACCTTCGCCACGGGTAAAAGCGGATGGGGATATAGTAGATGCTTTATTGCTGATACTGAAGATATTGAATTTGCAGAACTACCAGCACATCTTGATGGACGTATATCGTCGTACCGCATATTCCAATGGCACGATGCCGAGAAGAAGGGATTGGCTTCAGATACCCGCAAGGGGGCCAATGAACTGTTGGCTACCAGCTGGTGTTATACCTGGAGTGAGGGTAGCAGGCTCTTGCCTGACCAGGAGTGTGTGCCCCATCAAATCTACGTGGCATGGCCATCGGCCTCGGCATGTGGTAGCGTGAATTATGCCTGTCATATGAAGACCAATAATGAACCAGGAAATAGTGTCGATGATACGCCTCAGTCTGTGGAGATTATCCTCAATCAGTGGCAAGAGTTGATGCGTACGGGTTTGCGCCTCTGCTCTGAGTCATCACACGATGGCAGTTGGTCGCATCTGGATGAGTTTATCTCCGAGATAGACCGTCGTGGATGGCGTTGCGATATCCTTGACCTGCATTGTTATTGGTCGGGAGGTTTTGATAACATGGAGTATTACTACAACAAATATGGCAAGCGTCCTATCTGGATATCTGAGTTCGTGTGGGGAGCTTCGTGGAACAACAACGGTATCTTTGCTACAGACCGCAGTTTCTCAGAGGCTAACCAGAGGAAAAACTTGGAGGCCATGAAGGGTATTTTTGCCTCACTCAACAATTCGCCCTATGTGGAGCGTTATGCCTACTGGAATAGTGAGGCCGACTGCTCGAAACTGTTGCGTGGCGAAGATGAACTGTCATTGACGGGAGAATATTTCCAGACGATGCAGTCGGGCATGGCATACCGTAAGGCTTATGAGAAGATACCTAATGTGGTGTATAGCTATCCGACCGAGGTAAGTGGTAAGTGGGTGAGCCAAAGTGAAGGTGTCTATCGTGTGTCGTGGAAGGATTCGAACTTTGACCTTCTCAATGAGATGCAGGTACAACGTCGTAAGGAGGGAGAGTCGGCATATCAAGTAGTGGGTGTCGTAATCCCTAAAGACCAGACAGCAAAAAGCTCTACCTATACCTATAATGATACCATTGATGAGCCAGGCTTGTATGAGTATCGTGTGGTGAATATCACGGCAGAGAATACCGAACGTGTGTCGGGAGCAGTGCAGGTGTCAAAGTCAAATCATTTGAGTGCCAATGGAATGCAGTATGGTGAGCTGACCCTTATCAATGGGGATGCACAGACTATTACCTTCAGTGAAGAATTTGAGTCGGTGCCTGCCGTATTCATGGGCGTGGTGACCAATAATAATACCAAGTTGCATCCAGGAACACTACTCTCAGAGGTTACCAAGAAGAAATTTACCTATCAGCCCATGCTGTGGACGGGTTCTGCCGGTAGTACCTTTGAGGAGCAGGAGTCGTTGCCCTTCATGGCATTGGAGCAGGGAAATTATGTGTTCAATAACCTCGACTGTGAGGTGGGTGTGGCCAAGGTTTACATGAGCGATACTTGTGAAGTGAACTTTACTAAACCCTTCCCCGAGGGAGTGACTCCCGTCGTGCTTGCGGAAATACGTAAACCCATGACCAAGACTTATGCATTGACTGCCAAGGTGAAAGAGGTGACCAATAGAGGCTTTAAGTGTATCGTGATGGTAGAGGAGAGCAATAAGATTACGGCTCTCAATTATGACGTGTGTTATTTGGCCATTACGCCTGGTGTGGGTACTGTGGATGATGACGCTGGATTGATGATTGCTGCAGGTCGAAGTAATGATTTGCTGTATGGTTCAATGACACGTACATGTCCTTTTATCTACGAGAGTGATACCTTGCGCTTTGTTGATCCCTATATCTTTGCCAGTCAGCAGACAAACCGTTATGATGCAGCCACAATGGTACGTCGAAACAAGAGTTTGACTACAAAAAAGGTGGGCGATATGACCTATGTCGTGGGAGCAAAGTTTAAGCGTGTTACCGATGCAGGACGTAAGAATGCTTCGGATGGCACGAAACTCAATGCTACCTCAATGAAGGATGACCTAGGCTGGGTGGTATTGTATCATCGTGCCGAGGGTACTGCTACACCGACGGGTATACGAACTATTGACGTTGATAATGAGATGATAAGACCCTATGTCATAGACCGTACCATCCGGATGGATGGCTGTACCAACTACGATGTATATACTTTGCATGGCATGAAGGTAGCTTCGCACAAGCCCTTGGTGCCCGGTATATATGTGGTGAGGGCAGTGGACATGACAACGATGGTAGTAGTAAAATAGATGTCTTATGTACGAGATTCTTCAAAAATACTGTAAAGACGAAAAGCAATTACATATCCTTATTACACACAGTAGAGCTGTGGCCGACAAGGCTTTGGAAATAGCACGCATGCATCCAGAACTGGGTGCAGATGAGGCTTTTATCGAAGAGGCTGCCATGTTGCATGATATAGGCATTGTTGGAGTTAATGCACCTGCCATAGCATGTTCTGGTACGGAACCTTATATTTGTCATGGCATATTGGGTGCAGAGATTCTACGTGCCGAAGGAATGGAGCGTCATGCCCTTGTGTGTGAACGTCATACTGGCACAGGACTTACATTACAGCAGATTGTAGAACAACAGCTGCCCTTGCCCCATCGCGATATGCAGCCCCAGAGCATCGAGGAGCAGATTATTTGCTTTGCCGACAAGTTCTTCTCTAAGACACGTCTTGATAGCGAGAAGAGTGTGGAGCAAGCACGTCGTAGCTTGGAGAAATTTGGTGCAGAGGGCTTGGTCAAGTTTGATGCTTGGTGTGAACGGTTTTTATAGTGTTAAAATGGCAACGGAGACTTAATAATTGTCGATTGTTTTGTACCTTTGAGATAAATCTCGAAGATACTTGCATTCGCTTTAAAAAATATTCAAGTGAACTTGATATTTCTCGCTCATTTATTCGTATCTGTGAGATAAATCTCCAAGATACTTTCGCTCGCTGTAATAAATATTCAAGTAAACTTGATATTTCTTGCTCGCTTATTTGTATCTTTGCAGTTTGTTTGAGATAAGACAAAAGAACTTTGGTAAGACTACACAAATATATCACTCTATTGGTCATGTTCCTTGTGGCTATGACACAGGGTACGTATGCCCAACGTACAGTGCAGCGTGGAGGGGCATTGCCCGATTCGGCAGGCTTGTCTGCGGCAGCTGCAGGGGTGGTACCTGTCGAGGAGGCTGTGGTAGAGGGTGCTGATAGTGTTGCCAATGATACAGTGTCGAAACGTAATGACTTGGAGGCACCTGTCATCTATGAGTCAAAGGACTCGATGGTGTGGTACAAGAACGGTAACGCTTACCTATACGGTGATGGTAAGGTCAATTACCAGAAAATAGAACTTAAAGCGAATGAGATAACCATTGATTTGGAGACCTCTACGGTATATGCTCAAGGAACCTCAGACACGTTGGGTAATGTGAAGGGTAGACCCGTATTTGCGGATGGTGACACTCCCTATGAATCGGAGACGATGAGCTATAACTTCCGTTCGCGTAAGGGATTTATCAATAATGTGACCACACAACAGGGTGAGGGTTACATGACTAGTAATACGGTAAAGAAGGGGGCCGAGGATGAGTTTTATATCCGCAATGGTCGCTATACTACTTGTGAAGATCATGAGCATCCCCACTTCTATCTTTCGTTGACACGTGCCAAGATGCGTCCTAATCAGGATGTGGTATTTGGCCCGGCTTATCTTGTGGTGGCTGATGTGCCTTTGCCTTTGGCTCTTCCTTTTGGATTCTTTCCCTTTACTTCGGATTACTCTTCGGGATTCTTGATGCCCTCGTATGGTGATGAGTTGGAACGAGGATTTTATCTGCGTGATGGTGGTTATTACTTTGCAATCAGCGACTTGATGGACCTCAAAGTAACGGGTGAAATCTTTACCAAGGGCTCGTGGGGCGTGTCAAGTATCTCAAACTATCGCAAGCGCTATAAGTATTCGGGTAACGTGAACCTGAGCTATATGGTGACTAAGACGGGTGAGAAGAATATGCCCGACTATTCGGCTTCGAAGAACTTTAAGGTGGTGTGGAGTCATCGTCAAGATGCCAAGGCTAATCCGAATCAGAACTTCTCGGCCAGCATCAATTATGCCACTTCGAACTATGAACGTAATAACTTATCGAGCATGTATAACCCCTCGCTCACCTCGCAGAGTATACGTACCTCAAGTATGAGTTATTCACGTAGTTTCCCTGAACGAAAACTTAATCTCTCGAGCTCGTTCAATATCTCGCAAAATATGCGTGACTCTACACTCTCGCTCACATTGCCCTCATTGAGCCTTTCAATGAGTCGTGTATATCCCTTTAAGAAGAAAAAGGCGATGGGCGAGGAAAAGTGGTACGAGAAAATCTCGTTTACCTATACCGGTTCGCTCAGCAATAGCATTACGGCCAAGGAAAGTGAAATCTTTCAAAAGAACATTCTTACTGATTGGCGCAATGGTGTGAAGCATTATATTCCTGTAAGTGCAACGTTTACAGCCTTTAAGTATATAAATATTACTCCTTCGTTTAACTACACGGAGCGTTGGTATAGCTATAAGATTGATCGCTCGTGGGATGAGGAACGTATGCGTGAACGACAGGATACGACCTTTGGTTTCAATCGCGTGTATAACTACAACCTTGCCGTGAGTGCCAATACCAAGCTCTATGGCTTTTATAAACCCATTAAGGCAATCTTTGGTGACAAGATTGAGATGATACGTCACGTCTTCACTCCTTCGGTAAGCTATAGTCTCACGCCTGACTTCTCGGATTCAAAGTATGGTTATTATAAGTCGTATACTTATACCGACTCAAAGGGTGAGGTGCGTACGGTGGACTATTCGCCCTATACTGGTTCGCTTTACGGAGTACCCGGCAAGGGACGTCAGGGAAGCATCAATATGGACGTATCGAACAATGTGGAGATGAAGATGAAGAGCAAGCGTGATACTACGGGAGTGCGCAAGGTGAGCATCATCGATGAACTCGGAGGTAGTATCTCGTATAACATGGCTGCCAAGACAAAGCCTTGGAGCAACCTTTCTACTCGCGTACGTCTTAAACTCACGAAGAACTACACCTTCAGCCTTAACTCGGTATGGGCTACCTATGCGTATGAGTTCAATGAGAATGGTCGTGTAGTGGTGGGTGACCGCACTGAATGGTCGTATGGACGTTTTGGACGTTTCCAAGGTATGAGTCAGAACTTCTCGTATACTTTCAATAACGGTACGCTGAAGCAGTGGCAAGAGAAGATTAATCAGTTGATGTCTCCCAAGGATGAGGAAGCAGAGGATGCTCCAGCAGCACAGGGTTCAACAGCTCACAGTGCTCCGAATAAGGGAGAGAGCAAGGGTAATGACTCGGATGCAGGCAAGAAGAGTAGTGTCGAACTTGACGAAGATGGCTATATGCCCTTTAATATACCTTGGTCATTCTCTGTGTCGTATGGTGTGAGCATGCGTGAGAATACTGCAGGTAAGATCAATGAACACACGATGCGCTACCCCTATAAACTGACACAAAACATGAACTTCTCGGGTAATATCAAGATTTCGAACAAGTGGAATATGAACTTCTCGTCTGGTTGGGACTTTGACGATAAGGAGTTGACTACTACCACAATGAATATTTCTCGTGACTTGCATTGCTTCAGTATGTCGTGTGGAGTGGTGCTCAAACCCTATACCTCATATAACTTCTCTATCCGTGCCAATTCGGCAATGCTTGCTGATGCGCTCAAGTATGATCAGCGTAGTAGCTCGGGTGGTAATGTGGATTGGTATTAAGAGTGAAGAGGGAAAAGTTAAGAGGGAAGAGTTAAAGACTTCGCGATGTATACCCATCCGGATAGCTAACTCTTCCCTCTTAACTTTTAACTTTTAACTTTTAACTTCAAGTATTACCAGTCGATAGCTGTCTCTCCATGCGATACCAAATACTCATTCGCGCGACTGAAATGCTTATTCCCGAAGAATCCATTGTAGGCGGATAGGGGAGAAGGATGTGCAGAGGTGAGCACCAAGTGCTTGTTGCGATCGATGAAGGCACCCTTCTTTTGTGCATAGGCTCCCCAAAGGATGAATACGATATGTTCGCGCTCCTCGGCAAGAATGCGTATGGCTGCATCGGTAAATGTCTCCCAACCTCTGCGTTGGTGTGAGCCTGCCTGATGAGCTTGTACGGTAAGTGTAGCGTTGAGCAGTAGTACACCTTGATTGGCCCAACGTGTGAGGTCTCCGTTAGGGGGGAGAGGTTTTCCAAGGTCGCTCTGTATCTCCTTAAAGATATTCTGTAGCGAAGGTGGATTGGGTACTCCCTCGTTCACAGAGAAACATAGTCCGTGGGCCTGTCCAGGTCCGTGGTAGGGATCTTGGCCAATGATTACTACCTTCACCTTATCAAAGGGACAGTGGTCAAAGGCATTGAAGATTAGCTTTGCTGGGGGGTAAATGGTAGTACGCATGTATTCAGAGCGTACAAACTCTGTGAGCTTGACGAAATAATCCTTTTCAAATTCTGTTGTTAGTCGCTGCTTCCAACTCTCCTCGATGCGTACGTCCATTTTATTTACAATTTGACGAATTAATAAACTTCGTTTCTTTTCCTCCTTCGCACCTCGGCAATTCAAGTAAACTTGATTGCTCTCGGTTTGGCGTCGGTTTCCAATTTAGATTAGCGGGATATTAGCTTCTTTGCATTCAGCCTTCATCTCTTCGGGCCAGATGCTGGATTGAATCTCTCCAATATGTGCCTTCTTGAGGAAGAGCATACATAGGCGAGACTGACCAATACCGCCACCGATACAGAGAGGGAGTGTGTCGTTCAAAATGCGTTGATGGAAGTAGAGCTTTGAACGATCTTCCTTACCGGTAAGGCGTAACTGCTCCTGCATCACCTCTTTGTTGACACGAATACCCATTGATGAGAGCTCAAAAGAACGGCCCAAGAGCTCATTCCATACGATGATGTCACCATTCAGACCGTTGTATCCATCGCTATTTGGGGTAGACCAGTCATCGTAGTCCGGTGCACGATTGTCGTGCGGCTCGCCATGGCTTAGCTGTCCACCAATGCCGATGATGAACACTGCACCATACTTCTTGGCAATGGCATGTTCACGCTCCTTCGGTGTGAGGTCAGGGTACATTTGCATTAATTCTTCGGCATGGATGAAGTGTATCTCTTCGGCCAACGAGGGATTCAGTTCTGGATACATCTCGTATACCATATACTCAGTACGTAACATGGCCGCATAGATGCGCTCAACGATTTTCTTGAGGAACTCTACATTGCGGTTTTCTTCGCCAATAACACGTTCCCAATCCCACTGGTCTACGTAAAGCGAGTGCAGGTTACCCAACTCCTCGTCAGCACGTATCGCATTCATATCGGTATATATGCCATAGCCTTGAGGAATATTGTATTCGGCCAATGTGAGGCGTTTCCATTTTGCCAATGAGTGTACTACCTCAGCACGTGCATCCTGCAGGTCCTTGATGGGGAATGTTACAGCACGTTCCACACCGTTGAGGTCATCATTGATACCCAATCCCTGTAGTACGAACAAGGGGGCTGTGACACGACGTAAACGTAGTTCTGTAGAGAGGTTTTGCTGGAAAAACTCTTTTATCTGTTTGATGGCAAGCTCAGTCTGTTTTAGGTCCAGAATGGGCTTATATCCTTCAGGCTTTATCAAATAACTCATAGTCTATTGTTGTTTTGCAATATGAGGTGCAAAAATAGAGATTTATTGTCAATAATCAATTGTTAATTGGTATTTATTTGCTAATTTTAATCCTGTCTCTCAGCTTGAAGATAGGTCTCGGCTCGGAAAAATGCAAGTATACTTGCTTTTTCGCTCGCCTTACACTATCTTTGCAGCCAATTGGTTCCGTAGCTTAGCTGAATAGAGCGTCAGATTCCGGTTCTGAAGGTCGTGGGTTTGAATCCCACCGGGATCACAATAAATCTCTGAAATAAAAGAAGAAAGGGTTGAAAGTGAGGCTTGCCTCTACTCTCAACCCTTTCTTCTTATCTCTAACGATTATTTCTCGTTGCGGATGGGGTCATCAAACTGTTCTTGTAAATCTGCAAGTTTCTGCTTCATGCGCTTGGTGATACGCTCGGTACCCGGTTTCCCATAGAGGTTGTTAAGCTCGTTGGGGTCGTTCTTAAGGTCATACAATTCCCATGAGTCAATGTCATTGTAGAAGTGTATAAGTTTGTAACGGTTGTCGCGTACACCATAATGGCGTTTAACGGCATGCTCGGCAGGATATTCATAGAAGTGGTAGTAAAGAGCATCTCTCCACTCGGTCTTCTTGCCTTTGAGGAGCGGGAGGAACGAGTCTCCATGCATCTCTTCGGGAACCTCTACACCTGCAAGTTCGAGGAAGGTAGGTCCGTAGTCGATGTTCTGAACCAACTGAGATACATCGCCCTTCTTACCACCGGGAAGACGTACGAGCAATGGGGTACGGAATGACTCTTCGTACATGAAGCGTTTGTCGAACCAACCATGTTCGCCCATATAGAAGCCTTGGTCAGAGGTATATACAATCATGGTGTTATCGAGCAGTCCCTCTTTTTCGAGGTAGTCGAGGACGGTACCTACATTACGGTCTACAGAGGTGATTACACGCAAATAGTCGCGCATGTATTGTTGGAATTTCCATTCTGCGAGCTCATTGCCTGTGAGGTTACGTGATTTGAAGTCCGCAATGATGGGGTCATAATGACGATCCCAAGCTGCTTGCACCTCGGGTTTCATGCGCTGGCGATACATCTCGCGTCCCCAACCCTCGTAAGGTCCGTGTAACTCGTGTTCATAGTCGGCCATCTTGAGATCATATACGATACCCATGTCCTTGGCGATGCTCATCTGTTGTTGCTGTGCAGCTATTCGGCCTTCGTAGTTGTCGTAGAAAGTCTCGGGCACAGGGAAGTTAGAGTCGCTGAATAGTTCGAGGTCACAAGTGTCGGGCATCCATGTACGATGAGGTGCCTTGTGGTGGAGCAATAGACAGAAAGGTTTGCTATCGTCTCTTAGGTTTTCGAGCCAGTTGATTGCAACATCTGTAGTAATGTTTGTGGCATAACCCTCACGCTGTATCTTCTCTCCGTTGCGGATGAAGTAAGGATCGTAGTATTCTCCCTGACCGATAAGGATATCCCAGTAGTCAAAGCCCGTAGGAGTAGATGCTAAATGCCATTTTCCTACGACAGCAGTCTGGTAACCTGCTTGTTGTAGCAACTTGGGAAAGGTGAGTTGTGAACCATCGAAACGAGTGCTGTTGTTCGTGAATCCATTGGCATGGCTATGTTTGCCTGTGAGCATACAAGCACGGCTGGGGCCACTGATAGAGTTGGCCACAAAGCTGTTGGTGAAGCGTACGCCCTCGTTGGCGATGCGGTCGATGTTTGGAGTCTCTATGTAACGTTGGTCATAGGCACTGATGGTTTGGTACGAGTGGTCGTCACACATGATGAAGAGGATGTTCATCGGCTGCTCGGGAGCAGCTGCCTCCTGCTTTTTGTCGCCTCCCGTGCAAGCGGCAAGACCGGCAAGTGCGGGGAGAATAAGATGGTTCTTTTGCATAGTGTATAGATTTTTTGAAGTGTTATCTATATTGAATACAATGTATTAATTCTCATTTGATGCTGCTGTTACCTTACGGAATGCAGCCGGTATGGGAGCTTCGAAGTGCATCAATTCACGTGTCATCGGGTGAACGAGCGACAGACGATGATTGTGTAGCATCAAGCGACCAATGGGGTTAGTAGCACCACCATACTTGCGGTCTCCTGCTACGGGATTACCAATGTCGGCAAGCTGTACACGTATCTGATTCTTGCGTCCAGTAAAAATCTGTATGTCAAGTAGTGAGTGGTACTCGTTGCTCTGCACCACACGATAACGTGTTACTGCCAATCGTCCCTCGTCGGGTTTGCGAGCTACATATACCATCATGTTATTGTTGTTCTCAACAAGGTTGTGGCGCAACTCCTGTTGGAGCACCTCGGGACATCCCTCAACCACAGCTGTATAACTACGTTCGCGTACATAGTTGTCCCAATTGTAACGAAGCTCGCGTTGCAAGTCGGGGTCTTTGGCAAAGACGAGTATGCCTGATGTATATTGGTCCAAACGATGACAAACGTAAGCCATTGAACGAGCATCTTTCTGTTTCAGATAGTCGGTGAGTAGGCTCTGTGCGGTCTTCTTGTTGGTATCGCGACCCATGGTGAGTAGACCTGCAGCCTTCTCCACCACTACAAGGTATTTGTCTTCGTAGAGGATGTGTAGCTGATTGGCGCGTAATACTGCAAAGGGACGTGTGAAGTTTACTGATACTTTATCGCGTGGGGTGAGAGGTGTATCAAATTGTGTGAGGGGCTGTCCATTCACAGCTACATGATGATGAGCCAGCATTGATTTGATATCACTCTTACTCTTGGGGGCAAGTATCGTATACAAGAAAGGGAGTAATGTCGTATCCTCTACTGGAGAGTAGTGGAATATCTGGTTAGGACCCTTCTTTCCGTGTCGTTTGTTGTTTCTCATAATGTGTAAATATTATCGCAAAGATACGAATAAATGAGCGAGAAATATCAAGTTTACTTGATTTTTTTTCAAAGCGAATGCAAGTATCTTCGAGATTTATCTCACAGGTACGAAATAATTCACAATTAAATGCTACCTTTGCCCAGAAAACTACTAATTCTGAATATTAGATCATGCATCATCCCGAAAACGACGATAAGTATAAAGGCCTTACGGTAAATGCTGGTATAGAGCAACCGGCCATGGTCAATCCCTATATGAAGCCCAAGAAACGCAAGCGTCAGTTTACTCCGGCAGAGTATGTCGAGGGCATTGTTAAGGGTGATATAACAATGCTTTCTCAGGCCGTGACGTTGGTTGAGAGTCTGCTTCCCGAACATCATACGATTGCTCAAGAGGTCATCGAGAAGTGTTTGCCTCATGCAGGTAATTCAGTTCGTATCGGCATCAGCGGTGTGCCAGGAGCTGGTAAGAGCACTTCTATCGATACCTTCGGATTGCATGTGCTCGAACGTTATGGTGGAAAACT
>JAEIGA010002272.1_pt1 | contig 30715 bp, 25 predicted proteins | sample 9270691 | NCBI WGS metagenome assembly JAEIGA01 (sample SAMN17057246, study PRJNA624740) | gut metagenome | biome: biome; isolation source: fecal sample | host: Bos grunniens | place: China: Xizang | collected 2019
AGAGACTTCTCTTTAAAAAAGGACTGCATCACTCCGGATATGCTTGAAATGCTGGGAGGATTGAACGAAATCGCCCATAAAAGAGGGCAGAGTCTTGCACAGATGGCGTTATCCTGGGTATTGAATGACAATAGGGTAAGTTCCGTAATAGTAGGAGCCAGCAGCGTAGAACAGTTGAAGTCCAATATACAAAGCATCAGAAACACCGGATTCTCTAATGAGGAAATCGGAATGATCAATCAATTGACAAGGTAATGATAGGAATATTTGACTCAGGAGTAGGCGGGCTTTCCGTCTTCAGGGAGATCCGCAAGTTACTTCCTGAGGAAAGGTATATTTATTATTCTGACAACGCACATTGCCCTTATGGAGAAAAATCAGTCGGATACATAACTGACAGGGCAAGAGAAATAACACGTTTTCTTCTAAACAAAGGAGCGGAAATCATTGTTGTGGCATGCAACACTGCCACAGCAGCTGCAATTTCCTCATTAAGAGAGGAGTTCCCCGTCAAATTCATAGGAATGGAACCGGCAGTGAAGCCCGCCGTCAAAAGTACCAAGACGGGAGTGATCGGAGTTCTTGCCACAGCCGGCACACTCAAAGCAGACAAATACCTCAACACCAGAGAAAAATTCTCAGACGGGATAAAGATCGTGGAACATATCGGACAAGGATTCGTAGAACTTGTAGAAAAAGGATGTCTTACCGGTAACGAGGCCGAAAGCACTGTCGCCGAAAGCCTGAAGCCACTATTGAACGAGGGGGCCGACCGAATAGTCCTAGGATGCACCCACTATCCTTTCCTTGCAGATACAATTTCAAAGGTAGCATCAACTCTTTATCCAGAACGAGAGATTGAGATCATTGATCCGGCACCCGCAGTGGCACGTCACCTCATGGATATAATGAAAACTGAAGCCCTCATTCATAATGAAGGCTTCAGTATAGAGCTTTACACATCCGGAGATGCCAGTATCCTTAAAGATACATTTTACAGACTTAGGCAAGCGGATCAGGCATAGAGCTGTCCGAGAACCTCGAAGTACGGTCTTCCTTCACTAATTACAACTCTATATATGGTGTCATCCACCTTATAATATTCATTCCCGTCAAGAGTAACCATTTCGTAATCCTCCGGCAATGTCTCCACTAACGCTCCTGCTGGCGGAAGGATGACTTTATACTCACCATCGGTATCCATTATGTAAAATACGCCATCCTGATAGTAGTATTGGCTCCCTGCCGACGCATAACTCTGAACAAGTCCGAGTCCGTTTGCAAGCCCATATGCCTGAGAAGCAAGTTGCTGATTCATTGCTATTGTCTGATTCTGAGCCGCTATGGTCGCATTATTCTGAGCAATCACTGCATTCTGCTGAGCGATATACGCGTTATTGGCTGAAATCCGATTATAGGTGTTCGCCACGGTATAGTAATAAGAAAGTCTTACTGCAGTCCATGCCATATTCGCGATAATATTTGCAGCCAGGACAGTCCCGCGAGGAGGACGGCATACAATGTAATATCCCCCGTAAGGACGGTACCAGATATCGTTGTAGCAGTAATATGTGATGCCATGGTAAACATGTCTTCTCACATGAGAAGGAAGTACTCTTACCCTATGACCATAGCAATGATTGTGTCCTGCCCAGAAGTGGGATGGTCTGTCATAACCGATGAAGTCTCTGTCATGCGGGTGAGTCTTATGTCCTGCATCAGGTCTCACGGCTGGTCTTCCCGCAGAAGCATTTCCGGAAGGACGTCCCGGACGAGTCCCTGGACGATTCACAGAAACCGCATTATCACGATCCGGGTTCTTGTAACTGCCATTATCCCTGCTTGGCCTCACTGCTGCGCCAGAGGGCTTTACCTGACGAGAAGGTTTCACCTGACCGGAAGGTCTGACTTGAGCAGAGGGCTTTACTTGGCCGGTAGGTTTCACTTGACCGGAAGGTCTTGTTTGACCAGAAGGTTTCACTTGACCGGAATGTCTTGTTTGGCTGGAAGGATTACCAATAACTGATGGTCTGACAGGGGTGACAGAGCCATTTGAAGGTTTCACCTGACCGGAAGGGCGGACTGCAGTACTTGGTCTGCGGTCATTGGAAGGGTTGACAGCAGGTCGAGATGATGAAGGTTTTCGCTCTACTTTTACAGGCTGTCTCACCTGAGAAGAAGAACGTACGGGTGCCGTAGACTGTCTTGTGACGGTGCCTGCCGATTTTGAACTCCCAGGTTTGGTTCCAGTAACACTTGTACCTCTGGTGGTGGTATGTGAAGTACCGTTCGAAGAACGAGACTCCCCTCTGCGTGCCTGTGCATCAGCACCAGACTCGAAAGCCACAAATGCCATTACGGCCAATATTGCGGCAAGTGCAGTTCTGATTGTTCTCATAATCGTGCAGTTTTAGAGAGTGATTAATAGATAAGATACCTTTGCGACAAAGTACGGAAAGCCTCTTCGTCCTTCCGCCAATAGTCTTTGATATCGGTAAATTGATACCGCTTCTGGAATTCTGTTCTAACATAATCCGTGCCACAAACCTTGTCGAAAAGTCCATAACCACTTATGACTTCAAATGCCTTCTTATCAGGATAAAGTTCAGCAACTGCCTGCATAACATGAAATTGCGTCTCCGTTATACGAGCATTTTCATAGTCTGTAAAAAAGAATTGAACGCCCTTTACCAATTCTCCTTTCTGACTGCCGGAGAAAGGTTTGAAATATATTGTCCTGAATGAAACTCCTGGAAGTGAGTATGATTCGAGACGGGCCTTCAATTTCTCAGGATCAAGCCAGGTGGCTCCAAAAACCTGAAAAGGAAGCGTATATCCTACGCCTATATTCATAAAACCATACAACTCACCGCAGACTCCCGAGGCTGCATAGTACATCGGCGTCTCCTTGAACGGAATGTTAGGAGAAGGCAGCACCCATGGAAGCCCTGTATCTTCATAAAGCATATCTCGTGTCCAGCCTTCCATCGGAATCACTGTCAGATCGCAATGCGCAGGTGCCTGATTACCTTTCTGTCCCCTGTTCATTCCTTCCGAGTTTATCATCACTGCAAGTTCCCCCACTGTAAGTCCGTAGACATAAGGTATCTCATACTGACTTACAAATGAAAAAAAACCCGGTTCTACGTAACATCCCTCTATCTTGTTTCCGCCCAATGGGTTAGGTCTATCAAGAACCATCACTTCAATGCCCTTCTCTCCACACGCCTCCATCACCAGTCCTAATGTACTGATGAATGTGTACGAGCGTACTCCCACATCCTGAATGTCATATACCATTACATCTATTCCCTCGAGCATTTCAGGGGTCGGCTTACGCGTCGCTCCATATATTGAATATACAGGAAGACCTGTAGCCTCATCTTTGGTATCAGTGACATGCCCGCCGGCATATACATCACCACGCACGCCATGTTCAGGTCCATAGAGGGCCACGAGGTTCACATCCGGAGCATTGAACAATATATCTACAGTGGAATTAAGGAACCTGTCCACACCACTAGGATTGGTGACCAGACCTACTCTCTTGCCTTTGAGACCTTCAAACCCGCGGTCACGCAGAACTTCAACACCCGTTTTCACTACAGGCTGCGATGCTTCTGCCGATGTGGAACAAGAAATCATAGCAGCCAAGACTATACATAAAAGAAACAATTTCCTCATAATCATTTCACAGATCAAGTTTCTAAATAATATTAAAGATTCACGACTTTACCCACAAACATGATGTCCTTATTATCCATATCAGCTATAACGAAGATGAAAGGACGATCTACATTCATTGCAGTCACAGGACGGACAGCAGTCATACGGATCTGGGCGCTTGTCACGGCCGCGGCCTCTGTACCCTTTTCGCTCACATCAATATAACATTTCTGCTTGACCATATTTACATGGATCGGTCCGGAAACAGATATTCCGCTGAAGTCAGCTGCCGAAGTAAAAGCTGTCTTTACCCCCATTCTCTCCAATGCCTTATTCAGTACCAGAGAGGTCTCATTCACAAATCTAGGCATATGCAGAGATACTTCCACTGGCTTCAAAAGAGACATTGCCGTCTTATATTGATTTTCCCCGATATAGGGAATGAGAGCATCAAGTGACATTCCCGATGGAGGAAGGACTACATACATTGCATACCTGCCACCTTCATAGGGAATCTCTATCATCTTCGCACCTTGATATTCGACATAATTGAACATTGCCTTGCGGGACATCATAGGCACGGATACATCTCCACCAAGTCCATGGAAAACTCCGTCACTGGTCGCATCCGCATCAAAGGCAACAGCCCATGGAGCATTGAAATACAATGCATTGACCAGCAGCATAACCATATCAGGGCTGACACGCTCGATGATTTTCTTTATTTTTCCTGAGGTCTTCTCAGCACACCAGTCATTGATGACATTTACAGTTGCCGGAGAACTGAAATCCTGGGTATCGATAAAGGCTCCGAAATAATTTTCCAGATGACTGACATAGCGGTTTCTGACACTGAAATCATCACTGATCCATACGGCATTGGAGGATTCCACTACCGTATTTCCCCCTCCATCCAATTCTGCTTTCCCAAATGTCGCTCCATTCAACGCATTATCCAACTCGACCTTTGTCTCTCCTTCTGCACCAGCCTCCAGCATTGCCAGCACCATACCGGCACTATAAGGAGAAACAACAATATTCTCTTCTGGAGTTGCTACTGCATTTACATTTCTGAAAAAGGAAAGGGCAAAACCAATCTGAGATCCCTCAACAGGGGGGCCCTCCTGCTCTCCGCATGCACTCAGAACAACCAGGGCCATCATCATAAGAATCTTTTTCATTTTATTCCATTTACTTTCTTCCATATTCCGGATCCACCTTCACCATCATCGTCACACCGACAGTCACAAGACAGCAGACCATGACAAAAATGAAGAAATTCGTATATCCGAGACCTTCCTGGATGTATCCTGCCACCATTCCGGGAATCATCATGCTCAAGGCCATGAATGCAGTGCAGAGCGAATAATGTGCCGTCTTGAATTCACCTTCGGAGAAATAGATCAGATACAGCATATAAGCAGTGAACCCAAATCCGTAACCAAACTGATCAAGAGCCACGCAAGCACTGGTAAGCCACAAACTTTCAGGCTGGAAAGCAGCAAGGAAAACGAAGGAAAGACAAGGGAGGGTCAATGCCAGAGCCATAGGCCATAGAGATTTCTTCAAGCCCCACCTTGATGCAGCAATACCTCCCAGGATTCCTCCTATGGTCAATGCCGCCACACCGATTGTTCCATAGACCCATCCGACAGTTTCGGTGGCCAGTCCAAGCCCTCCTTCAGAAACCGGATCCAGCAGAAACGGATTCATCATCTTGACCAGAAAAGCTTCCGGAAGCCTGTAAAGGAGCATGAACAACATAGAAATGAATATGTATTTCTTTCGGAAGAATGTTGAGAAAGTCCTTACGAACTCGACAATGATCTCCTTGGCGGTCTGTCCTTTTTCACGCAGTGCATCGGATTCAGGTCTTGAAAGGCTGAATGTATGCCAAAAGGTCATAGCCGAGAAGATTACGGCACTGCCAAGCAGTGTAAACGACCACGCCTGAGGTATATCTCCCAACTTTCTCTCCAGAATGCCGGCTATGACCACCAGCACACCCTGACCGAATATCGATGCCAAACGGTAAAAAGTACTGCGTATGCCGACAAAGACAGATTGCTCCTTCGGCTTGAGAGCCAGCATATAGAAGCCGTCAGCAGCAATATCATGGGTTGCAGAGGCAAAGGCTGTAATCCAGAAAAGGACCAATGTCAGCTTGAACAGCGATACGGAAGTCTCTCCTGCAGCGATCACATCAGGTGAAGGATGAGGAAGGCTGAAGGCCAATAAGGCAAATGCAGCGGACATTACTATCTGCATGGCCAATATCCACCAGCGTTTGGTCCTGATTATATCCACGAAAGGACTCCATAAAGGCTTGACAACCCAAGGAAGATATAGCATACTTGTATATAATGCCATCTCACCTTTGGGCATGCCCATATTGTTGAACATGACCACTGAGATATTGTTCACTATGAAGTATGGAATTCCTTCGGCGAAGTAAAGGGTGGGAATCCACCACCAGGGAGACATATTGCGTTTCATTTTAAAATCGAATCCGGATAATAATGTTCAAGTATCTGTTTGTAGGTATATCCTTTGGAAGCCATGACTGCCGCTCCTATCTGACAAAGTCCTACACCATGCCCCCAGCCAGAGCCCCTTAGAATAACCTTATCAGAAGTCATCTCTACATCAAAGGCTGAACTCTTCAGATGGCTTTCAGAAAGTATTCTTCTGATTTCCAGCTCCTTACCTATAACCATGGTCTTTTCTGAGCCTACAATACGAAGCTTCCATATTCTTCCGGATCCTCCTCTTTCAAGCGGTTCCATTGAAATGATCTCGCCGATATGTATTCCGCTCTTCCTCTCAATCAGATCAGCAAGGTCCTTCTTATCATACTCCACTGTCCACCGATAAAAATCTGTCGTCTCCTGATCATAATTGTTAAGAACCTGGGAAAGGATGGCCTTGTCAGTTGTGTCGCAGAAGCATTTTCCGTCCCCCTGATGATCCGGTGCATCAGCCAATGGACGCAGGTAATCGTAATCCTTATCTTCCCAGCAGGTGCTGAAACGTTCCATCCTTCCGCCGCAGCATTTGGAGAAACGTGTATCACAGAGTTCATCATGATATGTCAGTACCTGTCCCCATGTGCTGTCAATCACCTTTCTTACTGTCTTGCCTGTAGCGCGTGTCAAGCCCTGATATCTTTGACAATGATCGTCAGCACATACATCAAAAAGACGATGGTCATCATGGTCGTACCATTTGATGCAGGTGTATTCCGGGGAGTCCTGCACTTCATTGCAATCATGATTACCGGACATTTCCAGATGAGTCACAAGTGACGGAAGATCTGTTATTCCTGGTGGGACAGCGACTTTTCTTTCATTACGCGAAGACGTGATCTGGGCCATCAGCCATGAACGCGATATCACTGCATGGGCCTTCAGAAATTCTTCTGATGCCGATGCACTCATTTCCGAGGAGATCACACTGAGAAGATAGTCTTCTACTCCCACTACATTCACAGCGGTGAGTTTATCCTTATCCACTATTATCTTAAGAGCTCCGGCAAATTTCTGATCTTCCTTTCTTTCCCAATGGAAATCCACCCCTATTGTCACTCCATGAAGGACAAATGAAGGTTCTGCAAACATTGTCGAAGGTGTCTGAGAGTCAAATAAGAGTTCATCATACAAAGCTCCGTCATATTCAATCTTACCTTCCTTGAGTGATGCCTTTCTCGGACCCGCTCCGTCAGAAAGTATCTCGAACTCAAGTTCTTTGCCTGACATTATACCCACTTCTATTTTCGGTTGGGTACGGGTCAGACGATTAAGGATGGCTGATTCATCTTCTTTGGTCACAGAAACTTCTGCAAGCATTTCCAGCAGAAGTTCAGGTGTCAGCTTGTCATATTCCGCCTCCACCGGCACAATGAAAACGCCTCCCATATCCGCACAACCAGGGCTCATTGTAAGATGATCCGGGCCATCGCTGAAATAATGATGGGAACGGTGACGGCTCCGGAATATCACAATCGAACGGAACTCTCTGTCACGATAGAATGTGAAGAGGTTAAACATCGGTTCACTGTCACCCTCAGGAATCTCGGCACAATCAAGAAGGCGATAAAAAAGCTTTGCCATTGACTTCGATGTCTCAGCCGTGAGCACAAAGACACCTGTTGTAAATTTCTGATAATGATACAATCGGGCATCCTGAAGCGAAGTAATGTATTTCAGGTCTTCGGCATCTGCCCCCAGATCCAGAATATTGTCTACATCACACTCCAGGGGGATTATTCCTGATGGGGCTGCTTGAAAATGGTGGTGGTCAGGAGCTGATGCGCCGCTTCTGGGACCATTGTAAAAGAATGTGAAGTCGGTATATTTCCTGGCAAGATCCAACATATCCACATAACGCTGTCTGATGCTCTGATCGGTATGTTTTGCAGCAGCTATCACCAGATGGTCAGGAAATATCGGATATGGATTGACCAATATGTGATATTTCTTGTTCTTGCGTCCTTCGAATTTCAGCATTATCTGCTCTGCAGGACGATTGTCTCTGCAGAGAAAGCACTTTCTTCCGGCTATATCCTCCTTGTTCAGCTTTGCCGCTGAGGACACGATGCGGGCTGGATTGAACTGCAGCTTGACTTTCAATCCCCCGGCATCCATTTCACGCACCCTCACATTCTTCAAAGCCCTGAAATTGTCGCATGCCAGTGACCAGCGGGAAAGCTGGTCGCCGACGAACTTATGTATTGTCCTGTTATGCATTTCTGTTCTTTCTGATTCTTGCCTCAAGTTCCCAGGTTCTTATGCGGTCTTTGTATTGATTATTGGCGTTAATCTTGTCAATATCCAATGCGGCATCGGAATTCCCATCCCACCTGCGACAGCAGTAAAGCACGTCGTAAATACGGCCAATACGGTAGTCACGACTGATTCTCAAACCCAGGGCATAATCCTCTCCATAACTCGTATTAGGAAGATTAATGGTCCTGAGAAGCGGAGTCCAAAAAGCCCTTGGAGCACCAAGTCCATTGATTCTCAATGCGTTGTTACGTCCATTATCCTCAGTCCACTCCTTATGGTCTATCACTCCCGGGGGAATCGGATTCATATTGAAATCAGTCATCTGATAGGTACCCACGACCATGGCACATTTCTGCTGGTGGAAAGCATCGACTATCTTCTGAAGGGTATCCTGCCCACTATAGACATCATCACTGTCAAGCTGAACCGCATACTCTCCGCAGAGTTCATGATGAACAGCAAGATTCCAGCAGCCTCCGATTCCGAGATCATGTTTTGCCGGAATGATATGCTTTAGGCGTGGCTCCTCGAATGACATTGCGCTCAGAATCTCTGTAGTGCCGTCTGTTGAATGATTATCCACCACTATTACATTATAAGGAAAGTCTGTTTTCTGAGCCAATGCACTTGTGACTGCATCCATAATAGTTTTCACCCTGTTGAATACCGGAATTACCACTGTTGCCGTAACCTGGAATGTATTGTCTTCAAATTCATTGATATCCGGCTCCTTGAACTTTGGTTCCAGCCAGCCGCCGATACGCTTCAGATGAGCAGTACAGACCTTTTCCATCTCTATCTGGACATCTCTGTTCTTAGGATCGACATAGTCAAACTGTTTCTCCCCGGATTTACGGGTATCGGACTCAATTTCAGTATAAAGATATTCGTTTATATGCACGATATTCTTCATTCTGAGTCTTAGGTCATATAGCGCACCGAACTCATAATCCGTCTCCATAGCCCTCACAGCCCTCTTAAAGGAACTGCTTCGGAATACCAATACGCTTCCGAAGTCGAAATCATCCCTTAGAGCTCCTTTCTGACAAGCAATCAGAGGATGCTTCATTCTCTGGCAGCTCCCATCCTTTGCCGTGACCAGTTTGTAATGATCTGCATATAGCATGTCAGCTCCCGTATCTTCTGCTATTGTCAAGATACGGTCAAGAGCGAACATACCCATTTCCAACGGAAAATCCTTGGTATATAAAAGAATGAATTTTTCAGAAACAGCCTCAGCGATGCTCCTGAGGGTATCAGTCATCCTCAACGATACACCGGAAAGAATGGTCACACCTGTAAATGCAGCACTCCTGCTGAAAGATTCCACCGTCACGGAAACATCCTCACCTGACATTGAGGGAATAAAACATTCAATATTAGACATAGTCGCTTGGCTTTAGTATATCAAAGACAAACTTACATAAAAAAAGTCAGAATGCCACTGCACTCTGACTATAAAAATCCTATTCGTATGTTATTTAAAGCAACGCCAGCAGGGATCTGCGTATCATCTGGAATTCACTTTCGAAATTCGGAGTGAAAACACCTTTCCCGAGGGAGGCATCAATATCCTCCAAGGTCCACCAGCGTCCTTCATCCACTTCATCCATGTCAGGATGAAGTTCAAAAGACCCAACTGCAGCAAAGACATTGACCATCTCTCTTTCGACAGAAGACTCGAATTCGTAAGTTTCCAGATATATGGGATTGAACTCCGAAAACCCGAGTTCTTCCGAGGCCTCTCGATAAACGGCTTCTATAAGAGACTCCCCGTAGGAGACATGTCCTCCGACAGCCGTATCCCACTTACCTGGCTGGATATCCTTATGCATTGCCCTTTTCTGAAGATAAACCCGTGAATATCTGTCTATTATATGGATATGAATTACCGGATGCAGAGGCTTCTCGCCACCGTGACAATATTGACGGACCGCCCTGCCGACCACAAGTCCGTTGGGCTGCACAATCGGGAACCACTCACATGCCGGCGCCTTCATTGCCACAGAATCTGCGGTGGGAGCCGGAACAACCGGAGCGATATCGTATGGATAGATAAGTTCTATCATAGACTAAAAGACAATTTCCACTATAAATGACTGAGCTTCAGCAAGACGTCCTTCTATAAATACATGCAGTCCATCTTCCCTTTCTTCTGTAATCCTGTAGATGCTCACCACATCCCCTGCCTTGGTCTCATGGTTGAAGTTAATCGTAAATTCCTTGACAGGACGTGAGGAAGCAATATGATAATCTACGGCATCCATGGCCCATTGCATATACATAGCATTATTGGCGTGAGCATTCGTATCGATGTCAGAATATGCCACGGGATGATCCATTATGAATTCAGGATCTGTTCCCTTAGGCATCACGACCTTATCTGCAGGAGTTTCGATGACATTATCCGTGCATACAGTACCGTCTTCCATCAACTTCGGATCGCGTACAAGCCTGCGTGTTTCAAGATTCAGTACCAGCCACGAAGTGGTGGCCTTGACTCTATCCCTGCCCTGAGCATCAGTAAGAAGGAAATCCCTCAAGAAGAAGAGACGATTCAACCCTTTGTGCCAAGTGGTGAGGGTCATATTCTCCCTCCACTTCGGAGTGTCGACGAACTCGACATGGACACGGGACAATATCCAGGCGGTATTGGTCTTTATAAGGTCATCGTATCCAAAGCCCAGATATACGGCATGACTTCCTGCAGCTTCCTGAGCCAGATTCATAAAGGAAGCAGGCTTCAGGCGCCATGAAGCATCTGTATCATAGCAAGGTATAGTCAGCTCTTGAGTATATTTTATCATAATCTATGGTTTAGGATTCTCAATTCTTCCTCTGTATAAAGGAACTGGTCCATCCACTCCGGGAACATTCTTCCGGCAATAGCATAAGTCACTGTCAGCACGACTAATATACAAGCCGCTATTGCGAGAATCTTCAGGAATGTATTGCCGCGATGCTTTTGCACTGGAGGTACTGCTTCTGAGGTTTCCGGCTCTTTGGCTGACTCCGGGGCATCACAGCTCTCTCGTTGAGGTTCTGAAACAGATTCTGCAGCGACTTCGAGCGAAGGAATGATTTCCGGTTCCTGCTTTAAAGGTTCCTGACATTCCTGCCTTGAAGGCTCTGACTGAGGCGTTTCATCAAGAAGTGATCTCAATCCGGCCACGGCAGCCGTAACTTCTTCCGTCGTTTCCTGATGAGTCTTCAATGAAATCGGCTCTAACCCAAAACCCGCTGGATATATATCCAATCCTTCATCGGCAACGAAAAACAGATTGTTTTCTTTAGTCGCCCTTAACCGGCCTAGTCCCGGAAATACGACTGTCTTCTTCGTATGAAGGATATGACGCATCTCCAAGATGAAATCCCCGATGATTCTTTCCGCCACATCAGGAGCTACTTTATTAGTATGAGCATAAAAATCTATGAGTTCTCTGCCTTGGGATGGTGCAGCACGGAAATATAGACGGCGATAAGGAGGATTTATGGTATATCCCTTGTCAGAAAAAGTCGAAGGTACTACCTCAGCAACGAAAGAACCAAGTCCGGGAAGTACCACCCTGTCGTTGTCAAGAATCAGTTCCTTGACCATTTTTGATAAGAGATCGATATCCATAAAACTTATTTTTAAGGCGAAATGCCGTTAATCATGTTAAAACGATGCAAAGATAAGATTTTTTCAAAAATTTTTACGAAAAAGGTTGGAGGTATAGAAAAAATGTGTACCTTTGCAATCCCAAACGATTTAGATAACGTTTGAGACAACAAATTCCCGAATAGCTCAGTTGGTTAGAGCATCTGACTGTTAATCAGAGGGTCCTTGGTTCAAGTCCAAGTTCGGGAGCAAGAGGATGGTTCTTGATCATCCTTTTTTATAAAAACAAATTCCCGAATAGCTCAGTTGGTTAGAGCATCTGACTGTTAATCAGAGGGTCCTTGGTTCAAGTCCAAGTTCGGGAGCAGAAAGGATGACTTTTCAGGTCATCCTTTTTTTGTTTATCATCACCAGCCTTTTCTTATATTGTCAGCCATTATTCCTACCAGACGCTGACGGGCTTCCAGACTGGCCCATGCCACATGAGGGGCAAGCCTCATTCTTTCAGGATGTCTCATCAGAAGATAAGGATGATCCTCAGGGATAGGTTCGATTACGAAGACATCGATACCGGCCCCGGCAATCACCCCGGCATCGACAGCTGCCGCAAGTTCCTCCTCCACAACAATGGCCCCTCGTCCCATATTGATCAGATAAGCACTCCGCTTCATCAGTGCAAGCTGCTCTTTTCCGATAAGATTCTTTGTCCTATCGTTAAGAGGAGCATGTATGGAAACGATATCAGAGACTTTCAGAAGTTCGTCCAGTTCCAGACAAGGGTAATCCTTGCAATGTCCGGTTCCGGAGGTCGAGAAATAACACACCTTCATACCGAATGCCTCAGCGATCCGAGCGACCTTCCTTCCTATATTACCCAGTCCTATTATACCTATGGTCTTGCCGGAAAGTTCCCACCAGTTCCAGTTTGGATCCGTGAACATCCCGCTTCTGGAATAACTGCCTGACTTCACGCTCTGATCGAAATATGGAGCACCGCCTACAAGAGAAAGTATATGCATGAATGTCGACTGCACCACAGAATCGGTCGAATATCCCACGGCATTACGCACTGGTATCCCCTTCGCGGCCGCATATTCCACGTCAATATTGTTTACACCCGTAGCCGCAATACATATCAGCTTAAGATTCGGAGCGGAATCAATCAACTCCTTATCCACCAATACTTTATTTATAAGCAGAACATCCAGGTCCTTCACTCTTTCACGAGCCTGCTCAGGAGTGGAACTTTCATAACGGACAAATTCACCCAGAGATTCAAACGGCTCGAATGAGACATTTCCCATAGTGGCCGCATCTAGAAAAGCGATCTTCATAACTTTCAGTCTTTAGTTTTGTAAAGATACGAAAAGTGCTTTGATTTCATTCACTCTGAAAAGAAAAACGGTGCAGCAGAATATTTTCCCGCTGCACCGCCATATATACAAAGTCTTGAAAGTTATTCAAAATCGAAAGGAGATATGATATCAGCATAGTATTTCCATACCTGCTTGAAAGTTGACAAAGATTCTGTAGGCACATAAATAGTCTGCGTACAGCTCGGGAATGTAACTCCCTGCCATCCGGTCATAACAAAATCACCCTGATCAATCGTAAATGGCGATGTCGCTTTACAATAAATAGTTCTAAGATTATCAGAGTGACTAAAGACACCTGCCCCCATTTTCTTCATGTTTTCAGGAAGTGTAATCTCGGTCAATGCATCACATTCATAAAACGCCCAAGTCAATATTTCTTCAAGGGAATCAGGAAGGCCAATTTCTGATAAATTATAGCAGCACATAAACGTCTCTTGCGGTATCACCTTAACACCCTCTCTAACAACAACCTTCTCCAAGGCAGTACAATACTCAAATATACCGTCTCCGATGGATGTCAAGGAACCAGGAAGATTCATACTAGTCAAAGATGAACACCTGCTAAAAGCATTCGTCCCGATCGACAATAAAGACGAAGGGAGTTGCGCAACTTTTAAAGCACTGCAATAAGAAAATGAAGCGCCACCGATCGACTCAAGTTTATCAGGGAATACGACTTCCTCCAGCTTATAGGAATCGGTAAAAGTCAGGTACGGAATTTCTTTAACGTCTGCTCCGATAATTATCTTGGAGAAGCCAGTGTGGCTGTATGGAGGAAAATCAGAACCAATATCATCATAACCTGTAGGAGGAAGGTAATCAACCCTAAGCTCACCTGTACAATCGCGGAATGGTGTGCCCTTTAACTTTGTGACCGAAGAAGGCACATATACTGATTCAACAGATGTACATCCCTGAAATGCCCCGCTGCCGATCTCCTCCAGACCTTCCGGAAGATGAATTTCTTTAAGTGCAGTACCGCTAAACGCGCTACTCTGTATCGATTTCAGAGATTTTGGGAAATTGACTTCAGCCAAAGCAGAGCAATCAGAAAACGCCATTGCTCCAATTGTCTCTAGTCCATCTGGCAATGTAACGCGCTGAAGTGCAGCACATCTGTTAAATGCCTGTTCTCCCAGGGATGAAAGTTTATCTGGCAATTCTATAGAAACCAATGATCTACAACTAGTAAAGGCAGCTTTTCCAATTTCTTCTAATGATTCCGGGAAATTAATATTCTTCAGTTTACTTGCATCAGCAAAAGCACTGGCACCGATTTTCTTCACATTATTTCCCATTACCACAGTTTCCAGATCCCAGCTAGACGAGAAGGCCTTTGGTTCAATAACTTCAACATTGTCTCCTATAGTGATCTTAGTTATACAATCCTGATAGAAAGCCATCTCGCCTATGACAGGGCAGTCGATATCGACTTCTGTAACCATAGCACGTACCTTACAGAAGATATCGATTCCCAGATGAGTCACATTCTTTGGAATCGTCACTTTCTTGACGTTAATACAATACGGAAATGAATTTGCACCTATATATGTAACATCCGGTCCAAAGGTGACATTTGTAAGATAAGAGTACATGAATGGTGCACTAAGATAATCATCCCCGTTATTAGCATCAGGCACATTACTATTAATAGTAAAATCTCCCGTACAGTATGTAAACGAACAAATACCCCAGTCCTCAATTCCGTTTCCAATCACAACAGTCTTTGGCGAAGCGGACTGAAAGGCATTAGACTTAATCTCTTTTACAGAATCTGGGATAACGAGATGCTCGATCTTAGACTCCATGAAAGCCCGTGGTCCTATTATCGTAACGTCATCCGGTATGACTGTACCTGCAGATCCTGCTATAAGCGTGTTTGTAGCAGTATGAATGATTGCATTACATCCGTTACGAGAATCATATACAGGGTTCCCCTCCTCCACTACCAGACGCTCCAATGTGGAATTACATACAGCTGCAAGTTCGTAGTTCATAACCGTAACTGAAGCAGGTATAACCAGCTCTTTCAGGCTAGTCAAACGAGTTAACGAATACTGCCCTAATTCTTCCAATGACTTAGGCAGAGTAAGTTTTCGCAGCTGCTTACATTCAAAAAACGCCTGGAATTCCAGTTTCTTGACAGATGTAAAATACTTGAATTCATCAAAAGAAAGAATATTTGTGCCCCTGAATACAGTTCCCACCGACTCAACAGCCGCCGCCTCAGCATACGAGAGTTTATTATCGCCGTCAGTATCCCAATTGAGTACACATAATGTCTCGGTATTCTGGTCCAGGAAGTCAATATACTCATCATCCGAAGGAGGGGTTGTCGAACCGCCCTCAAAAACAAGACCAGACACTGTACCGATATACTGAATGACACCAGCATCCAATACAAGTTCATCAGTAACGGATTTCACAGCAACTGCACCATTTGTATCAGTAAAGGTAAGGGTCAGTCCTGACTTGTATGTACCTGGAATCATCGCCACATAATAGTCACCAGGTTCAAGGGCCTTGTCTGAGGTCAAGGTAATAGTAGAAGACTGAGCTAACGGAGTAATAACAGCTTTTCCTGCATTATCGAAAGATACAGATGCAGTACCAGTAAGAGACTCACCGCCATTAGCTTTGATTTCCACTGACACGATAGATCCAGAGACATTATCGACCGAGAATTTCATATGTCCGAGAACATTCTGAAAAGTCAATGACATATCTGCAGATGTAGTAGCAGCTGTAGAAACATTCAAATCATCAGCAAATGTGCCTTTTACAGCTTTCTGTTCAGTCGGAAGATTCACAATAGCGGTATTACCTATCCACGAGTTCACGACCTCATAAGGATATACGGCATAATATACTTCAGAAAGCGGAGCAATACCGGAAAATGATGTAGTAGCAGATGCCGTCTCTGATTTCGAGACAAACGCACCCTCTGCTCCACTTACAGAGATACGGTCACCAGGAAGCCAATGAATACTATTACCATCTACGAGAACGGTCTTAGTCAGTCCGCCAGGTTCAAATGATGCTGTGAAAGTAATTTCCTTTTCTGCGACAGGAAACTCCGACTTTTCCATTACACAGGAAGCAGCCACCAAGGCAAACAGAGCAAAGAGAATATATCTTTTCATAGTCTTACAATTTACCAACCAAAATCCCAGTCATTTCCTTCTTCCAACATTTCTGTCCCTCCGGGCGCTGTACTGTCGCACAGCACTCCTTCCGCTTCCATAAAAACAATCACGACAGATGGACTCTCATATAGGAGATGATCCATGACCAGACACGACGACACCTTCATAATTATTTAATTTAGAATTTAATAGACAAATATACCCCCATCCTGTGACTTTTCCAAATAATTGCCAAGATTTTAAAATGCTCAGCCGCATACTTTGCAGATGCGGTGGCAAGGTCTCATAATAGGAAGAAAAAAGAGGAAGAATCCGAAAATTCTTCCTCTTGACAAAAGTGCGGATGATAGGAGTCGAACCTACACGCCGTGAAGCACTCGCACCTGAAACGAGCGTGTCTACCATTTCACCACATCCGCTTTCAGAAAAGTGGGACAAATATACAAAATGTTTTTGATTTACGAACTATTTTATGAAATTATATGACAACATCGAACTTATATTCTTTTTCCCACCCCTGAATCATCATAGAAATATGGGTAAGCGCAAAATCAAGGTCAATAGTCAGGTCAGCCAGATCCGGCGCACTCCAGTCATATCCGCTTTCTGCGATATATTGCCCCAATGGAAACTTCTTGACCACATCATCTCCTGTATCCACCTCCATGAAAAGCGAGTTATCCATCTGACGAGGCAGGTTCACACAAAACACATTATCACCTTCCGGATCTACCCGGACAAGGAAATCTCCCGAAGAGGGCTTTCCATCATATCCATACCCATCCACATTCCCCAAGATTGCCAATCCTACCGGTGATTCAATAGTCATCCTTACATTCAAGGTCATTCGACAGAAATTCTTTCGCATCATTATGGTTTCTTCCAACGATTCCTTCTTTGCATCTAAAGTTGACGAATGGATGTACACAGGAGGACATTCCTGACCATGTGGTATCACGACTTTCCCGTCAAAGGTATCTCCCCCACCTGACCAGGCACTTAGTCCAAGCCAGGTTCGGGGCACATACGCCATATAGTCTTCACTGAAATTTTCCATTCCAATGTTCTCATTCAGAATCACCTCATCATCTGCTCTGATAAAAACGTCTATAGACTTTACAGATGCAGTATCCACCTTACTGAAGTACAAAACAAGACGACATGGACAAATATCTCTATTCTCTTTCACAGAACATCCGGCACAAAAGATGAAACTCAGTGCAAACAACAGCATATCAGATACCTTGGGCCTCATAGCATCAGATCTTTTCGTTAATATCTTCAGTATCCACCCAGTCCACTATATTTATGCTGACTGAGGCCGCTTCCAGATCGATCAGCGCATCAGGTGAAGACGAACCAGGACGAGTTACAGTAAGATGTATCTCATACGCAGTATTTCTTTCAATATTCGGGATAGACACAGGATAATAATATCTGTCGTTTCCTAGCCAAGCCTCCACAACAAAACGCGTATATCGTGGACACCATTCAGGATCCGAAGTATCTGTCTGAGTACCGTTAGGATAAGAATAGAACACTTCTCCGACCTGCTTTGCTTCACCATAAGGCACTGTAATCTGATCGCTTTTATGTCTGCTCACCAGCAGCAGAACATCAGCAGCACCGCCAACCTTCATCATATTATACCATAATTCGGGGGTCTTTTCCTCTAAATATCCTGTACTTCCCGGCACATTTATAAGATACATATCGGAAACCTTGAAATTAAGATTCTTATGATAATCCAGAGCCATATTATTAGTAATTGAGGCTATCGTAATTTTTGCAGCAAGGCGCGTCACTGGAATAGAAATATCTGCAGAAGCCGTAATTTCCTCCTGTACGCTACCTGACATGATGAAATTCCTCAGACTGTTGTCTTTCATATTGGAAGTCCTGCCGTTAAGATCCTCGAACGACTTCACATCCTTCAGATCGGGAGCATTTGTTATCGCCACAATCTTCTTGGTACCAGGAGTACATTCCAATGAGGTGCTCAATTGATTCTTGACATAATCATATGCCTCAAGGGCGCCATTATCATCGAATAGGAACACCTGAAGATTATACACATTTCTTTCATCTTCCGTTCCCGCTGACTTGGTCTGCCCGACAGGTACGGACAAGTTCAGTTTAACAAGACCTGATTCATCTTCCGGTTCCACGCAGACAGATTCATTACATGAAGCCAAGACTACCGCCGCCAAAACGGCAAAAAAGAGTTTTCTTTTCATAATTAATTGATTTAGAAATTATTACTATTAGCGCTAACTAGTTTATACATTTCAGGATCCAGATTAGCACGATGACGCATATATGGATCATATGCCAGACATAGGTCGAAATATTTCTTCGCCTGATCGAACTGCTCAAGACGAATCATCACCATTGCCATCAGATAGCATACCTTCGGGTCCTTATCATCCAGCCTGCCAAGCACATCCAAGGCTGAATGGTTATAATCAGCCGACATGAATGCCAGTGCCGTATTATAATCATCGTAAGGGCGCAATATGGTCACAGCACGTTTGTAATCCAGCTGTTTCATAGCCTCGATCCCCGCCATATACACCGTATCAAGTTCTGTCGTATGTATTGTATCTTTCTGCATTCCCACACGATGAAGATGGAAATCGAAACTGACACTGCGGAGTTTAGGATAAAGTTTCTCCCGCATATACCTATAGTCCGGAAGGGCAGATAGTTTCTTCTCTGCAGCATCTGGATTATCCAGGTCATTCATAATACTCAAAGCCTTCTCCTTGATTGACGGACGCATCAAGGTATCATTCGCTACCAGTTTTTTCAATTGGTCCCAATTCTCCGGCATTTCCGCTGCCTTCAAACTATCACGCCATTCCAGGGGTACATACCAGCCTATGTATTGCCTTACTGATTCTGAACGTGCCGCAGAAAGTTTCTTATTGGAAGCATACGATCCCTCTGGAGAGCAGGAAGCGACTATCACGAGCGAATCCAGCACCAGTTCTTCCCGGGACATTACATCGTCAATACATTTCAGCACCCTGTGAAGTTCTGAAGCATTATCGCCCAAAATAGTATCGACATCCGATCTTCCCTGATGAAAATCAATGAAGGCCTTTGTATTATCATACACGTTTCTTTCCAAAACATAACTTCTATATTTCGGTCGGTCATCGACAAGTCCGGCAAGAGAACTGATATAGAAGGTCAGATCGTCCGGGAAGGGAAATGAATATATGCATCTCCCCTTCTCATAGAGTTTGCCATTAAGCGAGATAGTCACTTTCTTCAGTCGGGGACGACTTTTGAAGGTATGTACATATCTATAGATGAAATCCCCGCCCGAGGCCACCAGTACAGTATCAAGCCTGATTCCTTCCGAGACAATCGGATCCTTCACATATTTTTCAAACATTACATTTCTCCTTTCCTTGCGTCTTTCATTACGTTTCCATTTCAAATGCCTGGAATAATGCATCAAGGCCTCCCTCTGCGTCACGCCGAAAAGATTTTCAGCCTCTGGAGCCGGCACAAAGGATGAATCTCTTTTCATGGCATACGTTTCAGGATAATATCTTTCCAGAAACACTTCCAACTGACCGATTCGTATAAAGTCCGTGCTGTCAGTAATGATGGAGGAGAGAAATGCACGATATCTTTCGTATCCGCGCAACTGTTCCGCCCTATACTTTTCACCGGTAATATAGATCGATTCCAATGGGACAGTATCATTCTGTATACCCATCAGGGGCTGTATCTTAAGCTGCCATTGCGAATCGGACATGGCCCCGGGAACTGTCACATCGAAACTTATGGAAACATAGCCGGCCCGCTCTGCCACATTACGAAAACGGGCGACAACCTTTGAGGCACTTATCACATCCGTCGCCACCATCTCTCCTGTCTCTGTGTCCTTGATGGCATTCATTATTATCGGTCCATCTGAAAGAGTCCCTCTGATGCTATCTATCACCACATCATTTTCTTCCACATCATCTTCCAAAGGCTTCTCTTCCGCGACAGAGAGACTCATCAAAACTTCTCCCGAGCGTATCTTATTCATCTTTACAATGGGAGAACAGGAGAAAAGGCAGACAGACAGAAGCAGTATTTTCAAACAATCAGAAAACATATACTAAAGCAATCGTTATATCATCCGGAAGAACAAACCATCTTCGGCCTGATTCCAAAGTCGACCCACACTGCTGACAGGCATATCTACGGAACCAGTCCAACCCTCCCCAGCCTCCCAATCCGAATTCGATATTGAAATGAGGACCTATCATATAAGTATAGCCTGCATATATTCCCAGACCGGCTCGATCTCCTTCATCGGTCTCTTTGGCCAATATGCCTCCGAAATTATATTCCTGATAGCGCAGTTTACCAGAGAGCCACCATCCCGACCATGTATGCCATGGCCATAGTCTCGCTCCGAGGCAATAGGACTGCTGACGCAACTGAAATTGATTTTCCTGTCCTTCCCTATATGTGAACGGATTATATTCAGCGCCTAGAATAAAGCTCCAGTTTCTTGAGACAGAGTAAGATATTTCCACATTGGCTGTTCCTAGACATACATAGTCTAAAAGATTAGTAGACAATGAGAAGCGCTGTGCCTGAACTCTAGCTGAGGTGAGCATGAGAATAGCAGCCACTATTAGATATAAACACCTCTTCATATCAATATCTGCTGAAAACCTGTTCAATCATTTCCCTTTTATCCGGATATTTCAGCAGTAATGCATTCTTCACTTCATCTTTGGAATCGATTTCTGCGCCCAGTACTGAAAAAATATCTGCATGATCAAGCCCTCTTTCATCAAGGAATCGGAATATCTGCGGATAGAACCACCAGCCGGTGCCAAATGGAGGGAAGTTCCCACCATATCTCTGACTGCACAATTTACTTTCCATATAGTAAGCCCACATCTCCCCTATCTCGCAATTCCCAGCACCGCTGCCTGTACCATCACCATACAGTTTTCCTTCAGATGTAATGTAAGAATCGACTATATATCTTATATACGGGTTCCAATAGTCTGTACCGACTTGAGCAAAATGACTGGCATGAGCAAGTTCATGACATGTATCGGTATAGATATCTTTGTAGGATCTGAGGTTCTTGGCACCTATCGTAATGTCCGGCACAAAGAACTCAACAACATAGGACAGACTTCCCAGCCATGATTTAATCATATCATTTCTCAGCAGGGCACCATGGTGCATCATAATGGCACTGCTGACGTCCAGAGAGTGAAATATCCACAGTCTGAGTCCGGCTGGAGGAGGAAGTATTCCCAAGTCATCCTTATTGCAACGGCTTATGTAATCATATGCTGCATTATTCACAACGCATCTACGGAACAATTTAATGTCAGAATTCTCAGTAACAGTCATATTGACACCTTCCGGACCGGACTTGCCAAGGGTAGATACCGATGCCGGAACAAGCACCATATTGAAGCCGATGGAAAAACCCAGTTCATTCGTGAAAACCAGACGATATCTCAAATCTGATGAAAAAGATTTATCCATCTGGTAATATCCGTCACGATCGGTATAGCAATGACTGAACTTGACAAATGAATTACATGATACACGTACTCCTGCCACTCCAAAGGGCTTGCCCCCATTGAAATCCTTATCTTCCACAGTAATACGTCCGGATGGCTGAAATTTCTCCGATGCCTTTGTATGAGAAGATGAAAGGAGGGATTCATTACCGGTCATAATGTACGCCTGACGTTCCACAGCCTCCCAATCAATACCATCAGCACGTGTACCGGGATCATTTTCCGCGATATAACATTCATCAATGACTTCAAAGGCAATATCAGGAAAATCAAACCCGTCAGGTACGACTGCATACTGCCAGGTAATATGATCTTCGGGAATTGCCGGATCATGATACCAGTCTCCTTCTACGGCTATGTCATAATCCAATGGATGATCTGTCAGATGAAGTCCGAGTTGTGCAAGAGTTTCCAGATCTTCATCTGTTTCCGGAAGAAAACGAACATAAAGATTAGTAGTTTTCACATCTATCCTATCAGCCTTTGTCGGATATAGTGAATAAAGTGCCTTGGCGATGTTTGAAGTCGTATAGGGGTTCTCAAGATGATCTCCCAGAACGATCTTTCCGTGCGGAATCTCCCTACCATATGAATAGTCAAGATTCTGCTCGATTCTTGTCTGATCCTTGCTGCAGGCCATTATGATCAATGACATCAGCATTAATGTGAATTTGCCTCTCATAATCATTTCTTTTAATTACGATGGCAAAGTTCCCGACAAATAGCCGCATACTCAAAATGTATTCGGTTATTTACAAAAATCGGCCACCCAGATATCTGGATAGCCGATTTTCATTAGAAAGTTTGTTTGTTTTTTATAAAAAATCAAACAAATTGTTCCACAACACGCCGTGGAACATCATTAAAAATAACTTACAGTCTTCTGCTCCACTGCAGAAAGGATACTGTTAGCCACACGGCTTACGCCGAAACGGAACAGATCCTTATTGAGCCATTCCTTACCTAAAAGTGACGAGACGATAGAATAATAGCAGAGTGCATCTGCTGCTGATGAGATTCCACCTGCTGGCTTGAATCCTATCTTCTTGCCGGTGAATGCATGATATTTTGCGATACATTCGCACATGATGTATGCTGAAAGTGGAGTCGCATTCACATCTACCTTTCCAGTAGAAGTCTTGATGAAGTCCGCACCTGCTTCCATTGCAAGGAATGACGCTTCCGCAATATTCTCAGGAGTCTTCAGAAGACCTGTTTCAAGGATGACCTTCAAATGGACATGCCTGTCCTGTCTGCCGGCAACCTCATCGATTACTCTACGTACCTGACGTATCTCTTCTGCTGCTGCCTCATAATCTCCCGCAAGGAACGCATTAAGCGCCAGAACAATATCTACCTCATCTGCGCCTTGTTCCACTGCCATCTCCACTTCTTTAAGCTTGACTTCAAGGAAACTCTGAGAAGATGGGAAGCATGCTGAAACTACAGTAATATTGAAATCGCCTTTTCTTACCTCTTTAACAGTCGAGGCAAAATTTGAGTATACGCAGACAGAAGCCGGATAAGGCCACTCAGGGAAAGAGCCCTGAAACGCATTGACCTTTTCCACAAGCTTTGTCACTGAAGCTGGAGTGTCATCAGTCTTCAATGTGGTAAGATCCATCATTGAAAAGCACTCTTTGTATACCTGCTCTGAAGCGATTGTCTCCATATTGGCCGCAATCATTTCAATCGCCCTGCCAATTGCTTCACGGTCAGGGGTATAACCATATTTTTCCGAATAACTCATATAATTATAATTTAAAATCTCAATTTAGAATCCACTATTATGGTGACAGGGCCATCATTGACAAGAGATACCTTCATATCAGCTCCAAAAATACCCTTGCCAACCTTTCTGTCCAGATTCTGCTCTAACTTGTCCAGAAACTTTTCATACAAAGGTATTGCCACTTCAGGCTTTGCTGCCTTGATGTATGAAGGGCGATTTCCCTTGACGGTAGATGCATACAGAGTAAACTGACTTACCACCATAACCTCACCATCGACATCTTTAACGGACAGATTCATCACACCTTCTGCATCATCAAAGATTCTCATAGAGGATATCTTTCTGACTGTCCAGTCAAGGTCTTCCTCCGTATCTTCGTCAATGAAGGCAGCCAGAACAAGTAATCCAGCACCTATGGAAGACTGGTAATCTTCAGCAGGAACTGTAACGCAAGCCTGTGAAACCCTTTGAATTACTACTCTCATTACCCTCTTATCTGTATATTGTATCCTTCCTCAAGAAGAGGCTGGACGAAAGCCGTCATCTCTTCTATTGTATATTTTTCAAGGCTCTTGTCCGGGGTCTCCCTGTCGATGGTATAGACCATTATTTCCCTAGGGTGAAGTTCACGGACAATATCCATCCATCTCTGCAGAGCCTCTGGCGAAGCCGTATCAAACTCCGGCGATTTAAGAAACATTGTCTGAATGATGAAATTTCCATCAAAGCCCTTCAATGCGCTGACTATCTGATCAAGTCTGTAAGGTCCGACCGGATGGTTTATCTTCCTGACAAGTTCATCGGAAGACGCGTCGATCTTCATAATAGGGTTATCCACACGCTTCAAGGCCTCTGCTACCGACGGCTTACCGACAAGGAAAGCGTTGGACAAGACCGAAACCTTTGCATGAGGGAAGAACCTGTCCCTGCATCCGAGCACAGCATCCACAATCCGCGGAAAATCCGGATGCATTGTAGGCTCTCCATTACCGGAAAAAGTAATGGAATCCACTCTGACTCCAGATGAGGCAAGATACGACATCTTATCCTCAAAGGCTGTCAGAATCTCTTCAAAAGTAGGGAATCTCCTGTCAGAAACACCGTCTTTATTCCACCCGCACTCGCAGTACACACAGTCAAAGTTGCACAACTTACCTTTAGAAGGAAGAATATTCACTCCTAACGAAGAACCCAGTCTGCGACTGACAATCGGTCCGAAAACTATGTCATCAAAACGAAGCATTTATATAATCCTTTTCGAACGGCTGTTCTCTGTAATGAATCCTTCTGCATCAATATCAGTAATATGTACGATGCCAGGACACTTGCCAGGAGTCAACGACCCCAGTTTATTCTCCTTTCTTAGGAAACGGGCACCATTGAGGCTCGCCCAGGTCAATAGTTCCTGCATAGGGACATGAGGGAAATTGGTATGCAGACATACAAGTTCCTTCATCATATCCAGGTCGTCATTACTCGACAGGGAGTCTGTGCCTATTGCAATAGCCAGACCATTCCTTCGCATCAGGTCCAGCGGAGGCAATGCATTATGTATGAATATATTGGACAGTGGACAGATTGCAAAGAAAGGATTCATCATAACCTTTTTCAAGGCATCTATGTCACTCTGCTGCAGACAGACATTGTGCACAAGCAAGATATGCTCGTCATATGGAGCTGTCTTCACAGCCGCAAGCCTGTCAAGAAAATACTTCAATGAGGATTCTCCAGTTACAGGAGGGGTACTCATACCGGAGCGTTTTCTATTCTCATACATTGCTCCGGAACCGTTGACCAGTAGTTCCTCTTCCTCGTGACTTTCCTGAGAATGATATGAAAGAAAGCCGGATTCCAAGCCCTTTGCAGCAGAGGCACTAAGAAGTTGCGGACTCATTGTGTAACATGAATGTGGAGTGGGAGCGGCGTCAATTCCTGCCTTATCCGCCAAAGCCTGAAGCTGTGCAACTTCCGCCATAACTCCTTCACACATGTGAGGTTCACTTCCGAAAACCTCTAAAAATGTCCTCGTATAAAGCGGATGCCTTCCCTTTACCTCAAAAGAAGAATCGTCATTACTGATATCTGCCATTGCTGAGACTCCGTCCTCCCACATCTTGTCCATCCACTGCTGTGTAAGCTGCGCTTTAGTCTCACGTCCGGCCCAATCTCTAAGTTCATTGATCTGATCAATGAATCCTGCCATTCCCGTACCTTTACGGAATTTCTTATGAAGATGTGAAAGTTCGATATGACAATGTGCATTGACAAATCCAGGGACAAGGGCTCCGGGAGTAATGTCCTCATCAGACGCGCATTGTCCTACATTCAGGATTCTGCCATCAGCATCATCATACTCAACAAAGCCGTTCCTTATCGGCTCTGCATCCAGTGTATATACAAATTCCGCTGTTTTCCTTACCTTACTCATCACTTATATTTTCTTGAGCATTACTGATAGGTAACTTGTTTTTAAATTCCCTTATCAAGTTCTTCGAAATCTCCCTGTCGACCTTCGGCTTGAGATTCCTTGCCGGAAGAGATTTTGATATGATACTGTCTCTCAAAGCCAAAGAATCTGCCACCACAAGACTGTCTGCAAGTGCTATGCTGTCTCGCAAGGCCAGAGAATCCTTCTCAACTTGAGAACTCAATATAATCATTCTCAGACGATCATAAATCGTATCATTTCTCTCAATCGGCGTAAGCCTGTATATCCACATTGTTGAATCAGGTTCAAACGAAATGCTGTCGTAATAGTGGACATAAGGTTCATCATGGAGATATGGGAAGAAATCCCGCCATCTGATGTCATAATCCAACTTCGGAAGCTTATCCTTCATATCCAGCAGAACCTGTTCCTTTTCCAATTCCTTGATTTGCTGATCAAGTATTTCTCCAGTTGTTCGAAGAATACGGGCGAAACGCTCGGGATCATCCATATATACATCTATGCTCTTGCGGTAGTCATCTGAATCATATCCATATTTCTCCAATATAGGTTCATAAACAAGAGATGTATCCGCTATCCTTCTTATTCCTGGAGTAGAGGTGATCCACTGGTCCGTTACAAGCATCTCTGCATAGATTCTAGCCAACTTTCCGCGCGGAATCACCTTCGTGTCATCCTTACCACACGAACTGATGATTCCACACGCCAAAGCGACTCCGAGAACTATATGCAGCAGTTTTTTCTTCATCCCTATCTCAATGTAGCACCAAACTCATTCTGGAAGGTAGAGAGAAGCTTGCTCATCACCTTCTCCACGTCATTATCTGTCAATGTCTTGTCAATATCCTGGAGTACGAAGCTAAGAGCATACTGCTTCTTTCCTTCAGCAATCTTATCACCTCTGTAGACATCAAAGAGACCTACCTGCTTCAGAAGTTTCTTGCCCACTCTGAATGCACTCTTGCGAAGGTCAGCATAGCTCACCGACTCATCCAGAAGAATTGCAAGGTCACGTCTTACCTCAGGGAACTTTGGAAGTTCCTTATATCTGATCTTGTTTCTCTTCACAAGTTCCAGAAGTGCCGGCCAATTTATCTCGGCTGCAAATACAGGCTGCTTGATACCGAACTGCTTCAGTCGAGCAGGGGCAATAGGTCCCATTACAGCAAGCGGCTGGTGCGAACCCGGAAGATTATATGCAAGTCCCTCAGAGAAGATGTCGGCAGGAGCAGCCTCAGTCTCAAGAGAATATATATCACATCCGAAACGCTTCAGAAGAAGTTCGAGATAGCCTTTAAGCTGGAAATAGTTGCCCTTTCCAGGATCTGTTCTCCATGACTTTTCAGGCTGGCCGCTAATGAAGAGTGCATAACAAGTGTGCTCTTCATACGAGTCAAGAGTCTTCCCATCTTTCTCTGGATCAAACGAATAAACAGATCCGTACTCGAATGTCTTGATATTTGTGATCTGACGGTTAATGTTATAAGCGATTACCTCAAGTCCGTTAAGAAGAAGGGTCTGCCTCATGACATTGAGGTCAGAACTGAGCGGATTCATGATTCTCACACATTTCTCCTCAGGGAATGTCTTGAGCTTTGCATAGTAGTCCGATTTGGTGAGAGAATTGTTCATTGTCTCAACAAATCCGTTAGCTGCAAGGAAGTCGGAAACAGCTTTTCTTACCTGCTCCGGCTCCGGCTTCTGAGGCGCATTGACAGACATTCTCATCGCCTGCGGAAGCTCGATATTGTTATATCCGTAGATACGGAGAATCTCTTCGACGATATCACACTCACGATAAACATCGACCATATATGAAGGAACAGCAACCTTTGCACCAGTTTCTGCCTTCTCAATGAATTCATATGCAAGATTCTCAAGGATGCCTTCGATTACATCATGTCCGATCTTCTTTCCCACGAAGTTCTCAATACGGTCATAATCCAGCTCCACAACCTTCTTTTCAATCTTCTCAGGATAGAACTCCTGGACTTTACCAACAATCTGGCCGCCGGCAATTTCCTGAATCAGGATTGCTGCACGCTTGGCTGCGTATTCAACAACAAGAGGATCTGCGCCACGCTCATAACGGAAGGAAGCATCTGTCTTGAGAGTATGTCTTTTCGAAGTCTTTCTGATGGATACAGGATTGAAATATGCACTTTCAAGGAAAATATCAGTAGTGGACTCTGTCACACCTGATTCCTCACCACCGAAAACTCCGGCAAGACACATAGGCTTTTCAGTATTGGCGATCATCAGATCAGCAGAACTCAAAGTACGTTCCACCCCATCAAGAGTAACAAACTTCTCACCCTCCTCGGCGCGACGGACCACCACCTTTCCTCCTGCAATCTTGGCAAGATCAAATGCATGAAGCGGCTGTCCTATTTCGTGAAGAACGAAATTTGTGATATCGACTACGTTGTTGATAGGTCTGAGTCCTATGGCAAGGAGTTTCTTCTGAAGCCACTCAGGAGAAGCAGCGACCTTCACACCCTTAATGGTGGTTCCGGTATATCTTGGCGCCCCGTCAGCGGCGAGAACCTCGACAGGAATGGCTTCTCCCTCGCCTTCTGCAAATGCAGAAACATCAGGAATATTAAGCTTACAAGGAATATCATTATGTTTCAGGTAAGCATAGAGATCGCGCGCTACTCCGATATGAGAGGCAGCATCAACACGATTGGCTGTAAGACCGATTTCAATAAGAGCATCAGTGGCAAGACCAAGATAATCCTTCGCTGGTGTTCCTACAACTGCCTCAGGATCCAATACCATGATGCCGTCATGAGACTCACCGATGCCAAGTTCATCCTCCGCGCAAATCATTCCGAATGATTCTACGCCACGAATCTTTGACTTCTTGATCTTGAAATCCTCCCCAAGTACGGTTCCCACTGTAGCAAGGAGAACTTTCTGACCGGCAGCAACATTAGGGGCTCCACACACGACCTGAAGAAGTTCAGCTTCACCAGTATTGAGCTTTGTGATGTGAAGATGGTCAGAATCCGGATGATCGACACATTCCACAACTTCAGCCACGATTACTCCGGCAAGACCGCCTGGAATCTCCTCTATCTGCTCGAGTGAATCGACTTCAAGTCCGATAGAAGTCAATGCCTCTGCCACTGCCTCTGGAGCGAGGTCACACTCAAGGTACTCCTTGAGCCAATTGTACGAAATCTTCATATATTTTTTAACTTTTAATTTTCAAGGTCTTCCTTAGAAAAGAGAGACTTCACGAACTCTCTCTTATTGAATACTTTAAGGTCTTCGATTCCCTCTCCAATACCAACGAATTTGATAGGGACACGGAATTGATCTACTATACCAACAACAACACCGCCTTTGGCCGTACCATCGAGTTTAGTGATTGCCAACGCTGAAATATCTGTCGCACGGGCAAACTCCTTTGCTTGCTGAAACGCGTTCTGACCGGTAGAACCATCAAGTACAAGAAGGACTTCGTGAGGAGCGTCCGGAATGACCTTCCTCATAACATTGCGGATCTTGGTGAGTTCATTCATAAGGTCAATACGGTTATGAAGACGGCCTGCAGTGTCAATAATGACGACGTCCGCGTTTCTCGCCACCGCAGCCTTGACAGAATCGAATGCAACGGAAGCTGGATCGGATCCCATTTCCTGCTTTACGATCTCGACCCCTGCACGTTCAGACCAGATAGTGAGCTGATCGACTGCAGCAGCACGGAAGGTATCAGCCGCACCTACAATCACCTTCTTGCCCTGAGCCTGAAGTCTGCTGGCAAGTTTTCCTATAGTTGTAGTCTTACCGACACCATTTACTCCAACAACCATAATGACATAGGGGTTTTTGGAAAAGTCGAAAGGCTGTATCTCATCATCCGAAGACTCTCCATCCTTCACATTAAGAAGAGTTGCGATTTCATCGCGAAGCATATCAATCAGTTCATCCATCGTCACATACTTGTCACGACTTACACGTTCTTCGAGATTCTCAATAATCTTCAGAGTGGTATCAACACCCATATCTGTGGCAAGCAATGCTTCCTCTATTGCATCGAGCAAATCATCATCAACCTTCGCCTTACCGACAATAGCGTGGGAGAGCCTCTGAAAGAAGCCCATATTCGTCTTTTTTACTCCTTTGTCAAAAATGCCCATAAAACACAACGTTTAACTTGCAAATATAATATTTTTAGAGCGCATAAAAAAGTGGCGCAGCTGAATATTTTCAACTGCGCCACTGATTTATTGCTATTGGAAAAGAATTATTTCTTTGCGAAGAATTCCTTTGCCTCTGTCTCCTCAACGAGCTGCTCTGTAAATACATAAGCACCTGTCTTTGGAGACTTGTCCATACGGATACACTTTACCATCTTCTTGAGTGTACCGGCCTTGAAGGTTGCGACT
>JAEIGA010002273.1_pt1 | contig 30707 bp, 21 predicted proteins | sample 9270691 | NCBI WGS metagenome assembly JAEIGA01 (sample SAMN17057246, study PRJNA624740) | gut metagenome | biome: biome; isolation source: fecal sample | host: Bos grunniens | place: China: Xizang | collected 2019
CGAGCAGTACAGGCAAACTGCGGTTAAACTGCCCGCACAGGAAAGGGTAGAAACAGTAAAGGAAACAACAAAGCCAAAGGCCGAGCCTGTTAGGCTTAAAAGTGATAACACTCCGTTTTTCTTGCGTGAGGAATTTAAACCGAACGTACCGATAAAAAAGGAAATTGACGTTAATATAATAAAAGAAGAAAAAGCAGATCCTAAACCGGAGATTGTTGAAAAGAAGGAAACACCTGTTTTAACAAATAAAGAAAACGAAAAGGAATATTCGCCAAAAGAAGAAATTAAACTTATTGGCGAAGCCTTTAACACCTATATAATTGTTCAAAAGGGTGACGTTATCTTTTTGATAGATAAACATGCTGCACACGAGCGGATTCTTTTTAACAAATTAAAATCAAGTCACGTTGCCGAAAGTCAGGCATTATTGGTGCCCATAACCGTAAAGCTTGTGGGAGATGAGTATACCGCTGTGATAAACAACATATCCTTGCTTGCCGATTACGGTTTTGAGATAGAGGATTTTGGCAATGAGTCAATAGTTGTGCGTGCAATTCCTGCAATGCTTTCTAAAGAAGACGTTGAGGAAATTGTAAACAAAATTAAGTAACAAAAACAATCAATGGAAGAACCCAAAATTAAGGTCGGCATCATGAGTGCCGCAGAGGTTAAATTTATCCTCGACGGTGAATTCCATGTTTCAGATACTACTGTCAGTGGTAGCCAAGTGGCTACCACCGATGGTAAATCTATTATTTGGAACAATAAAGAATATACCGAACTATTTTTTGAACCAGCAAACGATGAAGTTTCCTTTTGGCTTGAAGATGTGACCATTGGGGTGAACTTCCACTGGGAGCGTAAAGAAAACCAACGTTTCAAAGGCGCTCTCAAACTTATCGTTGAAAATGGCAAAATCACACCTATTAATATATTAGGTGTTGAAGATTATCTTTTGAGTGTAATTTCGTCAGAAATGAGTGCAACTGCTTCGCTTGAATTGCTCAAAGCTCATGCTGTTATCTCTCGTAGCTGGTTGTTGGCTCAAATTGATAAAAACAAACGCATCGTTGATGCAGGCGAACAATATTCGGCTGTAGAAAAAACATCAGACGATGAGATGATTAAGTGGTATGACCGAGAAGACCACATCAATTTTGATGTGTGTGCCGATGACCACTGCCAACGTTACCAAGGTATCACTCGTGCATCTACTCCCGAAGTAGCTAAAGCTATAGAAGCTACTCGTGGTCAAGTGTTGATGGACGGAGAGAACCTTTGTGATGCTCGTTTCTCTAAATGCTGTGGTGGTGTTTATGAGGAATTTGAAAACTGCTGGGAACCTATTCATTATGACTATCTTGCAGCTCGTCGAGATGGCGAAAATGAAACGGATTTCCCCGACTTGACTATCGAAGAAAATGCTCGTGAATGGATTTTGACTCGTCCTGAAGCTCATTGCAATACTTCTGACGCTGAAATCCTTTCGCAAGTTCTAAATAACTACGACCAAGAAACTACCGACTTCTATCGCTGGGAAGTTACTTACACTCAAGAAGAAATCTCTAAATTAGTGAAAGAACGCTCAGGCATGGACTATGGTAATATTGTTGACCTCGAACCTATCGCTCGTGGAACTTCGGGTCGACTTTATAAACTCAAAATCGTAGGCACAAACAAAACTCTTACTATCGGTAAAGAACTTGAAATTCGTCGCACACTTTCTCCTTCTCACCTCTATAGCTCTGCTTTCGTGGTAGAAAAAGGCGAAAATGATGCAAACGGACACCCTTCAACATTCACTCTCAAAGGTGCAGGGTGGGGACATGGTGTAGGTCTTTGCCAAATTGGTGCAGCTGTAATGGGTGCTAAAGGATATAACTACAAAGAAATCCTTCTCCACTATTTCGTTGATGCTGAAATTAAAGAATTATATTAATAACTAAATAAAAAATAAGTAAAAATGGCTAAAGCAACAAAACGCAATCCTTGGGCGTGGATTCCTACGCTCTATTTTGCACAAGGGATTCCATTTATTTTCATCAATATGGTGACAATGGTTCTCTTTACTCAACTTGGTATGTCGGAAACCGACGCTACTCTTTATACTGGTTGGCTCTATTTACCTTGGGTAATCAAACCATTCTGGGGTCCAATCGTTGACATTATTCGCACAAAACGTTGGTGGACAGTAACTATGCAAATTTGTGTTGCAGTAGGTCTTGCTGCAATCGCATTCACTCTTCCATTGCCAAACAAAGAAGAAATAGCTAATGGACTTCCTGTAAGTGCATTTATGCTTTGCTTGTTCTTCTATTTTATTACTGCATTCTGTTCAGCAACTCACGATATCGCATCAGATGGTTTCTACATGATTGCACTTAATACATCTGAACAAAGTATGTTTGTAGGTATTCGTTCTACATTCTATCGTTGTGCCAACGTGTTTGGTCAAGGTGGTCTTGTTATTCTTGCCGGACTCCTTCAAACTCAAACCGGTGATGTAGCCCTTGGTTGGAAATACACAGTAATAATTTGTGCTGCATTCTTTGCCGTTGTATCACTTTATCATGCTTTCATTCTCCCAGCTCCTGTTGCCGATAAAGCAGTTGGTGGTCAAGATTCTAAAAAGAAATCAGTAGGTGATATCGTTAAAGAATTCTCAGGTTCGTTTGTTACTTTCTTCCAAAAGAAACATGTCATTCTTGCAATGTTGTTCATGCTTCTATATCGTCTTCCTGAAGCTCAAGTTGTGAAACTTTGTCAACCATTCCTTCTTGCCGCTCGCGAAGCTGGTGGTCTTGGTATGACTCAAACTGAAGTTGGTTTTGCATACGGTACACTTGCTATTATTGGTCTTACTATTGGTGGTATCATTGGTGGTATCGTAGCTTCTAAGGGAGGTCTTAAAAAATGGATTTGGCCAATGGCTCTCGCTACATCACTCAACTGTGTAGCTTATATTATACTTTCAAACGTACAACCTTCGTATGCTGAAATTGGTGGTAAAGCAATAATCTTCAGTGCTATCGTTCTTGAACAATTTGCATACGGTTTTGGTTTTACAGCATTCATGCTTTATATGATGTACTTTGCAGATGGTCCTTACAAAACATCACACTATGCTATCTGTACAGCATTCATGGCTCTTGGTATGATGCTTCCAGGTATGGCTGCCGGTTACATTAAGGAAGAACTTTTGGGTAACTCTTATATCAACTTCTTCTGGTGGGTACTTGCTTGTAACTTTGCAACATGGGCTGTAACAGCTCTTGTACGTCGTCACATCGACCCAAAATATGGAGCTAAAGAAGTTGAAGAAAAGAAATAAACATGATTAAATTTTTTAAGAAAATATTAGTGCTCGCCATTGCCCTTGTGGCAATGGCAGCTTCTGCTCAAGTAAAACCCGGGGTGGAAACGCTTCGTGATGGTGGATTTGAGCAGTTGAAAGGCAAACGCGTTGGTTTGATTACCAACCCAAGCGGTGTTGACAACAATCTTGTGTCAACTATCGACATTCTTGCTGCTGCTCCCGGTGTAAAACTTACAGCACTTTATAGCCCCGAACATGGAGTGCGTGGCGATATTGCTGCCGGAGAAAAGGTTGATACATACACCGACCCCAAAACAGGTGTAACCGTATATTCATTGTATGGCAAAAATAAGAAACCATCGGCCGAAATGCTTAAAGATGTTGATGTGCTTGTTTATGACATTCAAGACAACGGTTGTCGTTCATTCACATTCATCAGCACAATGGGCTTGTGTATGGAAGCTTGTGCCGAAAATGGTAAAGAATTTATGGTGCTTGACCGCCCCAATCCACTTTCAGGGTTGAAAGTGGAAGGTAACCTTGTGGAAGAAGGCTTCTTCTCATTGGTAAGTCAATTTGAAATTCCTTATCTTTATGGTTTGACTCCCGGTGAACTTGCTCTTATGCTCAACGACGGAATGTTGAAAGATGGCAAGAAAACAAAATTGACTGTTGTGCCTATGACCGGTTGGCATCGTTATATGACTTTTGAACAAACAGGTATGCCTTGGATTCTTCCTTCGCCACATCAACCATATCCTCAATCAGCCATTTATTACCCCACAACAGGTATCATTGGTGAATTGTATTTCGTTTCGATTGGTGTAGGTTACACAATGCCTTTCCAATTGATTTGTGCTTCATGGATTGATGCAAATGAGTTTTGCAATCGTTTGAACGCATTGAATCTTAAAGGTATCATGTTCCGTCCTATTTATATCAAGCCATATTACAGCGTAGGTAAAGGCGAAAACCTTCAAGGAGTTCAACTTTATGTTACCGACGTGCTTGATTGTGATTTGACTATGGTACAATTCCATGCTATGGAAATTTTGGCAGAAATGTATCCTGACAAACGACTCCTTGACGAAGATGGTCAAGGAACATTGGGCAACCGTTGGAACATGTTTGACAAAGTGTGTGGTACTGATCAAATTCGTATCAAATTCTCTAAAAATTACAAAGTAGCCGACATCATTGACTATTGGAACAAAGATGTCGAAGCTTTCAAAGCCAAATCAGCTAAATATTATCTCTACAAATAAAGACATAATTATATATAATCACTATGGAACTTGCTTATAAACAGTTTTTGAATGATATAAAAGGTATAGTATCTAAAGATCGTATTTATACCGATGATCTTCGCCTTTTGGCGTGGGGTACCGATGCAGGATTCTATCGTATGATACCTCAAATCGTTATTCGTTCAAACAATGAAGAAGAAGTGTCAAAATTGTTGTCAATTGCATCGAAACATAATCTTCCTGTTACATTTCGTGCGGCTGGTACAAGCCTTTCGGGGCAAGCCATCAGTGATTCTATTTTGATTGTGGCAGGTAAGCATTGGGAAAATTATAAAATAGGTCCCGGTGCTGAAACTATAAAACTACAGCCGGGGATTATAGGTAGCCGTGTAAACGACTACCTACGTCCCTATGGCCGTATGTTCTCGCCCGACCCAGCCTCTAAAAATTCGGCTATGGTTGGAGGTATTGTTGTAAACAATGCTTCGGGTATGAACTGTGGCACACATGCTAATAGTGACAAGATTTTGAAATCAGTACGTTTGGTATTTGCTGATGGTACTGTGCTTGACACAGGCGATGACCGTTCTCGCAAACTTTTTGCGATGAACAAACCTCAATTTATTGAAGGTATAATGAAGTTGCGTGATGAGATTTGTGCTGACGAAGAACTTAAAAAACGCATACTTTATAAATATAGTATTAAAAACGTAACTGGATTAAACCTATTGCCTTTTGTTACATTCCGTGATCCATTTGATATTATAGCACATAGCATCGTAGGGTCGGAAGGTACGTTGGCGTTCCTCTCTGAAATAACAGTCAATACTGCTCATCTTTATCCATGCTCAGCAAGTGCGATGCTTTATTTCAGCGACTTGGAGGAAGCATGTAAGGCAGTTGTTGCAATGAAAAAAGGTCCGGTTGCCGGAGCTGAACTTCTTGATAAAAAATCTCTCTCGGCAGTAAACGACACTACAGGAGAAGGACTCACTGCAGTTCTCACCGAAACAAAAGCCGACACTCCCGAAGAGTTGCAAAAGAATATCAACGAAATTCTTGAAATCCTCAAGCCGTTTAACCTATTCAAACCGGCTTACTTTACCGACAAACCTGAAGAATATTCTAAATATTGGAAAATTCGTTCTGGTATTTTCCCGTCGGTTGGCGGTACTCGTCCTCTTGGTACGACAGTGCTAATCGAAGACGTGGCATTCCACATCGAAGACCTTCCAAAGGCAACTGTGGAATTGCAACAATTACTTCAAGACAATGGCTATAACGATGCTTGTATCTATGGTCATGCTCTTGAAGGTAACTATCACTTTATTATATCACAATCATTCGACTCTCAAGAAGAAATTGATCGCTATAAAGAGTTGATGTTAGCAGTTGAACGTCTTGTTGTAGATCGTTATGATGGCTCGTTGAAAGCTGAACATGGTACAGGTCGCAACATGGCTCCATTTGTAAAGAAAGAATGGGGTGAAAAGGCTTGGACAATGATGAAACGTGTCAAAGAACTTTTTGACCCACAAAATATATTAAATCCGGGTGTAATTTTCAATGATGACCCCGAATGTTACATCAAAGGATTGAAACCAATGCCTTTGACCAATCCTCATGTTGATAAATGTATCGAATGTGGATTCTGTGAAGTGAATTGTGTAACATGTGGTTATTCAGGCTCACTTTCGGCTCGTCAACGTACCGTAGCTCAACGAGAAATCACTCGATTGAGAACTACCGGAGAAGACCCTGCTCGATTGGCTCGCCTTGAAGAACAATTTAAGATATATGGTAATGCAACATGTGCAGGCGATGGTTTGTGTAGCGAATCATGTCCAATGGGCAACAATACCGGCGAAATGATTCACGACCTTCGTAAAGAGGCATTGCCAAAAGGTAGCTTAGGATACAAAATTGGCGATTTCGCTGCAAAAAATCTTCACACAATTACCGGGGTGTTCCGTCCGGTGCTTTCTGCTGCAAATCTTGCCGGAGCAGTGCTTGGTGATAGTGGAGTAAATGCCATTGGCGGAGCATTAAACAAAGTGGGTGTTCCATTGTGGACTCCATCTCTACCCGGAGCATTCTATTCGGCAAAAGAACCAATTAATCCTGCCGATAAAAAAGTGGTTTATTTCCCAAGTTGTATCAATCAAACAATGGGTGTATCGCGTGAAAAAGGGAAAAAGATAGCCCCACTTGTTGATACTATAATTAAATTGTGTAACAAGGCAGGGTATGAAGTAATATTCCCTAAAAACATGAAGAAACTTTGTTGTGGTATGATTTGGGAAAGTAAGGGTATGCCTGATATTGCTGACCGTAAAACAGCCGAACTCGAAAAGGCATTGCTTGAAGCATCTGAAAATGGCAAATATCCGGTGCTTTGTGACCAAAGTCCATGCCTACATCGCATGCGCGACCACATTACTTCAATGCACCTATACGAGCCGGCAGAATTTATTTATGAATTCCTTGCTCCAAATCTTGAATTTGCACCAATTGATGAGACTATTGCTGTTCATGTAACATGTTCATTGCGTCGCATGGGATTGGCTGATAAAATCATAGCACTTGCACGCATGTGTTCTCGCAACGTAGTTGTTCCTACCGAAGTGGGTTGCTGTGGTTTCGCAGGAGATAAAGGCTTTATGATGCCCGAACTTAATAAATATGCTTTACGCAAGCTTCGCCCACAAATTGAGGCTTCGGGTGCTACTCATGGCTATTCAAACAGCCGTACATGTGAAATAGGTCTAACCACTAATAGTGGTATCCCATATAAATCAATCGCTTATTTGGTTGATAGTTGTACAAAATCAAAAAAATAAAATTATCTGATGGCAGAAGTTGTAAAAAAACAAAGTCAACGCATGCTTGCTCTTGATATTCTCCGAGGTATCACAATCGCAGGTATGATTCTTGTAAATAATCCGGGTTCATGGGGTTATATGTATCGTCCACTTGGTCATGCCGCTTGGAATGGTTTGACTCCAACTGACCTTATTTTCCCATTTTTTATGTTTATAATGGGTATTTCGACATTTATCTCAATGCGTAAATTCGAGTTCAAAATGTCGGGGTCGTTATTGTATAAAATTATTAAACGCACTATTGTGATTTTCGCAATAGGTCTTGCAATTGCATGGTTCAGCAAATTATGCTATGGCTTAGCCGGTGGTAAAACTATAATTGAAGCTGTAAATTCGTTTGATACAATTCGAATTTTGGGAGTTATGCCACGTTTGGCATTATGCTATGGTGCTGCCTCAATCATTGTGTTGTTGTTACGTTGTAAGCACATCTTATGGGCAGTGGCAACATTGTTGATTGGCTATGGTGTGATATTGCTTGTTGACGATTATGGTCTTGTTTTTTCAGAACAAAACATAGTATCTGTAATAGATCAAGCTGTTCTTGGTATCGACCACATGTATAAAGACACTATTGATGGAGTGAAACTTGCTTTTGACCCAGAAGGTTTGTTAAGCACAATACCTTCAATTGCTCATGTGTTGATAGGTTTTTGGGCTGGAATGAAGATGATGGAAGAGAAAGACATCTATATGCGTGTTAATCGTTTGTTTATCATTGGAGCTGTTTTGATGATTATTGGTTTCTTGTTTGACTATGCAATTCCAATCAATAAAAAATTATGGACTCCAACATTTGCACTCGTAACATGTGGGTTAGCTTCTACATTCTTGGCATTGCTTATTTGGATTATAGATATTAAAGGTTATAAAAAATGGTGCCGATTCTTTGAAGCATTTGGCATAAACCCATTGTTTATGTATGTGCTTGGTGGAGTGTTGGGTATCCTTTTCGGAACGATTAAGATAGGCGACACTTCAATAAAAGGAATTGTTTATGGCGATTTCCTTGTGCCAATGCTTGGCGACCAAACTCTTGCTTCGTGTATCTATGCAATTCTATTTATTGCTCTTAACTGGTCGATTGGCTACTATTTATACAAGAATAAGATTTACATAAAAATATAATACAATAAAATAATACATACAAAATGAAGTTAATTGCAGATTGTGGCTCTACCAAAATCCAATGGTGTGCCGTTGAAAATGGAAAAGTAGTTAAGGAGTTTTTTACTCCCGGTATGAATGCTATCATGCTCACCGAAGAAGAAATGGCTGAGCGTATGGGCAACGAATTGAAGCCCGAGGTAGAAGGTATGACTTTCGAAAGCATCTATTTCTATGGTGCTGGTTGCATCAATGATGATGTATGTGGCAATGTGCGTCGTGCTATCGCTACTCACGTTCCAGCTCCTGTAATCGAAGTTTACACTGACCTTCTTGCTGCAGCTCGTGCTCTATTTGGTCACGAAGCAGGTATCGCTTGTATTTTAGGTACAGGTTCAAACTCTTGCTACTACGATGGTGAACAAATCGTTGACAATGTGTCTCCACTCGGTTATATCCTTGGTGACGAAGGTAGTGGTGCTGTGCTTGGTAAATTGCTCGTGGGCGACGTGTTGAAAAAACAACTTCCTGAGCCTCTTTGCGAAAAATTCCTCGCTCAATACGACCTTGATCGCATGAAAATCATTCAAAAAGTATATCGTGAACACCCTGCTAACCGCTTCCTCGCTTCAATCACTCCATTCTTGATTCAAAATATAGAAGAGCCTGCTGTTCACCGTCTTGTATTGAACGCATTCAAAGCTTTCTTTGTGCGTAACATCGCAAATTACGCTAACTACAAAGATTATAGTATCAACTTTGTAGGTTCTATCGCATACTACTATCGTGATGTTCTTGAAGAAGCAGCCGATGCTGTTGACTGCAAAATCGGTAAAATCCTTCAAGCTCCAATGGAAGGTCTTATCGCTTACCACGCTTAATTGATTTGTAATTAAAATTAACAATTAAAAATTAGATAATATGGCATTTGTAAAAATCAGTGAACAACCTTCACTTTACAATGACTTGGAAAAGAAATCAGTATTGGAACTCCTTACTGATATTAATAATGAGGATAAAAAAGTTGCTCTCGCAGTAGAAAAAGCTATCCCTCAAATCGAAAAATTGGTTACAGGTATCGTTAGCCGCATGAAAAAAGGTGGTCGTATCTTCTATATGGGTGCTGGTACTTCAGGTCGTCTTGGTGTACTCGACGCTTCTGAAATTCCTCCCACATACGGTATGGACCCATCTTGGGTTATCGGTCTTATCGCTGGTGGTGATGTTGCTCTCCGTAATCCGGTAGAAAATGCAGAAGATGACACTAACCAAGGTTGGAAAGACCTCGAAGCATTCAACATCAACGAAAAAGATACCGTTATCGGTATTGCCGCTTCTGGTACAACTCCTTATGTTATTGGTGCACTCAACGCTTGTCGTGAACGTGGCATCTTGACTGCTGCTATCACTTCTAACCCTGATGCACCTATCTCACAAGCTGCCGACATCGCTATCGAAATGATTGTTGGTCCTGAATACGTAACTGGTAGCTCACGTATGAAATCAGGTACAGGTCAAAAAATGATTTGTAACATGATTACTACATCGGTTATGATTCAAATGGGTCGTGTGAAAGGTAACAAGATGGTAAATATGCAACTTTCTAACGCTAAACTCGTTGACCGTGGCACTCGCATGGTAGTTGAAGAACTCGGTTTGGAATATGAAGAAGCAAAACGCCTCCTTCTCCTCCACGGCGAAGTAAAACGTGCCTGCGACGCTTATCGCGCTGAACAAGCATAAGTCCATTAGACATAAAAAACATAAATAACAAAGGGCAACTCTAACGGGTTGCCCTTTGTCTTCAGTTATAAATATAACCTTTGTTATTATAAAAAAGCAGGTATTATTCACAAAACTTATGTCAAACTTGCATAAATTGATTTTCAGATTTTAGACCATATATTAACTACGTTATCCTGTGAAAACTGATTAAATTCTTCTAAGTTTTTATGATAATAGTCTTCATCAAGTACATACATGCTACAAGGTATGGCATCTGTTGACTTACATGGTTTATCAAGTTTCAACTTACACGATAGTTTGTCATTTTCAAAATCATATTGACGATGGCTACAGAGATAACAATTCTTGACATTATATCCACTGCTTTTTGCAAAGGCTAAGCCCCAATTATAGAGACGCCCGTAGGAGAATGGTGTGCTTTGCTGTTCAGGTAGAGAAAAATTCTGACTATGATTTGAATCGTTTTTGATTGTAATTTCTAATAGGGCGTTGTCTGACCTTTTTCTAAAAGACTTGCAATTACATTCAGATCTTGCAAATGCTTTACCCGAATTGTAATAGATGAATTTTAAGAGCGAATGTCTGGCAGAAACGCTTTCATTTATAAAGTACGTGGGATTAAAACCATAAAATCTAACTGTTTCACTTTCCGAAATATCATTGGTTACGATATTTTCTACATCCTCTTCTGAATGCACTTCAAATTCAATTATTCGTTTGTTTGATTCTTTCTTTTCTTGAGAACATTCATGAGTAACCTTAATCTCAACAAGAATATCATTATTTGGATTTTTTGGATTACTCCATAATAGGTCTGCTCTGAATCTGTGATTATCCACAGAGATTGTTTTTTCAAGAGTACAAAGAGAGAGGCGTTTTTTTAAATCAATAGACTTGTTAACTCCTTTGGAGCATTTATCCTCACTTTTTCTCCATATGCAGTCATTTGCAAATTCACAAATTGGTTGCTGATAATGGAGGATAATACTATCGGAATTATTAAACCATTGTTTAAATCTCAACTTTGCAAATGCATGAAGATATGATTCATAAGAACATTCCATGTGAATTTCATTTTCATATCTATAGTCATGAGCGAAGTGCCAAGTACGGATATTCCCACAACGTTTTAGCATCCTACGACCACAATGAGGACAAAAACAATCTTCGTTGCTCTTATTAGCTTCTCTGATATGTATTAATTCTCCACTCTTGAAAATAGCGTAATGCTGTTCCATTCTATTTTTGTATTCCATGGTTTTGAGCGTTTATTAATTTATATCAACAAAATCTACTTTCTTGCCCAAAGCGGTGGCAATTTTTGCTAAAATATCAAAACCAACTGAATAACGTCCATTTTCAATACGACTGAGGTTTGCTGCATCAATTCCTACAAGACGTGCTAGGTCTCGTGCCTCAATACCACGCTCTTCTCGTATTTCCTTAATGCGAATGCCAATTCTTGCTCTATCCTCATACCTTGTGCCAGTACTAATACCAAGAATTCCCCCACCTATGCCAAACTGCAAAGACTTACGCCAGATATTGTTAATCATTTGTTCTTTGTCATCAGAGAAGTTCTCGTCAAACAAAGTTTCAAGCCAAAATAGTTCCTGTTTTTTTGTTTTCTCGTTAATATAAGCACCAATTTGACAAAGGACAATATAAACTTCTCCATCTGGAGCAGTGACTTCAACTTCTTTTCTATTAATAATTTGTGCAGAAGATTGATTTTTAAATGTATTTTTTTTCATAAAATTAAATCGTTTTTATAGTGGTGTTCCCCACTTTTAAAATTAATAATGGACAAAGATACAAAAACAAATCTAATTGGCAAATATGACAATTAAAAATTTGTAAATACAACAATTGGAGTAGCCTATTTAATCTTTTAACAATAGAATTTTAACCTATTTTTTTTTGTAATAAAAGTTATCTGATTGTTATCATATGTTTATATGCGAAGTGAAACGCGCATGCGACGCTTATCGCGCTGAACAAGCATAAGTTCATTTGACATAAGAACAAAAGAACATAAGTAATAAAGGGTAACTCTTACGGGTTACCCTTTGTTGTTGTATATAGGGAAGAAACGCCCGTGAAGGCGGCCTCATATATCTGATAATGTGATGAGAGTAGGGAAATAAATAAGTATTACCGCTTGTCAGTATCTAATTTATTCGTAAATTTGAGGAATAAATAACGAAAATATGGAAATGAAGGATATTGAATTGATAATGGTGAATATTTCTGGGTATGACCGTCCTGGGGTTACTTCGGCTTTGACAAGTATTTTGGCAAAGTATGATGCTGATATTCTTGATATTGGTCAGGCTGATATTCATCATTACCTTTCGCTTGGAATTTTATTTAAAACCGATAGTTCTGTATCGGGTGATATAATGAAGGAATTGTTGTTTAAGGCTTCAGAAATGAATTTCCAAATTCATTTCACTCCCATTTCGGTAGAGGAATATACCGATTGGGTAGGGCGTCAAGGGAAACAACGTTGGATTATTACCACTCTCGGTCGTGAATTAACATCGCGTCACATAGCATTAGTGTCGGATGTTATATCAAAACAGAATCTCAATATCGATAGTATTCGCCGTTTGACAGGTCGCATGCCTTTAGAGGAAAAAGAAAATCCGTTGTCAAAGGCTTGTGTGGAATTTTCGGTGCGTGGCACTCCTCGCGATCGTGCTGAAATGCAGTCGCAATTTATGGAGATGTCGGCCAATGAAGGCGTGGATATCTCGTTGCAAGAAGATACAATGTATCGTCGCTCACGTCGCTTGATATGTTTCGATATGGATTCTACTCTTATCGAAACCGAGGTGATTGACGAACTCGCTATTCGTGCCGGAGTTGGTGATAAGGTGAAAGAAATTACCGAACGTGCTATGCGTGGAGAGATAGATTTCTGTGAGTCATTCCGTGAACGAGTGGCATTACTCAAAGGTCTTGACGAGAGTGTGATGAAAGATATTGCTGAAAATCTTCCAATCACCGAAGGCCTTGGTCGTTTAATGGAGGTGTTGAAACGTGTAGGGTATAAAACAGCGATACTTTCGGGTGGTTTTACCTACTTTGGCAACTATCTCAAACAACGCTTTGGCTTTGACTATGTGTATGCCAACGAACTTGAAATCGTAGATGGTAAACTTACAGGACGTCATCTTGGCGATATAGTAGATGGTAAACGCAAAGCTGAGTTGTTGCGACTTATTGCACAAGTAGAAAATGTAAACATAGCACAAACAATAGCCGTAGGTGATGGAGCAAACGACCTTCCAATGCTTGCAACAGCTGGTCTTGGTATTGCATTCCATGCAAAACCAAAAGTGAAGCAAACAGCCTCGCAATCGTTATCTACCATAGGACTTGATGGTATTCTTTATTTCCTTGGATTTAAGGACTCATTTATCTCGTAGTTGTATATAGTGCCTATAGTCACTATAGTAACTATAAAAAATAAGATGCACAATGGTTGATAAACAATATCAAATATTAAAGCGACAACGACCTTGGCGAGATGCATATTTCTATCAAAAGTCAGAGGTGCTTTATCAGATGACTTATCAATTTTGTAAGCGTTTTCTTCCTGCTTATGGAGACCGCACGGTTGATCAAATGATTCAAGCTGCTCGAAGTGGAAAACAAAACATAATTGAAGGAACTGAGGATGGGGTTGCTTCAACCGAGATGTATATAAAATTGCTTAATGTAGCACGAAGTTCTATTCAAGAATTACGAGAAGATTATCGCGATTATTTGTTATCTCGCAATCTTGTTATATGGGACTCATCGTATGAACGTTATGCTAAAATGCAGGAGTTTTGTCGCAATCATAATAGAGTAGAGGATTATCAACCATATTTCAATACTTGGAGTGATGAAGAGATGGCAAATATTGCTTTGACGTTGTGTTATATGACGGATGCGATGATTAATAAGTTTTTGATATCGCTCGAAGAAGATTTTGTCAAACAGGGAGGTATAAAAGAGAGAATGCACTCAGCTCGTACGGGATATAGGCAAAATAAAGATAAGGAATTAGAGTTGCTTCGACAAAAAGTTACATGGCAAGAATCTGAGATAGAGAGATTACGAGCGTTGTTGTTGAGGCATGGTATAAAAGAATAGTAGTTATAGTTACTATAATCATTATAGTTTCTATAACTACTAAATAATTTGGGGCTATTCTAATTTATTTTCCAGTTGAGCCGGTGTTGATTACTGGTTGTGCGGCTTCGTCGGCACAGAGTACAACGAGGAGATTACTTACCATTGAGGCTCGTTTTTCTTCGCTTAATTCAATTCCTTCGGTACCAAGTTTATCAAGAGCAAGTTTTACCATTGAAACAGCTCCCTCTACAATTTTTTCGCGAGCGGCAATAACTGCTGTGGCTTGTTGACGACGTAACATCACAGCAGCAATTTCTGGTGCATAGGTGAGGTAGTTAATGCGAGCCTCTTGTACTTCAATACCGGCAAAGGCCAAGCGTTCATTAAGTTTTTCAACAAGAATTTCATTGATTTCAGCACCACCCGAACGGAGAGTCAATTCGTTGTCATCTTCTGATGTGTCTTTATTGTCATCATAGGCATATAGTCCGGCAACTTCACGAAGAGCGGCATCGCCTTGAATGCGTACATATTTTTCAAAAGCATTCATGCGAGTAGTCGCATTTGCTCCAGTAGCACCATTGGCAATACTTTGTGCATCAATCTCAAACATGGCTTTATATGTGTCATTTAATTTCCATACGATAACCATGCCGATGAGGATCGGATTACCTTCCTTGTCATTAACTTTAATTGGTTCTGCGTCAAGGTTACGTGCACGCATTGTCAATCGTTTGCGCGACATAAATGGATTAACCCAATAGAAACCATGTTGGTTGAAAGTGCCTTTATATTTTCCGAAGAAAATCATCACAGCAGCCTCGTTTGGCTCAAGAGTGAATAAGCCTATTAGGGCAATAAAACTAATTATAAGCAACACAATGCCGCCACCAATAAGCCATCCACATTCATTTATTCCACCTACGACAATAGTGTAAATTGATGCTACCATTAATGCAAAGAAGAGAATTAATGCCACAAATCCATTCATTTTGAATCCACTATAAGCGTATTCGTTCTTTTCTGTTTTCATAAATTTCAAGATTTTGTAAATACTATTAATTATTTGTATATTGGAAACTTGTGAGAAGTTATAGCTTAAATAAGCTATTATTATAATGCAAATTTAGTAAATATTTTGGAATAAAACCAACGAAGATAACGTGATTTATTAGATTTATTAGAGAGGGAAATGTATGAATATTAGAATATTGTGCAATTTATTTAATAATGGGGTGTTGATGCTGTTTAGACTAAGCTATGGCTCTATTTTTGAAGATTCAATTTTTTTTTGAATAATGATGAGCTTTTAATTATTTGAGTAATCAAATAAATATGTGTAATTTTGCGTATTATAACTTAATTATATTCAATAACAATGAAATTATTTGATGTATATCCTTTGTTTGATATAGAAATTGAAAAAGGAGAAGGTTGCTATACCTACGACACCGAAGGGACTAAATATCTTGACCTTTATGGAGGTCATGCTGTTATATCAGTGGGACACTCTCACCCTCATTATTTGAAAGCATTGAATGAACAAGCATCAAAACTTGTGTTTTATTCAAATTCAGTAATAAATTCACTTCAACAAACTCTTGCCGATAAACTTGGTAAAATTTCGGGATATGATGATTATCAATTGTTTTTGATAAACTCAGGAGCTGAAGCTAATGAAAATGCGTTGAAACTGGCATCATTCTATAATGGAAAGAAACGAGTAATAGCTTTTGATAAAGCATTCCATGGTCGCACTTCGCTTGCAGTTGAGGCTACTGATAATCCTAAAATTGTAGCACCAATCAATGCTAATGGTCATATAACATTTGTGCCTCTTAACGATATTGAAGCTGTGAAAGCTGAAATGGCAAAAGGAGATGTTAGTGCTGTTATCATTGAGGGCATTCAGGGTGTAGGAGGCATTCGTATTCCTGAAATTGAATTTATGCAAGCGTTGCGAGAAGAGTGTGATAAATATGATGTAGTGCTTATCGCTGACGAAATTCAATCGGGATATGGCCGTTCGGGTAAATTCTTTGCTCATCAATACACCGGTGTTCGCCCCGATGTTATCACAGTAGCAAAAGGTATTGCAAATGGTTTTCCTATGGGGGGCGTGTTGATTAGTCCTAAATTTACTCCTATCTATGGTCAATTAGGTACCACATTTGGAGGAAATCATCTTGCATGTGCTGCAGCAATCGCAGTTTTGGATATATTTGAACAAGAAAATCTTGTTGAAAATGCTCGCAAAGTAGGTGAATACCTCATGGGTGAATTAAAACAAATTTCCGGCATCAAAGAAGTGCGTGGACGAGGTTTGATGATAGGTATGGAGTTTGACTATCCGGTTAAAGAGCTTCGCACTCGTCTCATCAAAGAGGAAAAAGTGTTTACCGGAGCTACCGGTACTCACATGATTCGTTTATTGCCACCACTAGTGTTGTCAATGGAGCAAGCACAAGATTTTATAGGTAGATTAAAAAATGCACTTGCAAAATAAGTATAAAAGAATACAATTATGAAAATTGCAATTATTGGAGCTGGAAATATGGGCGGAGCAATTGCTCGTGGTCTGGCACATAGTAATATAGATGTTAAAATTGCAGTAGCCGACCTCGCACAAGATAAGCTTGACGAGTTGAAAGCCGAGTATGCCACGATTGAAGTGTCAACCGATAGCAAAGTAATTGTAACTGATGCTGATGTAGTGTTGGTAGCAGTGAAGCCTTGGCTTGTGGAGCCTGTGTTAAAAGGGGTGTTGCCTTCACTTGATTTATCACGTCAAATTATTCTTTCTATTGCCGCCGGTGTGGATATCGCAGCAATAACTTCATGGCTTGGCGATGAAAAAGCAGTTGTGTTCCGAGCAATTCCTAATACAGCTATCTCAATTCATCAAAGTATGACATTTGTGAGTCATAATGCAAATGCAACAGCTCAGCAAGTTACACAAGTGGGAACGATATTTAATGCTCTTGGTAAAGCTGCAGTAATAGAAGAACGCTTGATGGGAGCAGCTACATCACTTTGCTCATGTGGTATCGCGTTTGCTATGCGATATGTACGTGCTGCTACTGAAGGTGGGGTAGAACTTGGCATTTATCCAAATGATGCAAAACAATATGTGTTGCAAACTTTGCGTGGAGCAGTTGAGTTACTTGAGGCAACAGGAAATAATCCTGAGGTAGAAATTGACAAAGTAACAACTCCAGGAGGCATCACAATCAAGGGCTTGAATGCAATGGAAGCACACGGCTTCACCAACTCGGTTATTGTGGGCCTAAAAGCAAGTAAATAATACTAATTCTAAACAAATAATAAAAACACATGTCAGTAAACAAAGTTATACTAGTTGGAAATGTGGGACGCGACCCTGAAATTCGTTATGTTGAAACACGTCCGGTGGCATCATTTTCGTTGGCAACAACCGACCGGGCATATACAACGGCATCAGGAGCCCAGGTTCCAGAACGTACTGAATGGCACAATATAGTGATGTGGGATAAATCGGCTGAGATTGCCGAAAAATATATTCGCAAAGGAACAAAACTATATGTTGAAGGCAAACTTCGCACCCGTGTGTGGGAAGATCGCAATACAATCAAACGTAGCATAACCGAAATACTTGTTGACCAATTCGACATTCTCTCTCGCCCACAATCTGCTGAACAGTAGGTTTATTTTGATGTTTTAATGCTACTAAATAAAATCAATAATAAAAACGCAAGAACCATTGGACCTTGCGTTTTTATTATTTGATGAATTTACTTTTTATCCAAATCTTTCAATAGAGTTTCAACAGCAGTGTGAAGTTGGGTATCTTCGCCGGTTACGACTGTTGCCGGGTCGTTGGCAACTTTTATGTCGGGTTCAAGTTGGCTGTTTTCAAGGTATGAGCCATCGGGTAGGCGATAGCCTACAACGGGAATGCCAAATACTAATGAGGGGTCTTGCAATGTTACCCAGTTTACACTTGTCATAGTGCCGGGAACAGGCATACCAACTAATTTGCCCAAGCCTCGATGTTTATACACCCATGGAGTGCCATGAGCATTACTATAATTGGCTTCGCATTGAACCATGATGCTTGGTTTGTTCCAACGGCGACTTGGCATGTCGCACGCTTCAACGCCACGCACTACTTGAGTGAAATATTTCTTGCCACTGAAGAGAACTTCAATGTCTTCGTGAAGACGTCCACCACCATTCCAACGAGTGTCGATAACAATCCCTTCGCAGTGGTTGTATTTGCCAAGAATATCGGCATATACCGTACGGAAACTCTCGTCGCTCATTGATTCGATATGTACATAGCCCAATCGACCGTTTGACCAACGTTCAACGTCGGCAGCACGTTGTTTAATCCATCGTTTGTATAGCAAATTACTTTGTGCTCCCGATGAGATTGGAAGTATCACTTCGTCCCAGCGTTCTCCCGATTCGGGGTTGTAGATTGATACAAGAGTTTTCTTTTTTGCTATGTCGTTGAATAGAGTAGTGTAATCTTCATCGGCTTTGATTTCGTTGCCGTTAATTTTTTCGATTATGCAACCAGCTTTCAGTTTTGAAGAAGAACGGTCAAACGGTCCTTTTTCAAGAACTTCGGCTACTTTCAACCCATCTTTTTCGTATGTCCAGTCATAAAGTAAACCAAAGGTTGCTGTTTGTTCATTTGCACTTTTTGCTCTGTAGCTACCACCGGTGTGAGATACATTAAGTTCGCCAAGCCATTCGCTCAACAATTCGGCAAAGTCGTAATTATTGTTGATGTGAGGAAGGAAGCGACGATAATTTTCGGTCATCATTTCCCAATCAACGCCATGCATATTTTTCACATAGAACATTTCGCGTTCTTGACGAGCCACGTAATCAAACATATATTCACGTTCGGCATAAGCATCGAGTTGCATTGTAGCCGAGTAAGAAATATTAGTAAGTTTGTCGTTAGCAGGAGCAAGTTTTTTCATCATTTTACTGCCAAGAAGATAGATATTACCCGATTTATCTATTTCCATAGAAAGGCGACCGGCACCAAGTTTACTCACGATTTTTGCTTCGGGTTTACGGAGCTTAATTTTCCATAGGTCGTAACCTTTTTCAACTTTTGATAGATAATAAAGATTTTCACCATCTTTAGTGATGATTGCATCGCAAATATCCGAAGAGTTAGGAGTTAGACGTACAATGCGATCTTCAATGCCTTCGAGTTCAATGATTATATCTTTAGATGATTTAGTAGAATCGGCTTTTTCTTCTTTATTATCTTTCTTGTTCTCTTTTTTCTCAGAGGTAGCTTCTTTCTTTTGAGCTTTTTCTACCTCTTTATATAGAGCGTAGTCTTCTTCGCTGAGGCGATATTTGTCGTATGCGTCTTGGTTGAGGAATACAAGCATAGCGTCACTCATAGAACCCCATGATGCGTGGTTGCGCATGCCATAGCGTTCCGATAAGAAAAGTATTGCATTACCGTCCATAACCCAGCGAGGCGATTCATCGAAATATCCACTGCGAGTGATGTTTGTAATTTTGCCACCTTTTGCACTCACGATTGCGATATCGCTATAAGGATCGTGCATGTTGTCAACGACTTCAAGAGTAAACCATTTCCCGTCGGGCGACCATGAATAGTTAAATCCACCATTGCGACGAGCGTAGGTAGAGCCATCGGTAATTTGACGCACTTTTTTACTCTTTACGTTCATTACCATTAACTTGTTGCGATCTTGAATAAATGCAAGTTCTTTGCCATCGGGAGAATATTGAGGATATGTGCGTTCGATGTTGTCGTTAAACAATGCTTTTTCAATAATCGTTGTGGCATTAGGGAAGTTGGCATCATCTTTACGCTCAATAGTGGCAGTATATATGTTCCATTTGCCGTCGCGTTCACTCATATATGCGATAGTGCGATTGTCGGCAGCCCAAGTTGGTTGACGTTCAGCTTCGGGAGTGTGAGTGATTTGTTTTGTTGTGGTATAGTCAGTTGAGGTAACAAACAATTCTCCTCGATATATGAGAGCAACTTGTTTGCCATCGGGCGATACTGTTGCTGCAGTAGCTCCTGATGTTACGTTGAGTTTTTTGATAGGTGTTTCATCATCAGAAACAATGTTGATTGCCACTTTTGATGGTTTGGTATTTTCACGTTTGGTGTAAATTTCACCGTTATAGGTAAATGCCAAAGTTCCGTCGGCACCTTGTGAAAGAAAACGCACAGGGTGGTTTTTGAATGAAGTAACGGCTGTTACGTTGCGAGGATTGTCAATGGGGAATGAATACACATTCATTGAACCACCATCACGTTCACTTAAAAAATAAACAGTTTTGCCATCAATACCCATTACAGGATTACGATCTTCACCGGCATGATTAGTGAGGTTACTGTGTTTGCCGGTTGAAGCATTGTATAGCCAAATGTCGCGAGTTATTGATGATGTGTGATGTTTTCGCCATTCATTTTCCATTCCCTTTTGGTCTTGGTATAGAAATGATTTGCCATCAGTTATATAATTAATCATTTGTGCAGGTGAAGCGATTACCATTTTAAGTCGACCACCATTTGCAGGAATACTATATAGTTCAGTCAAACGACGAGAAGGGAACATAGCACTTGATGCAGGGTCTTGAAAAGCCGCTGAGAACACGATGTTTTTACCGTCGGGGGTAAAAGCTTCAGGTGTTTCGCTTTCAGATGAAAATGTTACGCGAGTTGCTTTGCCTCCATTTGCACTCATTGTATAGATGTCTTGACCTCCATTGCGGTCGCTTGTAAAAGCTATGGTTTTTCCATCAGGCGACCATATAGGTGTTGCTTCGTATGATTCCATTGTTGTTAGGCGAATTGCATCACCACCTTTTGTTGCAACTTTATATATGTCGCCTTTGTAGGTAAATAGTAATTGATTGCCGTCGGGAGAGATTTTTACATCACGCATCCAAAGTGGAGTTTCAGCCATAGCTCCATACCCCATTGTTGCTAATGTTAATGCTATTAATGCTTTCTTCATGATTGATTGTGATTTGTTAGTTATTAGTTTTTACAAAGATAGCTAATTTACTTTTATATAGATGAAATATAGAATACGAATCTTAAAAACTTTGATTAAATTTGTAGTTTAGAAAAATATAGAGGGTGGGTGTTACGTTATATAATTTAAGGTGTAATGTAACCACCTGTTTATAATCTGAATTTATGAAAAGAATAGTTTATTTTTCTGTTATAATATTATCATTATTAGTGAGTGGGTGCCGAGGAGCAAAATTGTCGGTAGCTGATGAGCAGATGGCTCGTGGTGAATATAACGATGCGGCAAAGACTTATCGTAAGGTATATAATAAACTCACAAAGAAAGAAGAACGAGGTAAACGTGGAGAAGTGGCATTCAAAATGGCTGAATGTCATAGAAAATTGAACCAAAGTGCTCGTGCTGCTGCTGCTTATCAAAATGCAATTCGTTATGGTTGTCCCGATTCAATGGCTCAACTTCATCTTGCCGAAATGTTGCATGCAGAAGGAAAATATTCAGCAGCTATTAATATGTATAAAGAGTTCTTGATGCGTAACCCAAATTCATTTATTGCTCAAAATGGTTTAGCTGGCAGTGAAATGGCTCTTGAAAATCAAAATAAGAAAACTACACGATATGTGGTAAAAAATGCTAAGTTATTCAATTCACGTAGAGCTGATTATGCCCCTATGTATTTTGATAAGACTTGCGATGCCTTATATTTTACCACTACAAATGAAAAAGTTACCGGAGATAAAAAAAGTGAAATTACGGGAATGAAAAAAGGCGATGTGTGGTTTGCTAAGAAGAATGAAAAGGGGGAATGGCAACGAGCTGAACCGGTGGAGGGAGAATTAAATACTGAATTTGATGAGGGTATTGTTGCTTTTTCTCCCGATGGCAATACGATGTATCTCACTAAAGCTCGCAGAGAACCAAATGCAAGTACCGGAGTTGAGATATATACTTCACAGCGTTCCGATGCCAAATGGAGTGCTCCTGTTAAATTTGAAGTTACATCTGATACCGTTTCAAGTTATGGTCACCCTGCAGTTTCTCCCGATGGAACATATTTATATTTCACATCAGATATGCCCGGAGGGGAAGGTGGTAAGGATTTGTGGCGAATAAATCTAAAAGAGAAAGCCGGATCTCTTGAGAATATGGGGAATATATTAAACACCCCCGGCGATGAAATGTTCCCGTATGTTCGCACCGATAGTTTGCTTTATTTTGCATCAAACGGACACCCCGGTTATGGAGGGCTTGATTTGTTTAGAGCCGAGCTACAACCCGATGGACGTTGGAAAGTGATAAATATGGGTACGCCAGTCAATTCGTCGGCCGATGATTTTGGAATAACATTTGGTATGGGAGAAAATGGCTTTTTTAGCTCAAATAGAGGTGATGGCAGGGGATATGATCATTTATATTCGTTTGAGTTGCCCGATTTGAAAATATCAATATCAGGGTGGGTGTTGGATAAAGATGAAGAGCCAATTCCTAATGCGGTTATTCGTATAGTTGGTAACGATGGCTCAAATCAAAAAGAGGTGGCACGTGATGATGGATCGTTTAAGTTTCCATTGAAACGAGGAGTCAAATATGTGATGCTTGCCGGAGCTAAAGGTTATTTGAACTCGAAACAATCGTTTGAAAGTGATAATGCCGAAGAAGATGCCGAATATGGTATAGACTTTTTCTTGTCTTCAATAAATAAGCCAAATGTTGTGGAAAATATTTTTTATGACTTCGACCAAGCAACATTGCGACCTGAATCGAAGGTGGCTCTTGATGAATTGGCTCAAATACTTCGCGATAATCCGAATATCACAATAGAAATGGCATCGCATACCGACCGTTGGGGCGAAGAAGATTATAATATTGATTTATCACAACGAAGAGCTAAATCAGTAATCGATTATCTCACTGAAGTAGGTATCGAAGCCGATAGGTTACAATATCAAGGATATGGTGAAACTCGCCCCAAAACCGTATCCAAAAAGATTGCTCGAGAGTATCCTCAATTTAAGGAAGGAGACGTTCTTACCGAGGAATATATCGAAGCATTAATCGAAGAAGATCAAGAGGTAGCCGACCAAATAAACCGTCGTACAGAATTTTCTGTGCTTTCGGTTGATTATAATTTATATTAATCATTATGCCAAAACAGTTTCGCACTATTGTTGAACCATTGAAAGTCCAAGGATTGATAACACATCAATGTGGAGTGGTGATGATGGGTTCATGTTTCAGTGATAATATAGGCAATAGGTTGCGACAAGCGTGTTTTGATGTTGAAGTAAATCCGTTTGGAACTCTATATAATCCTGCAAGTTTGGCTTGCGGAATTAATGCTATATTCTCAAAACGAAAATACACAAATGATGATTTGTTTAAGGTTGCCGGCGACAATCGTTGGCATAGTTTTAATCATCATTCTATGTTTTCGAGCGTAGATGCCGAAGCGATGCTTACTCGAATTAATGGTCGAATAAGTGAAGCATATAAGGCTTTGAGTGAAGCATCGGTATTGATTGTAACTTTTGGTACGGCTTGGATATATGAGTTAAATGACACGCATGAAGTAGTGGCAAATTGCCATAAATTGCCTGCCGATAGATTTAATCGTCGCATAATGAGCGTTGATGAAATCGTGAACCGTTGGCAACAAGTAATTAACGATATTATTGCTTTTAACTCAAAACTTAAAGTTATATTTACAGTTAGTCCTATTCGTCATTTGCGTGATGGTGCACATGAAAATCAGTTGAGTAAAGCTACATTACATATCGCAATAAATAGATTGATGCAACAATTTGAGGGATTAATATATTTTCCGGCATACGAAATAATGAATGATGATTTACGTGATTATCGTTTCTATGCTTCAGATATGACACACCCATCAGAGGTTGCCATTGATTATATATATGATATGTTTTCAAAATCGTTCTTTGACGCAAATACAACCGCACTTGCTCAACAATGTGAACGATTGATGCGTCGAATGGCACATCGTCCAATGAGTGATGATAATGAGGCTGTGGCACGTTTTGAAAATTCAACACTTGAAATGAAAACACAAATATTGCAACAATATCCATTTTTGCAACGAGCATTAACGAAATTAGAACAGTAATGATATATTCAATTTCCACAATAGCACAAATTCTACATTTGCCCGACCCGCAAATTCCGGCATATAACATCAGCATATTGTTGACAGATAGTCGTTCATTGACATATCCTGAAGATACGCTTTTCTTTTCTTTGCGTACTCGAAATAATGATGGTCATCGTTATTTGCATGACTTATATCAAAGTGGAGTGAGAAACTTTGTGGTAGAATATGTTCCGGCTACAATGCAAAATATCGATGATGCAAATTTTTTGGTTGTTAGCAATGTGAAGAAAGCTATGCAAGTGATAGCAAGCTATCATCGTGGACGATTCACAGCTCCGGTAATTGGAATTACAGGCAGTAGAGGTAAAACTGTTGTGAAGGAATGGCTTTATCAGTTATTGTGTGCCGATTATAGCATGGTGCGTAGTCCTCGTAGCTATAACTCACAAATAGGTGTGCCATTGTCGATTTGGGAAATGAATAATGACACGCAGTTGGCAGTGTTTGAAGCCGGTATCTCTCGCCCTAATGAGATGAGTGCTTTGCAATCGATGATACGTCCTCAATTAGCTGTGATTACAAATATTGGAGATGAGCATAGTGAAGGTTTTGAATCAATGCGATTAAAATGTGAGGAAAAGGTTGTACTTTGCCGTGATTGTGATTGCATTGTGTATAATGGTGATGATAAGTTGATTAGCGATGTTGTAGCGTCGGCGGGATTGACTGTAAAAGAGATTGCGTGGTCGCAATATGACCAAGATAGTCCATTATATATATCATCAATAAAAAGAGGAAAAGATAAAACTACTATCAGTTACTCATATCTAAAATATGATGGAAAAATAACAATCCCATTTATATCCGATCATGATATAGAAAATGCGATTCATTGTTTGGCTGTGATGCTTTATTTATGCCGTCCGTTTGATGTGATAGCCTCTCGAATGGAGTCATTGTCGGCTGTTGGTACTCGATTAAATGTTATAGAGGGGGTAAACAATTGTTTGTTGATTTATGATGCATATACATCTGATTTTCATTCGCTTGCACCGGCATTAGACTTTATGGGACAAAGGGCGACAAAATCACACACCACAACAATTATTTTGAGTGATGTTATGCACGAAACCATGAGTGGAGAGGAGTTGTATAAATCAATAGCTCGATTGTTGCAACAAAAAGGGATAAATCGTTTAATAGGTATTGGGGAAGAGATTTCAAGCTATAGTTCTTTGTTTGGAGGAAACGCATCATTTTATCAATCAACAAGTGCGTTTTTGTCATCAACAACAACATCTGATTTTAGGAATGAATTAGTATTGATAAAAGGGGCATCGCATTTCCATTTTGAATCATTAAGCGATGTGCTTGAAGCCAAGCAACATGAAACTGTGCTTGAAGTAAATCTCGATGCAGTTGTGCATAACTATAATTTTTATCGTTCGCAAGTGAAGCCCGAAACCGGGATTGTGTGCATGGTAAAAGCATCGGGATATGGAGCAGGTTCATTTGAGTTGGCAAAGACTTTGCAATCACAAGGAGCAGCTTATCTTGCAGTGGCAGTGCTTGATGAAGGGGTGGATTTGCGAAAAGCCGGAATTGCAATGCCCATTATGGTATTAAATCCTAAAGTTGGCAATTACAAAACATTATTTACCTATCGTCTTGAACCAGAAATTTATAGTTTTGATATTCTTGATGAAATAGTTCGTGAAGCAACAAAATTTGGGATATCGAATTATCCTGTACATATAAAACTTGATACCGGAATGCATCGATTGGGTTTTCTTGAAGAGGATATGCCTGAATTAGTTGAAAGGTTGAAAAATCAATCGGCAATAAAACCACGTTCGGTGTTCTCGCATTTGGCTACTGCCGATTGTCCCGATATGGACGATTATACACATAGTCAGTTTGATTACTTTTATCGCTGTTGTGATAAATTGCAAGCCGGATTCAAAGAACCTATTTTGCGACATATATTAAATTCAACAGGGATAACACGATTCCCACAACATCAATGTGATATGGTGAGATTGGGGATTTGTCTATATGGAATCCCTACGATGAACGATGGCTCCCAAGAAGATCTACGTCCGGTATCGTCGTTACATAGTGTAATAATTTCGATAAAAGAGTGGGGGGCAGGGACAACAATCGGATATTCGCGAAAAGGAGTTCTTACTCGTGATTCACGCATTGCAACTATCCCCATTGGTTATGCCGATGGTATTGATCGACATTTGGGAAATGGAAATGCTTTTGTTCTTGTGAATGGTCATCGTTGTCCGACAGTAGGAAATATTTGTATGGATATATGTATGATTGATGTAACCGATGTGGATTGTAATGTAGGCGATGCGGTAGAGATATTCGGGGATAATATTACTGTAATGGAACTTGCCGACAGATTAGGCACAATTCCATACGAAATATTAACATCGGTGTCGCAACGAGTAAAAAGGGTTTATTACAGAGAGTGATTTGGACCGCTTAACCCCATAACGCGATTATATTGCACATAATAACGAATTATAGTAAGGGCTTTTTGCAGTAGAAGATATTTAATACAAATCCTCTTATTATAAGGTAGCTGATAAATGCTAACCATAGTGCATGATTGCCAATTAATGGGAATAGTGCAAAATGTATAGTGAAGAATATTACCATTGCAGTAGCCATTGACACAAGCATGGCTCGGGTGCGTGTTGCCCCTATAAATATTCCGTCCCAAGTAAAGGCCATAAATCCACACAATGGTATTGCTACAGCCCAATAGAAATATGATGCCGAAGCATTGATTACCATTGAATCAGAGCTTAATAATGATAGGAATGATTTGCCCCCTAAAAGGTATATCATGGTAAATAATAAAGCCATACCCAATCCCCATTGAAACAATGCATTGATGCTTGATTTGAGTTTTAGGTTGTCTTTTGCTCCAATATATTTTCCCACCATGGCTTCACCGGCGTATGCAAAGCCGTCCATAAAGTAGGAGAATAGCATAAAAAGTTGCATTAATAATGTGTTTACGGCAAGGATTACATCACTTTGTTTAGCCCCGGCTCGCGTGAACCACATGGTTACTGCTACGAGGCATAATGTGCGAAGAAATATATCGGTGTTTATTGAGAAAAATCGTTTCAGCTCTGCTTTATGTAATATGTCGGTTAAAGAAACTGTAGCTAAACGATATTTTTGTTTAATAATTAATAAGCCTAATAAAAATCCACCCCATTGTGCCACCAAAGTGCCGGTTGCCACGCCTATAATTCCCCAATCAAAGATGTAAACAAGAACTACGCTTGTTGTGATATTTAGTAGGTTTATAAATATCGAAATCCACATTGTTGCTCGTGAATTTTGCATACCAATAAACCAGCCCGATAAAGCAAAAGAACTGAGCATTGCCGGAGCTCCCCATATACACACTGAAAAATATTGTTTAGAGAATCGTAGAGTGTCATTGGTTGCTCCCATGAAATAAAATGCACATTGAGATATTGCATATTGCAAAACAATGATTGTAATGCCAACAATCATGGCAACAGCAAGTGAACGATATAACACGAGCGAACATTGTCGGTTATCGTTTGCACCATAGGCTTGGGCAGTCATGCCACTTGAGCCCATGCGAAGAAAAGCAAATGGCCAATAAAGAATGTTGAATATTGTGCTGCCAATTGCAATGGCAGCAATATACACCGCACTGCCCATATTCCCGACTATTGCAACATCAACAATGCCGAGTAATGGAGTTGTAATGTTGGCAATAATAGAGGGAATGGACAGTGCAAGTATTTCTCTATGAATAGAGTTAGAGTTCAATTTAATTATGCTTTAGCACGACGGCTATCCCACATAAGGTAGCAAATGAGTAGAGCGTATGCTACAAGACCAAGAGATTGTGACATGCCTTCAGATAGAGGAGAAGTGTATTCAAATCCGGCAAATTTGGTAATTGCAGCAAATACACCAAACAAAGCTCCACCTGCAATAAGACCAGATGCAATGAGTGTGCCTCGCTCGTGGCGAGCTTTGCTGAGGGATTCCTCTTTAGAACTTTTAGCTACAAAGTAGGCAATAGCACCACCCACAAGCATGGGAGTGTTGAGAGGTAGTGGGATAAACATACCAAGGCAGAATGCCAATGCCGGAACACCAAGCCAGTTTAGTAACAATGCAAGGATTGCACCTACAAAATATAGAATCCAAGGAGTATCTCCTCCCATCATGAGAGGTTCAATAACTTTAGCCATTGCGTTGGCTTGAGGTGCAACGAGAGCATCATCGCCGGTAAAACCATATACTTTGTTCAATACAAGAATAACACCACCCACTGTGGCTGCAGATACCAATGTGCCGAGGAATTTCCAAGTCTCTTGTTTGCGAGGAGTTGAACCGAGCCAATATCCTATTTTTAAGTCGGTAACAAATCCACCAGCCATAGAAAGTGCAGTACACACAACACCACCAATTACCATTGAGGCAACTATGCCGTTTGTGCCATTAAGACCTATTGCTACAAATATCGCCGATGCAATGATAAGGGTCATCAATGTCATGCCCGATACGGGATTTGAACCAACGATTGCGATTGCATTTGCTGCCACGGTGGTAAATAAGAATGCAATAACGGTTACAACAATCCAAGCAACAAGTGCTTGCCACAAAGTGCCAATTACACCAATCCAGAAGAAAACAAATACAACTACAAGTGCCAATGCAATGTAGAATACTACCGATTTCATAGAAAGGTCAGTTTGCCAACGTACGGTTTTTGTTTTTGCTGCCGAGCCCTTAAACTCTCGACCTGCAAGACCGACTGCTTGCATAATGATTGGCCATGATTTAACGATGCCGATGATACCTGCCATTGCAATGCCACCTATCCCAATTAATCGTGCATGCTCACTAAATATTGATTGTGCGTCCATCGCAGCAATTTCTGCTGAACCATAAGAGCCAAGAAGAGGAATGATAATCCACCACACGAAAAGTGAACCGGCAAAAATGACAAAGGCATATTTCAATCCTACGATATATCCAAGACCAAGTAATGCCGCACCTGTATTACAACTGAATACTACTTTTGTTTTTTCAGCTATAGTTGCACCCCATGATGCTGCGGTGGTAGTTATTGTTTCTGCCCACCACCCAAATGTAGCAACGATATAGTCATAGATACCACCAATGAGAGAGGCAATGATTAGAGTTTTAGCTTGTCCGCCATTTCCCGATTTGTCTCCACCTTCGGCACTGATAAGCACCTGTGTTGTGGCAGTAGCTTCAGGGAAAGGATATTTGCCATGCATATCCTTTACGAAATATTTACGGAATGGTATAAAGAACAGAATACCTAATATCCCACCAAGAAGTGAGCTAAGGAATATTTGCATGAAGTTAACGGAAATTTCGGGATACTTTGCTTGAAGAATATAAAGTGCAGGTAGTGTGAAAATTGCACCTGCTACGATAACGCCTGAACAAGCACCGATTGATTGAATAATTACATTTTGACCCAGAGCATCTTTCTTTTTTAATGCGCCTGATAAGCCCACAGCGATAATAGCGATTGGAATTGCTGCTTCAAACACTTGTCCCACTTTTAATCCCAAGTAGGCTGCGGCAGCACTGAATATAACAGCCAATAATAACCCCATCGTTATAGAGTAGGGAGTAGCTTCGGCATAGTTGCGTTCGGGGTGCATAACCGGTCGATATTCCTCGCCATCTTTTAGCTCTCTGAAAGCGTTTTCAGGAAGCTCTGTTGGATCAATAGTTTTATTGACTTCCAATTCTTTTTCGTTTTGCATAATTATATGATTTATTAGTTATTTATATGCGTTTGTTTGATTATGCGAAGATAGTGATTTTTTAGAGAAGTAGCACCATGCTAAATATAAAAAAGAGAAGCTGTAGAGTCAACAAGCAAGTGCAAAATTATTTTAATAATTTGAAGAATTCAATTTTTGGAGAAGAAAAATTTAGTTTTTCTCGAGGTCTTCGATTGATTTTAGCTTGAACAGCATCAAACTGACTCTGCTCAATTAGTCTAAAATCGGTTCCTTTAGGGAAGTATTGTCGAAATAGTTTGTTGGCATTTTCAACAGCACCTTTTTGTCCGGAGCAGAA
>JAEIGA010002274.1_pt1 | contig 30689 bp, 54 predicted proteins | sample 9270691 | NCBI WGS metagenome assembly JAEIGA01 (sample SAMN17057246, study PRJNA624740) | gut metagenome | biome: biome; isolation source: fecal sample | host: Bos grunniens | place: China: Xizang | collected 2019
AGAGAACTTCATAGACCTGCAACAGATAAAATAACTCAACAAACTTACTACGTTTCAATGCAAGACAGCGGCGGCGTGGCATAGTAGCTCAACCAATCAACCAAGGCTAGGAGCCAATAACTCCTAGTTTTTTCTTTTGCCTAATTTGTAAAATTGAATATCTTTATCTATACTATAATTGAATAATATTGGAGGCGATTTTAGTGGGAGCAACAAATTCGAAAATACAATTACGTCGTGATACTGCGGCGAATTGGTCTACATATAATCCAACATTAAGTGCCGGCGAACCTGGTTTCGAAACTGACACTGGTAAATTAAAAATTGGGGATGGCCGCAATGCTTGGTCAAATTTAAAATATGCTGGAGGAGATAGTGCTAGCACAGAGCTTTTAGATAAATTATATAAATCAAAAATGTATGAAGTGGGCGGCATTGAGGATACAGCAGTATGGATGCGAGTTGCAGAATTAGATTTTGATAATGAACTTTCTGTTGCAAACGGAAGAATTAGAATTGGTTGTATTAGTGACATCGGTTTTCCGGGAGATAATGGCGAGCTTATAGAAAAATCAATTAGGCTTGGCGCAGCAGAATTTTGTTTTTCAGCGTTAAAATTAGATAATTTAACAGATAAAAGTGAGTATGTGTTAGATATTACACCAATTTCAAACTCAATTGCACCGGTGATTAGTAGTCCAATACAAGGAATATATTTAGACTCTGTTGATTTAGTGTCTCTTTTCAATAATTCAAATGTAGAATTTACTGGCGGAGATTGGGGAGGTAGTGGATATATCACCGGAATGATTGGTATTTCACATGCCAGACTTGCGGTTACACAAGATAGTCCTAAAAAAGTATATCTTGATTTAATGTATAAAAACGCAACTGCGGGGGATAAAAAGAAGATCTATATTGAATTAATTAACTCAAATGGGGTAAAATTTCTTGACCAAATTGATTTAATTAATTCTATGTTTGATAATGTTGACTACTCTGAAGGCTATCTACTTGTTGATACAAATGAAAGTTATCCTAGTGGAAGCGAATTTGTTATTACCACATCATATCGTCATTTCCCAGATGTAGATGTAGATGAAGAGAAACCGTTTTTGATATGAGAGGCGAATGGAAATGGATTCGACTATACTGGTAGTCTTGTAAGAACCGCGGATAATAAAATTGAATTTAGAAAAGATTTTACATGTCCGCCATCAACAGAAGCGACAGAATATATTTTAATCTATAAAGAAGACGAGTATGGAGATCAGTATCTTGCTTTAAACGAAGATACGAATTTTGGTCCAATTAACTACTTTACAGAAGTTAACATACAAGTATGAGAAACAGATACAATTTATGTTAAATACAATGTTTATCACCAGGAGTCAAAAACACTTTTTGATACACCTGTTGGAGAAGCTAGTTTAACAAGCACTTTTAAAGATTTTTTAGATGCGATTGAGGAGGGGTTAAGAAATGGCTCTTACTAATAAAGTAATACACAGCTACTGAGACTGTTTTAATAAAATAGAAAAAGAGGGCTTAACATCATTTGATTTTTTATGCTGAGTATTAAGTGTTCTTAAGTATAAAAAATACGGATATATAACAAAATTATACTGTGATAAAATAACAGAAGGTGTGTTTAAATCTTATGGTCTTTTAGATCTTTATGACGAAGTTGATGTTGAATTGCTTGAAAAAGATCACAATATTCTTAAAACTTCATTTTGAGCGATGCCAAAAATTCTTTCATATAAAAATGAATTGGAGTTAGGAGAAAATCCTTTGGTGTCGGATACAGATGTAATTCCATTTTGTGATTTCGAGTGCTATCATAGTCCTGACCTTCTAATTTGGAGTAGAGATGAACATCTTGAATATAAACACGTATATCCAGATAGGGCTGACATTTCAACCGCTTGAGGGTATGCATATCCAAAGTGGTTTACTTGGAGAGCCCAACCTTTAAACACTGGAGTAATTTATTTTAATAACAAGCAAACTGCGCTTGAATATTGTAATCATGTTGTTGATTATGTTAAAAATAATAAAAATAACAAAAATAACAATCTATCGCAAACAATGTGTTTTGCAGAACAAAGAATGATTGGTGAGTTCGCGAAATATAAATGTCTTAATACAAAAGCAATTAAACCATTTAATGCAAGCTGTTTAACAATGAATGCTTGACATTTATATAAAGCTAAACTACTAAAGAAAAAAGATTATTTTGAAATTTTAATGTTGCATATGATTAAAGAAGAGTTTAAGGATGTTTATGATAAAATATCAAGTCTGCCTCTTTTAAAAGACATTAATGATCAATATGTTCAATTAGGACACATTGATGCCCAAAACAGAGTAAACTTTTATAGAGGGGTGAGATAATGGTTAATAACGATATAAAACAATATTTAAACCAAATTGCAGGTTATTTTGCTAGTATTAATGATTTAGTTGATTTTTATAATCAAGATCACATAAATGCAAAATTTCTTTCGGGTAGAAAAATCGACATGTGGGATGACCAAACCCTAGAGGAGTTTTTTAATAGGTTGTCTGAAGCTGGGATTATAGATATTAGATATCTCGAAGACGACCCGGATAAAATATTCACAGTGCAAAATATTTCAACTGATTATGGTACCATCTTTTGTTTAAAAATAGCGTATGCCAATACTGATCATTTTTCTATTGAAGGTTTGACTTCAAAAGGATATTTAAAATATAAGTTATATCCAAAGAGTACAAATGCTCTTGTAATTTTCTCAGAGTCAATTATGAACCCAAATGATGCTATTACTGCGGCAAGAATTGAAGAATTACTTGGTGATATGGGGTTAGCAACTGAAGGTTACGTAGATCAAGAAGTTACTTCTCAACTTGCTGATGCTTTAAGTAGTTATGTAAAAATTTCAGGAAATCAAAACATCGGCGGTCAAAAAACATTTACTGCAAAAACTACTTTTGCCGCAGAAACAAACTTCGCAGGTACTGCTCAATTTAATGGAACAATTAAAAATAAAAACATGGTAGGCGGAGTAATAAATATGCACCCAGAAGGCGACTTAACCAATATGGCCTACTTTATGAACGATCTAACTGGAATGCTTTCAATGGGTGGAACTTGCACTTGTACAAGAACCGATAAGGATGGCAATGTACTTGGCGAGCCACTAAGTGAATATAATAGAAAACAATGGTTTAATGGTACTACAAGCTATGGAAATCTTGTTGGTGGTGGAAAATGACAATCAGCTACACCAGCAAATGAACCAGCATTCGCAGTTACAGATATTGTTACTATTGATATTGATTTTAGCGCATGAAAGACTTTTGCTTGGACAACCACCGGAGGGCTTGGATTTGGTAGTGCAAGTTGGCGCGCTAAAGATGTAAAAGTAGAAACCAACTATATAGAAAATGGCACTCTATCTACATGGAGAGAAGTGTACAATGTAACCAATAGCAGCGCAGCAATACACAATTTCTTAGCACCTGGTCCAACCGGAACATCTGGAGAAAAATGTAATCGGGTAAGAATTACATTAACTAACTTTAATAGTGCTTCAGAGGTAAGAATTGCAGGAATATGGATGATTGGATACAACTCTAAGTCATTAGCTTCAACATTAGTTTCAAGAGTTGATGGAACTATGATGTCAAACTTAAATCCAGAAAAAAATGGAGTATATTATTTAGGAGTAGATGCAAAAAGATGGTATGAGGTTAACTCTACATATTTTAAGGAAAATGGAACAAGATTAGAATCTAAGTATGGAAGATTAAGTTCAAATAATACATGAACCGGATCTAACACCTTTTCAAAAGATATTACAGTTTTAGGAAATTCTTTTAATTCATTATATCAACAAGTTCAAAATATGTATGGAAACTATATATTTTTCCAAACAGATGACACTAGAGCCTACAAAAAAATTGTCCCAAATAATGCGCTTGAATATGCCAATATTAACAAACTTGGTGGTATGAGTTATGTAAGTAAAAATATGATTAATAATGGACAGGAACCTTGAGTAGTATCAATGTCAAATGGAGAGCCTGTTGTTCAACTACAATATATCGGTAATACAGATATTAGAGTAATTGCACTTGATTCTGCAAGTTCAGATAATCCTGTTTGGCACTCTGCAACATTAAAGTTCGACGCAAAACTTTTTGATATAACAAAAAAATACAGATTAAAAATTGATAATGTAGTTGCTAGTTCTACAAACTACCCTAGAGTTATTGCTCGTGCATATAATGACGACGGTAGTCAGGCAGTACAACTTACAGAAGCAAATAGTATTAGACAGTCAGAATCTTCTATTGATTTAACTATTAACATACCTAGTTGAAGTGATAGTGGTAAAACAGCACTTCAAAACGCATCATATGTAACGTTAGCATTATATGCTAATGATCAAGGAACTTGTGATGCGGGGGCATATATAGACTATAACGGAATTTATTTTGGAGAGTATGATGTATTAGAAGAGGAAATGGCAATGTTTGATGGAGTAAGACATTCTCCTGTACAAGAAATTCAAAGTAGCAGTAGCAATTTATTTCAACTTACTAATGGTACTAGAACAGATAATGGATATAGTATTAGATGTCTTGATGGTGAAATTTATTTTTCGGGACAAGCAACATCTGGTACAAACAATATTGTATTTGATGTAAGTTTGCCAGCCGGCACATATAGTATAAGTTTATTTAATAATATAAAAGGTTCAGCAGCAAATACAATATTTGGTGTAAAAACTAGCCATTGAGAAAATGCATATAAATACGAATCAACAAGTGGGGAAAATGCAACATACACTTTTACATGTCACACACCTATTGTTGGCTTCTTTATTGGTGGAATAACTGAAAAAATGGATTTAACAGGATTTTCTTGTAGACCAATGATTGTAGAGGGACCTACACCTGCAGTTGAATATAAAATATACTCATTTGGCGCAGATAGTCGTGAAATACCAACAGAACTTAGAAACCTATTATCAGGTTACGGCTTGGGTGTAAATGATCAATACTACAACTATCTCGATTTTGAAAATCGTCAATATATTCAAAACTGTGCTTCATTCTATATTGATGGAACTGAAGATCATATTGCTCTAATTAAAACTGCAAATAATAGCGGTGTAGATACTGGATTTTATAGATTTAGAATTGGTGCAACCACTCAAAAAATTTGAGATGTAGCTGCATCTAATACTATTAATGCAAATGTAATTCAAGACTCAGGAATTCCTGCATATAGCGTTTGGTCAGATTATGATAATTTAAGATATGAACAAGTAGCAATACAAAGTTGATCTTTCTTCTTAACTATCGATAAGAATAAAGCCAGCACAGTTGAGGAGTTAAGAGCTTGATTAGGAGAACATCCAATTAGCGGAGTTTATGCTTTTAACGTTCCAGTAAAAACTTCTTTTAATGAATTAGGAGATCTAATAGCGGATTTTGATGATAGTATATATGTAATAGAAAATGGAACATTAACTTTTCTAAATAATGAAAAGCAATCTGTACCTAGTGAAATTGAGTATCAAATAGCGGGGGTGGATAATTAATGCTAACAGATAGAAGAACTAAATTGGCAATTAAGAACGGTAAACAAGAAGAGGTTTATAAACAAGAAACAATTTGTGAGATCAGAACTCAATATCCATCTTTAAACGAAGAGCTCGCTGTTTTAAGAAAAGAGATTGCCCTATTGCGTAAAATATTAATCGAAGAATTAAAAATAAATATCTCTAGCTCTGAATTTGACGATTATAATAATCACGTTGAATCAAGTAAAACAAAAGCGAAGAAAAGAATAAAAAAATAATACATATGAAAAAATGATTTGCAACACTCAACATCTTAAATACATTAGACATAATAACAACCTTAATAGCACTTCATTTAGGACTTGTAGAAACCAATATTTTAATGGATACACTAATTCAATTAAGTCCATGAATATTTATATCAATAAAACTTATGATTGGAGTTGGATGCGCAATAGCTCTATATTGTACCAACTCCATTTGGGGTTTTATAATCACATGCCCACTGTTTGGAATAGTAGTTATTTCAAATATCGTACACATTATAGGGGTGATTTAATATGAAAATCTTAACAATATTTAAAAACTTTCTTCTATCAATTCTAAACATCTTCAAAAAACATTTACCAAAGGAGGACGAAGAAGTTATGGCAATTAAAGAACAATTAACAAAAGCCCTAGAAGGACTTGACAAATGCGAAAAGCTTTCTATTGATGGCTTAACAATTTTAGTAAATAACGTTCATATGGAAAATGGCGTTGACACAAGCGACGCTACAGCAAGCAGCATGGACATTTTATATGGCAAAACCGCATACGTAAACGGCGAATTGGTTACAGGTTCAATTTTACCTCAAGCAAGTTGTTTCACAAGCGGCCACATGGTATACGTTAACGCAGGATACTATCCATCAGATGTTCTTGCAAGCGTAAGTTGTGTTCCATTGAGCGAAATTTCAGTTTCTACTTGGCTTGAAGGCGGCCATGTATCAATTACCTTTAACCAACCTGCAGGATGGTGTGACGGAGGAGAACGTATTGCTTCATTCATGATGCCAACAAGAACCGCATCAGTAATCGTGCCAAACGAATGCGATCAATACATCTCAGGCTTCACTTACTTAACAGGCAGCCAAGTTATTAAAGGTGATAAAAACCTACGTCCAGAAAATATTCGTAAAGGCGTAGAAATCTTCGGAGTTATTGGAACTTACGAAGGATAAAACAAAACGACTAGCGGGATTAATTTCCTACTAGTCTTTTTTTATTTATGGCAGGGGCAGAAGGATTTGAACCCTCATAGACGGAGTTGAAGTCCGTTGTCCTACCGTTAAACGATACCCCTATAATGGACAGTTACGTCCATTGTTAACTTCTTTTACGATATCCCACAATTTTTCTTGGGCGAGGCTTTGGCTTCGAGATGCGCCGCGAAAAAGGCACTCATCCAAGATTAAAACCCTCATCAATCGTATTTAGTTTATCTATTCAATATTTCTCACGCTCATTTAATTTTTCTAATGCGCAAAATTCAATCACATCAAATCTAAATGAGCGGCCGCCGCACTTATTTCACTCGGCCTGCATTAATTTATTTTCATGCCGTCCATCTTTAAGCGCGGTTCAATGCTGTTTGCGGCGCTGTCAAACATTTTGGCTTTGACCAACATAAATTTTGCCGCTACGCACGTTTGTTATTTTATATATGCCACTTTGCGGCAACGTCATAATTTTAGCCTCCTGTGAGCCAGCGCGAGCCGCGCATCTTGAAGTAGACCTGTTTCATTTTTAAGCCTATTACTATTTATTTAATTTAGCAACAACAGTCCATGTGTCAGGCTTTGTTTGCTCTCCTGCTTTATTCATTTTACCAGCCTTAAACTTTCTATCTACTCCTGCAAATCCAGGTTTAAGTCTAACGCTATCTACTTTCGCATCTGCTTCGTCTTCAGTTCCGTAAACAAATGTTTCTTTAGTTTTAACTACATAAAAATTTCCATATTCATCTGCTTCTATAGTTAACTCAATCTTTGTTAAATTATCTAATCCATCAATGTAATCTACGATATCTGTATACTTCATTTCTAATTCTCCTTTTCTTTTACATATTAATTATATAATATTTTTTCCACTTATGCAAGGAGATTTCCTAACTTTTTGAAATAAAATCCATTTTAAACTAAACTACTCATATAAGTTGTTATTTACCAACTAGGAGGATGAACACCTTGGCTTTCATGGGAGTTTCTTTAAAAAATAACAAAGAGCAAACAGAACTTGCTCGATTAATGAATGAAAATAATAGACCAATTATTCTTGTAGAGGGATCTGCGGGTACAGGTAAAACATTTGCAACACTCGTTACAGCTCTACAAATGCAAAGTGAGCGTAAGTATCAAAAAATTGTTTACATCCGAGATGCCATTCAAGTAGGACACGACATTGGACACCTACCAGGTAACTCAGATGAAAAGATGATGCCTTATTGAGGACCAGTATACGATTCACTTGAATCAATACGACACTTGAGTAAGGAAAATATCAATGTCAAAGACCTTGCTTCTAAGATAGAAGTTATTCCTCTTGCTTTTATTCGTGGACGTTCATTTACCAATAGTATCGTTATTGTTGATGAGGCCGAATCAATGGACCTTAATGCCCTCAAAACTGTACTTACTCGTATCGATCGCTGAAGTAAAGTAGTACTTCTTGGCAGTTACAAGCAAATTGACGACTGACGTATTCGTGCTCAAGACAAGAGTGACTTCCAAAAGGTAGTTGAAGTTCTACGTGACCAGCCATATGTTGGCTTTATCCACTTTACAAAATCAATGCGCTCTGACTGAACTGTAGAGATTGACGAATTACTTGACACAATAGATAAACCAATTGAAAAGACCTCGTAATTGAGGCCTTTTTATTTACCACTTGCTCCCCAGCCAGTATTTCCACGTTCTGAGTTTTCAATTATACCCTCATCTGTGGGCCAAGGACGATTTATAATATTAGGAATAGGTATTACTACTGCTTGCGCGATTCCCTTACTTATTGGGTATATTACCTTCTTTACCTTTTTCTTAAACACTTTACCGTATACATAAGTAACTTTACTTACTTTTGAACTAAATTCAATAGGAAAGCGGTTTACGTTGGTAAGCATAATTTTCCACTCACCACGATAGCCACTATCAATAACACCACTTCTTACCGATAATCCTACTGCTCCTGTGCTTCCACGCTCTTTAATTTCAACCCAGAAGCTAGGTGAGAATGCACTACGTAGTCCAGTACTAAACATTCTTGTTTCTAGCGGCTTAAGTACAACGCCATCTTCAATAGTGTAAATATCTAATCCTGCGTCTTCTTTTCTTTTAGTTGGTATTTTTGCACCTTCTTTTATGGCGTCCCAATAAATTATCATATTATTATTTTTGAATACAATTTTATTCAAATCCTCAAGCAAAATAGTTGTTGGTTTAAGTTTTTCATCTAAACTTGATATAACATTATCTGTTTTAGTCTCTAATGCTTTCTTTAATTGTTCTATTGTTTGCATTGGTTTCATTGCTCCTTTCGTTTAGTATATATCTATTTGTTCAGGTGTGGTTTCTCAATATGTGTACAAAGGATGCACTACTATATATGAATTACCATTTTCATCTTTAACTAATTGTTCATTTTTTCTTATAAGAACTTCTTCCATACCGTAGGTCAAACCATATTTATGTACTATAGTTTCAGTCCATGGATCCCTTCCCCCGCTAATTATTAAGGAAACCATTTTAGCGTAAAATTCGGTTCATCTGTTTTCTGCAAAAGTTATTTCTAAAGATTGAAAAGCCTCATGTACTGAAAAAGACAGCCTATTTCTTTGTGTATAGTATGCGAAACCGTCATCTAAAGGAAAAATATTTTCAGGGTTTGCTTTTTGATAATAGTTCTTATCGGACACAGAGGCGTATATGCTTTTAAATATATTTAAAGTTTCTCTTTTCTTTGCATCTACAGGCATTTGCTCTCCGTTTGGTTGTTTTCATTCAGTAAACCTATCCCATCATTGCATTTTATTTCTTCCTGATTTCGCTAAAATACTATCTTTAAAAAAGTTTGGAACACCTATAATAGCGAGTTGTTTTTTTGTCATATTTTTTATGTTAAGTTTAAAATAATAAGAAGTATCATTTCCTGTTTTTTTTGTGAATTCTTCTGCAATTTTTTTAGAAAGTTCTTTATTATCGTTAACTTCCCTTTTCATTTTTGCGCTTCATCTTTTTCTATTCTTGCCAGTTATTTCATTATATATTTCACGCTTAACTGTATTAACTGACAGATTAAAAGCAGTGTGATATACTGCGTCATATATATATTCTATTATTTTATCAAGATTTAAAAGGTCTTTGTTTGTTTTTTCATCAAATAGTTGTTTGATATTGTTTAACGAAGAGTGTAAAGATCCAATATTAGCGTTTATTTTTTCGGGAGATATGATATCTTTTGTTAATAAGACATGTTTCGCAGTATATCATTCTGTAATCTTCTTTTTAACATCTTTTGAGAAGCGATCTTTAAGTTCATTTTTCACTATTTTTTTTACTACATACTCTTGCATTAAATCCGCAATTTCTTTTGTTAGTTCAGAGAATGTTTTTTCTGCGTCTTTTGGGATTGTAACGTTACCGCCAAATGTTTTCTTAAATGTAGTAAAATAATCTTTTCATTTGTCAGTAAACACAATTTCATTAAATTTATCTCTAAAAAGATATAAATCCTCAGTACTTTCCGCGTCTGTTGAGAAAGACCAATAGGCGTCATCGATGTTCATAAACTTTGTTATGAAACCTTTTTTCTCCGAGACAAAACCAAGTTTTCTTCTTTCAGCTGCACTCAGCCCCGTATTATTTCCTCCACGAGCGTCTCTCCCAGCCATTGTGATAGAAATATCTTGACCACCAATGCTTTTATTTTCAAGTATGAGTTTATTTTCGTGTCTACATTTTAAGATATGTAAAATTTCTGCGGCGTCTATGTTGCTTAAATCTTTTCCATCTTTCTTTTTAAATCTTCTTTTAAAAGCGTCCATTAGTTCCTGACTAACACCATATAAGTCTCCTGCATATATTTCTATAGACGTATTTTTAAGACCTCTTTTTCTAACTTCCGTAGCGAGTCTAGGATAACCTGAACTGTCTCTTAGAAAAAAATTCATTATATGTTGATGAATACGCGTATCGCCTTTTTCAGCTTTAGATTGACCTATATAAACATACCTTCCACAGCGAATATGATAAATATAGGAGCTTGGTAAAAAACTTCAGTCAGTTTTATATTTTCATGTGCCGGTTCATTTTGCCATAAGCCAAACACCTCCATAGTTAAGGTTATTATACCATAACTATTTAATTTAATCAATTTTCAAATGGATAACGAGTTATTTCTCCATTCTCAATTTTCATATAGCCCCATATGTTTTTCTTGCGATCAACTCGATGTCCACTGTAGTCCACCAAGTATCCACCTTGTAAAAAACAATATACGGCTAAGTCATCATCTTCATTATAAACTAAATTTATATTCTTAAGTCCATTTTCTCTCATGTATGTTTCAATTTCCGCTCTTAACATAATTCTACCACCCTATTAATTTCTATATCATACGCCTCTCTTGGATAGCGAGCGCAAAATCTAACATATTCACGATGAGTATTTATTGCTTCAGTTCTTGTTTTTGTTTTTGCAACTACAACTGGGCGACCATAAAAACGATGCCAGATGGTTGTTAAATAATATTCTTTATCTTTTATCGTGCTTACAGTATAGCAACGAATTTGTGTTCTTCCAATAGTTTCATACATAATTATCTCCACTCTTCCTCCCAAACATAAACGACACCAGTTCTATATGTAATTTTAAAACACCAGTTAGTATCAACTTTATAATATGTCTCCCTACTTACTTCATATTCACCATAATCTTCTAAATATACATAGTAATCTGTAATTGCAACACAACTAAAAAGACTACAGCTGTAATGTTCACCAGTATATTTTCGCTCAACTCTATGCCAAACATCTTTTGTTATAGGTTGATAAATAACTCCAGGACACGCGCAGAATAGTAAAGCTCCTATTAAACAAAGTGCAGCACCTAAATCAGCATTTTCTGCAAAACCTTTGCCTTTGCAGATGAAATAAATTGCTGCCAAAATAATTGTAATAGTTATAGTAATACCAACAAATATAACTCCAACATACATAAATTTATTCCTCCTCTAATTTTTTTCGATTTGCATCAAACTCTCTCATTATTCTAACTATTGTATTATAGCAGTCAACTAAGTCATCAGTATGATTACATTTTTTTAGCGTATCAAAAATTTTATTATATGCATCTGCCAAATCATTATGTCGCTTCGCAACCATCCTATTATGACGACTAATTGTAAGCAATGCATCTTTCAACTCATTGTAATATTCATCTGAATACATCCAAGAGTTTTCTGCAACTTCCTTTGCTAGTAATAACACCGCCTCATCAAATTTCATATAATTATTCCTCCTTTTATCTATTATTATTATACAATATATTTTACTTTATGTCAATAAAAAAATCCCCTAATTAAAGGAGATTTTATTAATTATGAAGCTAAATTACTATTAGTCAATCCAATATAATTTGTGAGAAATTTTGCTACCACATTCAGGACATACTGCATTGTAGTCTTCTTTGTTTAAGATTACTCTTTCAACACCGTCAGCCATTGGTCTTTCGTCTACTGATTTCTTCATTAATGAAGTTAAGATTGCAGTTGGAATTCCTAATTCTTTTGCAGATAAGTGTACGCCTCTGTTAGCGTTTAAAATTGCGATTGCGTTTTGTTCGTTTTCTGTGTAAGTAACTACTGTTGCTTTCTTTGATACTGTTGCCATTATATAATTTTCCTTTCTTTTAAGTCTCTCGGACTAATCTAAACCGTTTATCGACTAATTCGCTGTCGTTGAGTATTTGTTTGCGACGATATCGCCTCGGGAAGGCTACTCAATTGATATCATTAGATTGGATGGTATCCTACTTACGTCTTCGGATCTGTCGTACGCCATCCTTCGCCGTGTGCTCGTATAGTCTTTTTTATTGAGGTGACTTACTTCGTTCACATCCTCTAGTTCGAACCCAACTCGCCTTCTTATTTAATTTATCCTGTCTCGCCGCAGTAAGAGTAAGTTGCACACTAAGAAACTGCCTACGCCGCATATTCTTGGTCTCAGCGGTTTTGACCTTCAGGGATTGCGCTATCCCCTACGGTAGTTTAATGACTTGCCGAGGTCAATTATTTTTTATTTATCTTTATCTATAATTATTATATAAAACTTTTTCCTATTTGTCAAGGGATGTTTTCTTGTCTTTAGGAACATTTACATTAACAACCATTTTGCCCGTTTGATCTTCATAGATATCAAAATGAATGTCCCTATCTTCAATACGAAGCTCCGCATCTTTGAAACGGTGAAGAAGTTTAATTACATCTTTAATTTTCATTTGCTTCTTCTCCTTTCCTTTTTTATCTTACATAATTATTATATTATAATTTTTGGGGTTTGTCAAGAAAACTACTTATGTAATTATGAAAAGTTTGATAAAGCCTCGTGAATCTCATCATAAAGAGTAGTGAAGTCAAGGTCTGGATCTTGGCTAAAAATGCGGCATAGGGTTATAAAATTCTTAAATGGACATGATTCTTTACAATGATCCCCGCTGCAACTAAAACTCCAAATATCTTCCATGTGACAAAAACCTCCTATATGTCATTTCTTAATCTCACAAGACTAGGATGGCGCAACTTACCTAAGTCGTTAATAGACATACATTTAACAACGGCGTAAAGTTCTCCCGCCTCGATCATTTTAGCCGCATCTTCCGTAGCAAGCCATGCACGATCGTCATCAGTTAAACCACTAGCAACGTCAGTTGTAATACCACTTGGTAATTCTACTGTGATACCGTTTTTCCAACCGAAGTAGTAAGGTTTAGTTACTAAATATTTATCATGAGTCATTGGATCTTCCAATTCGTATTCCCAAGTTTCTGGACAATCGCCCTCGTAGAACTTTTTAGGCTCAAGAGTTCCTACAACCTTTAATTCCATTTCAGGCAGTTGTTGTTTTAACTTTAAAGTTTTCCAAGCAGTACGACTTCCCGGATTGTAAGTATAATCGCATCTTTGAATAACGATACCTTCGCCTCCGCCCGAGATGATGCGGTCGGCTTCGGCGGCAAAGTCTTGAGTGATTACTTCTGTTGGATAAGTATATAAACCTCTTGGCATAAGTAAAACTTCTTCTAATCGGAAATAATATCCCATATCAGTCATATCTTCGCCATTAAGCATTAACACGTCGAATACTACGGCCTTTAATTTATTTTCCTTTTGGCGTTCAACGGCCTTCGCAGGTAAGCATCTTAAAATTGTTCCTACTGTATTAGCGTTAGTGCCATCTTGATCCCAACATAATTCAGCTAACACCACCGTGTTATCTGGCCATTCGTCCATTTCTTCGACAATATGCGGCACTTTTGCTGTATAGTCGCCGTAAACTCCGGTTACCTTACTGATTGAACGACTACGAATAAGATTGCTTCCTTTTGAGTAGTGGATTAACATCGCCCAGTCACCATCATTTTTCTTAGTAGCAATATATTCGCCATCTTTATTATCTATCATTGCCTGACGCTTTAAGTTTGAGGTGTCTTCGTTATTGTAATAGCGCATAGGCATCATCATTGCAAAGTCATTAATTGAGTAGGACATAATCTTTTTCCCCTTTCTTTATCTATAATTATTATATAATAAAAACTCCTTTTTGTCAAGGAGTTTTCGCATAGTTATTAATGAAAACGGGCCTACTTCAATCTTGGGTTGTTAACACAACCCGCGCAGCGGCAATGAGCCTCCTGGAGCGCCGCGGATGATTTTAGTTGAGCGTAGCGAAACTAAAAGCAGGGAATTTGAAGTAAACCCTGCTCATCTTTAACCCAAAGGATCCTGCTCGCATGTTCGCAATGCACTTGGAAGTAAGGTACTTTCACCACTCCGGATTACTCTTCTCCCCATCTCTACGGGCTTTAACGGTCAACCACCACGACTTCCGTAAATATACCCCTTCAGGATCTATGTTCATTATACTAAACTTTTTCATTTGCGTCAAAATTAAAAGAGGCAGCTTTCGCCACCTCTCGAAACCTACTTAAGTTTCTTTAATTCTTCCACCATTTCTTCATACCATTCGCTGGCTTCATGCTTTACCATAGCTTCCATAGGTGTCCAGACCTTACCTGGTTCATCCTTAAAAATTATATCATAAAGCATTTTGAAATGATGGCTTTCTTGCTCTGCAAGAGTCTTTAATGTTGCTTTTACTGCAGCATCGTGACCTGCATGTTCATACATCATTAAGTATCCGTAAAAGTCATGCTTTTCTTCAAGCATGTGTTTAAAAAGTTTCTCTACCATATAAATACCCTGTAAGCGATTTTAGGATTTAGTATTTAACCATTTAGCAACAGATTCATTAAAGCCAGTTTCTACTCGGAAGACAAAAACTGTTTCGTTTGGAAAATCTTTTTTAGGTTTTAACTCTACTATTGTAAAGTGTTGTTGTAGCAACCATTGTGCCAGTTGCGGGCTAAAAATTAATTTAGTCATCATAATAGTCTAATTACCTCTTTTGGCTTTATATCGCTCCTTGAAACTTTTTATTTTTTCATCGACCTCTTCAGATGCAAAGTCTCCTAGTTGGTCTACATCAAGCTGCTTTGTGTCTTCATCTACAAATGCGCTAACGTATGGATCGATCCATTTAATTAGGTTAGATGTTATTGTTCCACCAAATGCGGAAAGTAATGGCATTCCACCAATTAAATTGTCGACTTCACGACGTAGCATGCTATATAGCACTTCTTTATCGGTAGGCATTGATTAAGGCCTCCAATTCTTTAATTTGTTTTTGCAGCTCGGCATTTTCATTTTTAATTTTAGTTATGCTGTCAGCAGTGCTTGTTTTGTATCTGCCTCTAGCATTTTTAATTGATAGTAGTACTTTTTCTGCGCTACCGCCGTATTTTGAATTGGCGAATTGTAAACCCATTTGGTCTAGGAGAAAAGCATTGAATTGTTGAGTGTATTCTAAATTCGCTTGAGAATACTCTGCATCTTGTTCAATGAATTTTCTTTCGTCTTCTGAGCAATTGCCTCATTCGGTTGCTATGTCACTAAATACTGTTCTATATTGAACAGGTATGGTTGCACCTGGTTGTTGCATTAGGTTAAAATTACTAAATCCGTTCATCGTTTACGCCTCTCTTTTTAGGTTAAGCAGTTGTGCTAGTTGTTGATGCTACTGCTGGTTCAGGGCAGATAGATGTAATAGGCATTACTAATTTGCCAGGAACGAATGTTGCGTTTACATAATTAATGATGTTAGCGTCTGCGATGTCGCGTAGGCGGTTTTCATATTCGAACTTGATGTTCATTTTGTCGCAGCAACAGTCGATTTTGTTGTTTGTAAGTTGATTTTCGTACATTAGACCTTGCGCATTAAGAGCAGTTCTTTTATCTAAATCAATAACAAAGCCATAAAGTTTTTCTAAGTTAGTGTCAATCTTAGTTTCTAATGCTCTGTAAACTTCATTTGCTACTTTGTCAGAATAGTTTTCTCCTCTTAAGAAAGCAATTTCACTTTCTAATTGTCCAATTTTTCCTTCGTAAGATTGAGTGTAGTTGCCACGGTTTCCAAATAATCCTCCAAAGATTCCATTTCCACCGTTGCTTCCAGCTCCGTTAGCCCATAATAAGCCAGCTAAGCTTGTTCCAATGATGCCAGTTGCAAGGCCGGCATTTGCCTTTCCATTTGTTGCATATTCCATATAATGCGACCTCCATAAATAATACACTGTATCACTTACGAATAATTCCTATTGCACTTCCCGGGTTTTACAAGAGGAACAAAAAAGAGGCGTTAAGGCAAATCAAGTGTGATTTATATGTGGCAAGTCTATCTGCCGAATCCTTTCCGTCCTCTTTATTTATATAGATATTATATTTTCGGTTTTGTTAAAATTCCATTTTGCGGTGAATCCACCTAAAATTTGTTTTTACTAAAGTTGATAAGTTATACTATTAACTTTTTCTACAATTCTCCATTGAAAAAAGTCTAGTGCGTCAACAAAATGCGGACCTTTTACATATTGTAGGATATCACTGTTAAAGTAACTATTCGTAACCTCAATCATAACAGATTTTTGGTTTTCAAATATATCAACTAATTCATCAAAAGTAAAGTTTCTAATATTAAGGTTATAGATATCTTTTTTGAAATCATCTTCGCTGTATTCATAGTTCATATACTTAATTGTTTTTACTTCGCTTGGTTTAAGATAACTATCTCTAACATTAAGTATCCTACCGTCCGGCGATTCTACTTTTACATAATGCCACCTTAAAATTATTTGTCGTCCCGTTTCTTCATCGTATCCATCGTCATCTTCGTATACGTATTTATCTACAACTGTGCCGCGAAATTTTCCATATGTAGGATGATCGCCCAACACCTTCATTCCAATATAAAAGTTGTCTTTTCTTTTCATAGTTAAAATTCCCCTTTCTTTTATAATATAATTATAACATAAAATTTACTTCTTGTCAAGGAAAATTTATTATTTTAATAACCAATTCTTTCCCCTGCACTGGAGTTCATTTCCTTCAATAGTTGGTCTAAATCTACTGGTTCGTAATTAGTTCTTTCTACACTAACACATCGGCAGTTGCCGTAAAAATCTGCAGCACACTCTTTGTCATGCATATGCCCAAAGATATATTTCATTCCATAAAAAATATCTTCTTCTTCTGGCGGCTCGTGCATCAACACAACTCTAGGCTCAACCAAGATCGGTTTACGAATAGCGGTTCTGAAGCCGCATGCGATGTAATCCGCCGGTTTGCGCGTATCGTGGTTTCCCATTACTAGAACCTTATGACCGTTCAGAGCGCCGCATAATCTTGAAATAAGCTCAGTGCGTCTTGATAATGTAAAATCCCCAAGAACGTAAACAATATCGTCCTTAGCAACTTTATTGTTCCATCTCTTAATTAATTCTTTTTCCATTTGTTCTGCATCTGCAAACGGACGTTGACTATATGCGATTACATTAGTATGTCCAAAGTGCAAATCTGCAATTACCCATCTGCGCATAATCCCTCCAACTCCTTCATTCTTTCTATTGCCTCTTCAGTAAAATTATTTACCCAAGTCTTCATAACATTAAATTGTCTACCCGTTGTATCTAAACTTACATCGCCAAAACCTTGATTAAATGAAAACCATCCACCATCATTTGTTCTTGCGAAAATATAAGTATCTTCAGGGTTCTCTACGTCCTCTCCATATACAAAATAGTCTGTTTCAGAAGAATATAAAAAATCGCAATTATTAACTTCTTCTCTCCACAAATCATAGATATTGGAGCCAGCCATGGTCTCACTATTAAAAATACTAATTATTTTAATAACTACTGTGCGGCTTGGTCTTACCTTGCCATCATCAAAAGCAAAATATTTATGGCCAAGTGACGGCACAGGGTCTGAATAAATATTATTGTTCATCTTTAAAGTAATCCTCCCATGATTTTACTATTTTTAAGATTAATTGTTTGTGAGTAGGCCAATGAATATTAATACCGAAATCTTCTTTGACTTGTCTCTTGATAAAATCGTTTGTATATTCATTTCGATACATAATTAGAGAATCTTTCATGTATTCTATAGAACACCAATCAACACTAAAATATTTTTCTTCAACTTCTGTGTCCCAATTTTTAATATATCTATATTTTAATAAGAACTCACATAAATCCTTATCCGTAAAAGACCCTCTTTTTTCTGCAAAATCACTTAGATATGGAATACAGGTTGGATTGCATAAAAGTTTATGTACATAATCTTTGTATAAAAACGGTTCCATACACACTTCATCATCTTCATTAAATTTATATGGATTATAATCCCAATACATATCTCTAATAACTAAATAGTCTGCATTTGCGTGAGCCCATCCAATAACCCATTTAAACATTTTTTCTGTTACTTCGTGTAGTACACTAGAACAAATAAAAACCACTTTTCGAGTATCTTTACGAAACACTCTTTCTGTTCTAATAAATAAATCTGTTTCGCCCAAACCACTAAAAACTTTAAAATTTGAGTTTTGTTCTTGTAGTTTTATACACTCATTGAAAAAGTCTTCATCTCTTTCAATCCCAATATAAGTAGTATTTTCAAACTCCATAGCCATTAAATGCTTAATTAAAACAGCGTTTGCGCAACCAAAATCAACAATAATTTTATTGTTTAAATCTAAATGCTCAATAAAGAACAATTTTTCTTTCATTGATCCCTCGAGTCTTTTTAAGTATCCTTTTTTGTCTTTCATATTTTCCCCTCTTTCTTTATCTATATTTATTATACTATATATTTTTCTTTATGTCAAGCATTTTTACTTAATTTTTTAAAATATGTATAAATTATTATGTTTAAAAAAACGAACCTAATTTAGTTAAAATAAAAAGGGAAATTACTCTTCCCCTTTAGTTTCTTCTTCATTTGGTTTTAAAAAATTAATAAAATCTTCTTTGCAGTTGTTCATAACATGTCTTACTAATTCGGTATGTATTCGCAACAACTCCTTATTGCGGCGAAATTTTCCCTTGCGCATCAAGAGCATCAAATCCGCCGTAGCATTAAACAAATCTATGTTGTTGCGGGATTCGTCTGTATTCTCTCTTAAATGCAACCAAAGGTCTTGAATATCCTCCATACTAATTTCATTTAGGTGGTCGTGGATATCGCGCATCTTACTTACGAATGGGAAAGCCTTTTCTAAATCAACATCAAAATTGCGTAACTTGAAGCTTTTTTCGCGGCAGATGAAGTTATCACCTGTAGCGACTCTAATTGACATATCAAGACAGCCAGCCTCCCAGTTGAAAGTCGAAATAATTTCCATATTGTCTGCAATTAGACACAATGAATCAATATTTGGATATGGTGTAGTTAATTTTACTTCAACATCCCCAACATCTCGATCAATCCAAAATAAAATTTGATTAATAAACTTGTTTGCTACGAACGTGCGCCACTCGGATGTGTGCTGCAAAATTGAGTCATCAGCGTCTTTTGGCACCTTATAGCCGCTTTCGCCGCGAATGAAGTAAATAACAAGGTCAACAATAAGCAATAGACCTAAGCCTGTAAAAATTCCATAAATAAAGTTCATTAATCCATACACCCCGCTAACTTTAATAAATAAACAACCATTATACTAAGACCAAACAACCCTAGGGCTGCTCCCATAACAATTAATACTGTATCCATAGTTTTCCTCCTTAATTCCTATATTATTATTATATAATAACTATCGCCCTTTGTCAATAAAATTATACTAAAAAAGGTAGAATTTCTTCTACCTAAATTTTTTCATGGCAGAGATTGAGGGGCTCGAACCCTCGCGTCAGTTACCCGACCTAACAGTTTAGCAAACTGTCCCCTTCACCTACTTGGGTAAATCTCCATATAGAATAAACGCTAGGTTTACTCTACTATTTAAATAGCATATCGATTAGAGTGAATAAATCATTATCGCCATCTTTTACAGTTGAATGATATGAACCGTAATCTGCGATAAATTGTCTTAATAACTCCATGTATTTTACTCGTGCATCTTCTACTTCTTTGGCACGAGTTTTACGTTCGTTTTTCTTTTCTTGTTCTGCTTTAAATTTTGCTTGATATTCTTTTTCTGCGGCTTCAAGGTCTTCCACAGTGTCGAATAGTGTTTTTAAGTTCTCTGAATAAAATTTCATAATTTCCGTCTGCCTCCTTTTGTATTTACGGTTATGATTGTTGTCGTTCCTGTCCGACTGCGTTTATTCCAATTGGTGGGGAACACGGGACTCGAACCCGCAAGCACAAGGCGTCTGATCCTAAGTCAGGTGCGTTTACCATTTTCGCCAATTCCCCATGGCCTCCTCTAAGGGACTCGAACCCCTAAATCAGCATCCGTAGTGCTGCGGTTTATCCATTAGCCTAAGAAGAGATTAAATATCACTAAAATCAAAGTCGTCATCAAATGTGCCATCTTCCCAGTCGCAATCGCAATCATCGGATCCTCCGGTTTGCTCTATAATTGCGGCGTCATCAAACATATTATCAAATACTTCCTCTAAAGTTCTTTTTCTTTTTAAGCTCATAAGATTTCCTCTCCTTACAGTGGTAATCCATAGTCGTGCATAAATGCCGGTCTATCACACATTTCATATGCGTTCTTTTCTTTATTCCATTTAAACCATTGCTCCTCGTGTGGAATAGGATAAACTCCTTCTTTTACAGAGCAGATAACGGCGTATTGGTTGTAGCCATTTTCACTTAAATCTCCATAATTAAATGCCACACATCTAAAAGCATCATCTTTTAAAATAAAGAATGCGTCGGTGTCTGCTAAAAATGGACCGTACCATTTTTCTTCATCTGAATCTTTTGTGACTCTAACTGTTTTTACAATAAAAACCATATAATCTCCTAGTCCCATAAATATGGCATATATGCCGCAATTAAACTCCACATACGAGCATAAACTTTATCTTCTTCCTTCCAACCAGTAAGACAAACCCATTCCTCATATGCTTCTAAAATTTCATTACACATATCTAATCGAGATGGCATATCTTGCGGATCCTCTGCATATACAAGAACGTTATTTGCATAATAATCACGAACGCCTTTAATACCACCAATTAGTAATTCTATGCACCAAAGACTATCATATGGACGAAATTCATTTGCTAACTTACGTAACTCTTTTCTAGTGCGGTGTAACTGTCTATTATATATATTTTTTTCTTTTTTGCTAATCATTGTTTTTCCTCCATTGGTGCCGAGCGTGGGATTCGAACCCACACGTCGTGAAACGCTACCACCTCAAAGTAGTGCGGCTACCTTTACGCCAGCTCGGCATTAGTATTTATGGTTAATTTCTTCTTTTGTCATTTGCTTATATCTATTTCTTTTTATCTTGCGAGCAAGTTTTTTAAGTTGCCCGCCTTTTGGCATGTCATATCGACAATCTTCAGTTATATAGTAATATGCTTTTGTTTCCCAAGCAAACCTGTGTAGTTGTTTCATATTGATACCTCTTTTATTAAATGGTGCCCAGAGAGGGAGTCGAACCCTCATGCTTGTGGCGTCAGAGCTTAAATCTGATGTGTCTACCATTTTCACCATCTGGGCGTTATGGTCACTTGGACAATGGCCATAAGAGGATTATCCAACCTCATCTTCTATAAAATTTTGAAATGTTCTGATTTTAACTAAATATTCTTGATATTTATTTCCTACAGATATTGCATTGCAAGCTTTAATATCTTTACTAGGAATTAAATATAATTTCTCATCCGCAGTATAAATAAATACATAGTCACACTTACTATTGTCAAAATTAACTTGACGTGCTATACCGGTTCTATTGCCACCAGTATTTCTTAGTTGCACTTCATAACTAGTATTACTACTTTTATAGCGACTGGTCTTTACAGATATTCTTTGTAAACCTCCCTTAAAATCTGCAATCAAATCATAAGGTTGTGTATCATTTAATGGTAAAGCCACTGTTATATTGTAACTTGTAAAATACTCTATTGCTTTTCCTAAACCTAAATTTCCTTGTAATGATTGATACATATTATCACTCCTTTAAAATGGCGGAGAGGGTGGGATTTGAACCCACGGACGCCTACACGTCGTCTGATTTCAAGTCAGGTGCATTAAGCCGGACTCTGCCACCTCTCCATGTGGCTGGGGTACCTGGATTCGGACCAGGGAAATAACGGGGCCAAGACCCGTTGCCTTACCGCTTGGCTATACCCCAACAGTAATAGGGGAATTATTCCTCCACGTGTTTTATATTTGCGGCGCGAATAATTTCGCTACCGGCCTTAATAAGTCTACGTACTAAGTTCCAGTCGTGCGGCTCAATTTCATCCTCAAAACGAGTTTCGATTGTCTCAATGTAAGTCGATAGTTCGGCCGCGTCCCAATAAATAAACGCAATTACATAAAAGTGTCCTCCGGCGCTAGTTTCAGCCTCTAAGGCTAAACCTTCTGATTCCGGTCTAGTTCCAGATATGATGTTGTAAATGTTTGTTAATCTAAATTTATCAAACCTAATATCTATCATTTTCTTTTCTCCCTTTCTTATACTATTATTATATAACATTTTTTGCTTTCTGTCAAGCATTTTTCGCCGCGTGTCTTGAAATAATTTCTGGTGGACCACCCAGGACTTGAACCCGGAACCTAGGAGTTATGAGCTCCCCGCTCTAACCAGTTGCGCTAGTGGTCCATAAATGGCATCCCTACCAGGAATTGAACCCGGATCGTAGGTTTAGAAGACCTATGTTCTATCCGTTGAACTATAGGGATATGGTGCATCCGCTGGGGCTCGAACCCAGGACCCCTTGATTAAAAGTCAAGTGCTCTACCACTGAGCTACGGACGCATGGTGGCTTGAATTGGAGTCGAACCAATACCTGCAGTGTTTCAGACTGCCGCGCGCACCGGCTACGCTATCAAGCCATTGGAGCATATGGTAAGATTTGCACTTACGAACCTTGCGGGGTGAGGTTGCAGCTCACCGGGTTTATCTACTTCCCTACATATGCACATAAAGTAAAAGACACTAGGTAGATATTAATACGCTAGTGTCTTTCAGTAAGGAGGATTTTGCAATGTATTGAAAACTAGGTTCCCGCCTAGTTATCTTTAAATTTTCTCATAACGAAAGAGACAGCGAAATGTAAACTACGTTGTTTTAAGCTAGATATTCTTTTACTAAATAAACAATTACATAGACACATAAACATTCATCTCCTTCGGTTAAAAACTAATTATGGAGCCATATGTCGGTAACGCTCCGACTTGTCAACATTGGCAATGTTGCGTTCTACTTTTGAACTAATACGGCATGGAGCCCTATGAGCGTGCTGCCCGCTCACCATCAGCTTGGAAGGCTGAGATACCTGCTGCTATACGAATAGGGCGTAATGGTAGTCATTGTCACGACTACGATGCTTTTGCTTGCGAGTGTATTTTGTTTTGTCTCGATAAGTTCTCGCACGGTATTTAAGTTGGGCTTGGAAGTGATCCTCATTACGAACAACTACTTCGCCTTCGACAACTTTGTTATTTACTTTATCGACGACTTTAATTTTTCTTTTCATAATATTACTTCCTTCCCTGAAACATTTTATCTATCGCTGACCTTCGCCATACATAATACGCCACCTGAGATTTACACTTCACACACATTTACGCAAGTCTGAGTTAAAGGGAGCTACCCGATAACTTCTTGAATAGCCCTTACGGGCGAACAAAGGAGGGAACACGGTTACACCTCAACTTTCACGGAGCTTCAGAATTTATATTATTTCTCTCGCTGTATAAATTAACCAAAACGTTAACCTGCCATACCGCTACTCGCACCAACTTACACAGTTATAGTCCATTACTGAACATCAAGGCACACGCTTTCTTTGAGAACCTGGACTGTGCGGTTTCTCACGCCGCACTCCTGTGGTGGGTCGTATTACTACGTTGCCACTTATCACGCCTGCTTATCGTTGTTGTTTATCTCTCATAGTAATTATGCAACACCAACCAAAACCTAGACTCGCTTAGGTTTAGGTTTACCACTTCATTACTTACCGTAGTTTTTTATACTCGCTGCAGTATCCCACAGCTTTCTTACTCTCTTGGTTGTGTCCCGACCATCGAACAAGATGTCTTCATCGGGTTGCATAGATAAAATATTTCAAAGAACGAAGTTAATAGTTTTAGTCCAAAGAGTCGCTCAGAGCCTTTGCGTCCAAGTCTCATTGTTAAGCCCCATCGCCACGTCAAGGCAACTATTTTTGATGAGGTAGGGTAGGGTGGCTATGAAATTGGGAGGAACCACCCTAAAGGGGGAAATAATTATGATACTGTATTAGGGGATATATTATGTTTCCTTTTTCCTAATACATATATATTATAAAATATTTTTTTGATTTTGTCAAGGAGTTTTCTCATTCTTGTAAGAACTTTCTTGAACATCAATTATTGGTAGCAGTAGTAGGTTACGATCCTACCCAATAGAGGTATGAACTCTAATTCGCCCCAGGCTTTACTGCTAGAAGGTTGGCTTAGTCTTTAAATAACCAACCATAGCATTGAGATTTTGTTAACCAAGAAACTCCGAAGAATGCTAATGCAAGTGTTTCTGCAATCCACATACTTGTTCTAACATCAAAGATGTTAAGAGGTATGATAAGTGCAAATGAGGCAACCATGCCTATTCCGCATGCTTTAAAGATGAAGTTTCTTTTTCTTTTGTTTGGTGTAATTTCTCTTGCGCCTTTTGTGAAAAGGAAGAAAGAGTTATATGCCAATAGAACAAAGAAGATAATTGCTGAAATGTTATGAATCCAACCGCTAACTGCAACTGGTATATTGAATGTTCCTACATAACTAAGTTTATCAGTATTTGAAGGAAACAAACATACCATTAGTGCCATAATTCCTGCAATGCTACAAACAATTCGGTCTTGTTTGTCGTAGCCATTGTATGTTAATAATAGAAGTCCTGCAGACCCTAAAATAATCATAAATGGAGTAATACAGCTTGCTGCGTAATATGTAGCTGAGATAGATTGTGGAAAGTAAATTTTATTTACTTCGAATACCATATATAGTATTGCAACAATCCAAGGTAATAACATTCCTAACCAACCCAATGTTTTTCTAAGTTTCAATGTGTCAATCATTTTGCGTTCACCTTTTAAAAATTATTATGGTGGAGGTTATGGGACTCGAACCCACGACCCTCTGCTTGCAGGGCAGATGCTCTCCCAACTGAGCTAAACCCCCATATTATAATGTAAAACCTTTTCGAATTATACAACCGCAGTAGAATAATCCTTGTCAACCTTAACTAGTAATAAGGTAGTTTTACGTGACGAATATATTTTAAATCAATCTTTATTTTATATGGCGGTGCTAACGGGAATCGAACCCGTCTCTCCTACGTGACAGGCAGGGATAATAAACCGATATACTATAGCACCAGCTAATGCAACTATCTTCATACTTTTTTATTCAAGCCCCTTGTTATCTTGACATTTTGCTAGCGGTGGGGAAAATTTATTCTCTGTATACTGTCTAGAGATGCGGGCCCTCCGCAGTAATCTTTTAGTGGTTTAACACGGTAGCTACTCCTATTTCCACTAAATCCCTATTGATAATTGCATAAAACTATAGAATTAAATGCGATTTCTAACCATTCTACACGCTTACAGGTCACCCATTCAATCGCGAAGGCATGCTCTTACAATTTAACATTGCCGAGTTAAGTTTTATTTCGTCCATTCCATTCCTTATTGACGAGGTTTCTACTTCCTTTACATCATGCCAACCCTACGAGAAACCTTGCATGTTGAACAGATGGAACAATTAGTTGGTTATCTAGCATCGCCACGTAGAGGCTTGTTCTTGATGCCAAGCATAGTTTCGAGGGATGAATCGTTGCAAATCGTGTCACACTCTCTAACGCCCTTGCGAGGCGAGGTCTATACTGAACCTTAAATTGTATTAACCAGGCTTGTGCCGCGTATTTTTATGCTCGGTCATCGATTGGTGGTCCGATGCAGACTCCGGTCGAGCAGCTAGTTACCCTTCAGCTTTTAACGACGTCAGGGCGTGGTCGAATAAATGGATCCATAGCCTGTCTCACATTATTTCCGTAAGTGGAGGGGAACCCTATGCCAAGCAAACACATTTGCTTTGTGATACCCTTGTACTCGTTGTTCTTTTTTATACACGTTCCACTATATATCTTTCCGTGTTAGCGGCTATAGCGCGCGGCCGCACCGGTGGAACACCACCATTACTTTTCCTAGTTTAGCGCCTTCAGTCATCACTTGGCTGCGCAATAGGTAGGATTTGCACCTACGTAGCACTATGGCAAGGAGTAGCTATCTCCTCGAACTGATTATCGTTCTACCTATTATACCTCTTTTCAGGTAGTGAGGCAACCTTGGTTTCTGTTAGACTCGAGTTTTCCTTCTCATACCCCCGACATAAGAGTAACGGAGAATTACGGGACTCTCGCTTTCAAGTATCCGTCGATACCCTACTCCCCAGCGGCCTTGTTTAGGTGTCAGGCTAAGACCGGTTTTAACGAGTTTTCCTTCTCAAGAATTAATATTCTTTAACTCTTACATATATATTATATTATATATTTTCCCTTTTGTCAAGGAATTTTAATAACTATCGTAGAAAAATAATTGATAACTATCACTTGGTTTGGTTCTTAACCATTTTAATACTTTACGAGCATATTGTAAATTGGCGGGGTAATTTTTCTTAACTTCGTTCCAAGACCAGATTGATCCACCCTCATCCCAATTTTCTTTTGTATATAGAGTTTTTAGGATTGCGAATATGTCTTCTAGTTCATCTGGTGTCATATTTGTTTCAATACAGTCTTCATCTGCTTTTAGGTAGCCCATGATTTCCCTACGAACATTCCAACACTTACGCCAATAAAGCACTTCATAATCAAAGTTATGTTGGTCTTCCCAAGCCTCGCGTCTAAACCAAGAGGGGATTTTGCCGAATTTTTGCTTATCTAAGATTTTAAACTGAATACCATTGTCTAATCCCATATTTTTATTTCCCCTTTCTTATCTTACATATATATTATAACATAAGTTTTAGGCTTTGTCAATAAAATTTTGTTAATTTATGTAATTTTATTTGGCACAGATGCAGTGGCGGAGTGTGTAGGATTTGAACCTACGACCGATCGGTTAACAGCCGATAGCTCTACCACTGAGCTAACACTCCATAGTATGACTTTCAGTGGTTTATTGTGGTACCGAAAAGTCTAACAACCACTATACGATACTGGATGCCGCCTCGTTTGCTCGGCGAACGCTCTTAAACTGTCAACCACAGGACTCGAACCTGAGTCTTGACCCTCCACGGATCTGCTCTTCCCATTAAGCTAAATTGACAGGCTGCGGCTCTACTTCACGCACCGCGACGTGGAACGCTGACCCTCGTTCAAGGGAACTTCTCGATAGTTAATCGGCGCCCATAGGGGAATCGAACCCCACCGTATTGTACCGGCTTTCCACAAGTAGGACGATGGTTGCGGAGGGGAGAATCGAACTCCCGGCCTGGGACTTATGAGGACCCCGAGCTACCTCTGCTCTACTCCGCGATATTAAATTGGTAGGAGAGATGAGGATCGAACTCATAACCTCACGATTATCAGTCGTGTGCGCCAGCCAATTGCGCCACTCTCCTATGGTGACCCGTAGGGGTTACGATCCCCTCATGCTAGGATGAAAGCCTAGTGTGTTCACCAGTTCACCAACGGGCCATTATGTACCACGCTTGTCGCTAACTTTTGTAATTTTTCTTGCGAGCAAGAGAAGATTAGTTAGACATAAGTCTAATCCAATCCATATAGAATACTAAAACGCTCGCAAGATGTTTTAATAGTTCTAACATTTTTATACCTCTCAATAAATTATATGGTGCCCCAACTTGGAATTGAACCAAGAATTAATCCTTACCATGGATTTGTTATGCCTTTTAACTAAAGGGGCTTGGTTTACGCCTTTGTCCAGCTCCACACGGGTACGCTTTCTTTAACGGTCAGTCCGCAGACTCCGAGGGCATTAATTTCTATTTGGGTTGGGGTATGAGAATTGAACTCATATACCTAGTTTCACAGACTAGTGTCTTTACCATTAGACTAACTCCAACATAATGGTGGGAGCTGATGGAGTTGCACCACCCGAGTCTAAAGACAGCCGAGTTACAGTCGGATCCGCTACTATCTACGGTATAAGCTCCCATTATTCTTTAACTTTAATATATAAACCGCAGTGGCAAATTCCTTCCGCTTGGTCTCTAAATTCCTTACACATACATTTTGTGTCAGGTGTATGTTCTATTCGACAAGGACAATAACCGTCATTATCTTTTAAACCTTTTCTAATTAATGCTGCATGAGCCGCATCTTCGGTTACTTTAATTTTTACTTTCATCTGTATCAATCTCCATGGTACGCATAAATAAAAAGCAAGGTGAGAATCCCGCCTTGCCTAGTTTCAACAGTATTTGTCGTATTTCTACTCTATTTACTTTTGTCCCTAAACAAAGCGTCTTTAAAAGGCACGTCAATAATTGTATTAGCGTTCTCGATGATATTAATATTATAATCATAACCAAATGAATTACCCATACCTTATTCTCCTTAAAAATGGTGGCCTTACCCTCTTACGTTGGGTGCCCCACCACCATCGGGCCACGTCCGTTTTCCACCTATCGTTGTGTTCATACGGCAAACTCGCTACGGGGTGATAACGAACACCCATCGCCCTTAACGTCATCGACGACGCCTTTCATTGTTTATACGAGGGATTGAAATGGTAACTTTTCTCGGCACTTTACGGAGTGTGCGACACGAGACAAGACACTTTTACGATTTCTTGACATTACCTCGGCCCTTCGTGTTTTATGGTAGGTTCTCAAGGTGGGCGTTACTGCATCTACCTGCCTGTTATACCGCATAGCTCGGCATCTATACTATGCAGGGGCGCCTTTCCTGGATGAGGCATTCCGTCATAACCACTTATTTGAGTTTAACGACTTCGCGGGAAGCACACGCCGGTCGAAGATAGGACTATTTCCTATCGTTGGTGGGCCTGATACCAAGCCCTAGACAAGAAAATTATTTTTTCTTATCTTTATACTAATATTATATTATATCTTTTTCACTTTGTCAAGGGTGAAATCGATATTTTTTAAATTTTTTTCAGCCCCACAAAAATCGATTATAAGCGATTAATGTGGAACTCTACGCCGTTTGAACAGATGTATGTTTTGTCGTGTTTGTCGTCGTAGACTTTAACTACTTTTAAGTCGTGTTCACGAATTAAACGATACATTTCTTCATTGGCTTGTGCGCGACTAGCAAACATTTTATCTACTTCTTTAAGGTTTGCGCCTGTCATCACGAAGGTATAATTGTTTAATCTCATAAATTTTCACACTCCCATAGTTTAACGACTTTGCGGTCAAGAGAATGAAAATTTATAAGAGGAAAAGTTATTACTTATCTTTTTTCTACATATATTATATAATAACTTTTCCGCTTTGTCAATAGAAATTCTTAAATAATTTTATGAAACCGTTTACATTTTAGAAGGGCAATTCATACTCATCGTCGTTGTTAGTGCTTGGGTTAATAAATTCTCCATAAGAATCGACTTCTTCACTCGACTCCTCATTGTAGTTGTCAAATGTGTATAAAGTTAGCATTGAATGAATTGCTGAATAGAAGTCAAAGCAATCGCCAGGCCCAAAACGAACTTCGGCTTCGCCAGAGGCTAGTTCCAACATGATGCGGCAAAATTCGCGGCATGGCATGTTTTTAATGAATTCGTATAAAGAATTCGTAAACGGCGTTCCATAGTCTAAAAGTTGCGCCTTAAAGTCCTCAAAAACCTCAGGCGTCATTTCAACTCTAAAAGTGTTTTCTATAATTTGTGTAAGAACAAACTCCATACTATCTTTCCTCCACTTCTAACTCTTCTTCTCTGTCGTCTAATCCCCAAGAGTCTACAGGCCCCATATCATATGCATCATCACGCATCATTTCAGATACGAAGCCAGCTAAACTTAGTCTGTATGTGCGATTACGATAAGTTATTGTGTAAATAACATCTACACCATCAACTGCGGCAATAACTTGCTCCCAAGTTAAATCTTTTAGTGCAAGGTATTGTTGGTATTCAAGAGTTTCTTCTGCGAAGCGCGAAAGTCTATCCATTTCGTTTTCCCAGTCCTCTTGTGTAATCTCACTGCGATATTCCTCGCATACAACTTCTCTAATTATCATTTTAATTGTTTTCATTTTATTTCCTCCCTATCTTATATTATTATTATACAATAAAATAGCCT
>JAEIGA010002275.1_pt1 | contig 30685 bp, 20 predicted proteins | sample 9270691 | NCBI WGS metagenome assembly JAEIGA01 (sample SAMN17057246, study PRJNA624740) | gut metagenome | biome: biome; isolation source: fecal sample | host: Bos grunniens | place: China: Xizang | collected 2019
AAAGAAAAATAATTATCGACAGTATAGAAACCACTACATTGAATGGTAAGGAGCGCAATGTTTACTATGTAGATTATGGATATGATACAGATGTGTGGATTGAAGGTATTGGTCCTATACATTCTTTTTTATTTTGCGAAGTAATAAGATGGGGTGGTAGCGGATATAGTTACTTCCATTATTACTACGACAATAGCACGCAATATGTATATCCTGAAGATCGTGAAGTATTAGACTTCAGTGCTGTTCACTCCCTGCAAGCCGAAGCCCACACCCTCACCCTGCATCGCAATGGCAATGCGCTGATGGCTGTATTCCCTACAGCGTCGGCAGGCGAGTCTATCACGCTCTACGACACTACAGGTCGTGTGGTAGCAACACAAACCGTGCAACAAGGTGCTACAACAGCTACTATAGATATAACAGCACTCCCGGCCGGAGTATACATAGCCCACCTCAATAGCGGTGCAACAGCCAAGGTGGTGCTATAAAGAAGTAAAATCTTCAGTTGTAATAACTGCGAACATATACAAAAAACGTTGATAAGGAGTATTGCCTTGGATAGCATATCCCCAGGGCAATACTCCTTATATATGGGGGGAGCTGTCCCCCTCGTTACATGCTCATCGCTCCACAGCATACATAATGCTAAATACAATAAAAATATAGCCGCGCTATTAAAAACTACATTTATATATATTTATACTTCTTATAAAGAAGTATGCTCTCATTGAGAAGTATCTATTTTAATAAAAAAACATTAAGAGGTTTTTTTGCACTGATTTTTTGTCTAATTTTGCAGGCAATTTTGTGAATAACCTCGTACTCCATTTTACGTATGCAGAAAAATTTAGTTATAGTAGAGTCTCCTGCCAAAGCCAAAACGATAGAAAAGTTCTTGGGAAAGGATTACAAAGTGCTATCGAGCTACGGCCACATACGCGACTTGAAGAAGAAAGTATTCAGTATAGATATAGACAATAGCTATACACCCATATACGAAATACCCGCAGACAAGAAAAAACTTGTAGACACCTTGCGCGAAGAGGCCGCCAATGCAGAGACTGTATGGTTGGCATCCGATGAGGACCGCGAGGGAGAGGCTATTGCTTGGCACCTTGCCGAGGTACTCAACTTGGATCCCACCAAGACCAAGCGTATCGTATTTCATGAGATTACCAAGAATGCCATTCTTGAGGCTATACAAAATCCTCGTACAATAGACATTGCTCGCGTAGATGCTCAACAAGCACGTCGCGTGCTCGACCGTATTGTAGGTTTTCAGCTCTCGCCCGTATTGTGGAAGAAAGTGAAACCCGCACTATCGGCAGGTCGCGTACAATCGGTAGCTGTACGCCTCATTGTAGAGCGTGAACGTGAAATAGAGGAGTTCCAGAGCGAAGCCTCATATCGTGTAATGGCCGAGTTTACCACTCCCAACAACGACACCAAGTTCAAGGCCGAGCTCAACCACCGCTTCAAGACCGAACAAGAGGTGAACGACTTCCTTGCAGCTTGCAACGGTGCCGACTATACCATTGAAGAGGTATCGGTGAAGCCTGCCCGCAAAGTACCGGCACCCCCCTTCACAACCTCAACATTGCAACAAGAAGCCGCTCGCAAACTCGGATTTTCGGTGGCTCAAACCATGTCGGTGGCTCAACGCCTCTACGAGAGCGGACACATCACCTACATGCGTACCGACTCGGTAAACCTCTCATCGCTCTGTATCAACACTACTCGTGATGAAATTCTCGAGACATTGGGCGACAAATATCTGCACATACGCAAATATCCCAATAAGAGCAAGGGCGCACAAGAGGCACATGAGGCCATTCGTCCTACTTTCATATCAAATCATGCCATCGAAGGCAATCGCCAAGAGCAACGCCTCTATGAGTTGATATGGAAGCGTACCATCGCTTCACAAATGAGCGATGCTGAAATCGAAAAGACCACTATCACAATAAATATTTCAAACCGCAACGAGCAGTTTATTGCTACCGGCGAGGTTATTACCTTCGATGGTTTCTTGAAGATATATCTCGAAAGCAACGACGACGAGAACGAAAGCGAGATGAGCGACATGTTGCCCACCATGACACAAGGTGAGCACCCCACTTGCCACAGCATCACTGCAACAGAGCGTTACACTCAGCACCCACCTCGCTACACAGAGGCAAGCCTCGTGCGTAAACTTGAGGAGTTGGGTATTGGCCGACCTTCGACCTATGCGCCCACAATCTCAACCATTCAACAACGCGAGTATGTAGAGAAAGGCGATCGTCAAGGCGTGGAGCGCATGTACAACATCATATCACTCTCGAAGGGCAAGGTGACACAATGCACCAAGAAAGAGATAGCCGGTGCCGAAAAGAGCAAGTTGTTGCCTACCGACATAGGTGTTGTCGTAAACGACTTCCTTACCGAATACTTCCCCAACATTCTCAACTACAACTTTACAGCCAATGTAGAGGAGAAATTTGACGATATCGCCGATGGCAAGATCGATTGGGTGTCGGTAATAGATAGTTTCTACACCGACTTCCGCCCCACTATCGAGGCAGCCAACTCATTGCGATTGGAGCACAAAGTTGGTGAGCGTATGTTGGGTAACGACCCCAAGACCGGTCGTCCCGTATCGGTAAAAATTGGTCGTTTTGGTCCTATAGTACAAATAGGCTTGCCCAATGACGACGACAAGCCCATTTTCGCATCGTTGCTCAAAGAGCAATCGATGAACAGCATCACCCTCGAAGAGGCGCTCAAACTCTTTGAATTGCCTCGCACATTGGGCGACTTTGAAGAAAAAACCGTCGTAGTAAATAATGGTAAGTTTGGTCCCTACATTCGCCACGACAACAAGTTTATATCTATCCCCAAGACCTATACACCTCAAGGAATAACCCTTGAAGAGGCCATTGAGGTAATAGAGAAAAAACGCGAAGATGACAATAATCGCCTTATTAAGCGATATGACGAGGATGCCAACCTTGAGGTACTCAATGGTCGCTATGGTGCATACATTGCTTACAAGAAGAAAAACTACAAGCTACCCAAAGGCACCGATGCACACAGCCTCAGCTACACCGACTGCTTGCACATCATCGAAAGTGCCGATAAGGAAGACACTTCGGGCAAGCGCACTACTCGTAAGGCCACTGCCAAGAAAAAATAAGCACTCTATCACAATCTTATAACTTAACACCCACCGTTCTACATCGATCGGTGGGTGTTGTAATTTTTTTGCATTTAACAACTATGTTGTAAAAATATATTATCTTTGCAAGCACAAACATTTAGCAAACAATACTATGAGTCAATCTAAACCCATTCACATTGTAGAAGTATCGGGTAAAAGAGCCCTTAATAAGTTCGCAACTTTCCCCACCGACCATTTGTATAAAGACCATCCCTACTATGTACCCAGCTTGGTAGCCGATGTTGTAGGCACATTCAATCCCAAAGAAAATCCCGCCTACGATTTCTGCGAGAGTATTTGCTACATGGCCTATATAGATGGTAAGCCCGTAGGCCGTATAGCCGGTATCATCAACCACCTCCTGAATGAGCGTACTGGACACAAAGAGGCTCGATTTGGTTTCGTAGACTTTATAGACAACAAAGAGGTGAGCTCTACCCTCTTCCGTTTTGTAGAAGAGTGGGCACGCAAGAAAGGTATGACCTCAATGCACGGTCCTCTTGGATTCTCTGATATGGACCCCGAAGGCTTGCTCGTAGAGGGCTTTGACCAAATGGGCACATCGGTGACTATCTATAACCACCCCTACTATGTAGAGCACATCGAGGGTATGGGTTATGAGAAAGAGAGCGACTGGGTAGAGTTCAAGATACAAATTCCCAAAGAGATCCCCGAGAAGCACATGCGTATTGCCGAGATTGTAAAACGCAAATACAACTTGCGCGTACTCAAATATACCGATGCCAACAAGCTCATCAAGGACTACGGACAAAAGATTTTTAATCTTATCAACGTAGCTTACGACCAATTGTATGGCTATTGCCCCCTATCACAACGTCAGATTGACTACTACATCAAGATGTACATCCCCATGATACGCCTTGAGAATGTACCCCTTATCGTTGACGAGAACGACGAGTTGATAGGTGTGGGTATTACACTCCCCTCGTTGGTAAAAGCATTGCGAAAGTCACGTGGTCGCATGTTCCCCTTCGGCTTCATCCACTTGCTCAAGGCTCTCAAGTGCCACAACGATGTGGTAGAAATGTTGCTCGTAGCTGTACGCCCCGACTACCAAAGCAAGGGAGTAAACGCACTGCTCTTTGCCGACCTTATCCCTGTATTCAACAACAACGGATATACATACGCCGAGAGTAACCCTGAACTCGAGGACAACAACAAGGTACAAGCTCAATGGCAATACTTCGATCGCGAGCAACACCGTCGTCGTAGAGCATACTGCAAGAAACTATAATTGACATAATAATCTAATACTACAAACTCGAGTTTATGCAAATAAATCTTGATTTTCTCAAAAACGGCTTCGACTTCCAACCGAAGCTGTTTTCTATGTTGCGCGACTACAACCGTCAGCGCTTCATGAAAGACCTCATGGCCGGTATCATCGTAGGTATCGTAGCATTGCCCTTGGCCATTGCCTTTGGTATCGCCTCGGGTGTAAGCCCCGAAAAAGGTCTTATCACTGCCATCATCGGTGGCTTCCTCGTATCGTTCTTGGGTGGTAACAGCGTGCAAATTGGTGGTCCTACCGGTGCATTCATCGTTATCGTATATGGTATCATCGAAACCTATGGTCTCGAAGGACTCGCCATTGCCACATTCTTGGCCGGTCTTATGTTGGTGCTCATGGGTGTGTTTAAGCTGGGAACTATCATCAAGTTCATCCCCTATCCTATTGTAGTGGGCTTTACAAGTGGTATCGCACTCACCATCTTTGCCACACAGGTCAAAGATCTCTTCGGCCTCACCATGGAGAACGTACCCGCCGATTTTGTATCGAAATGGATTGCCTACTTTGGTGCATTCGACACAATCAACTGGGTGTCGACAGCCGTAGGTATAGGTAGCGTAGTGCTCATTGCCCTCTCGCCCCGCATTTCCAAGAAAATACCCGGCTCATTGTTGGCCATTATCATCATGACAGTTTTGGTGTACTTGTGTCGTGAGGTATTCCACCTCGAGGCATTTGCCAACGTTGAAACTATTGGCAACCGCTTTGAGATAAGCGCCTCAATCCCTGCACCCACAGGCTTGGCTATTAACATGGAGTCTATCTCGGCTCTTATGTCACCTGCCTTTACTATCGCCATGCTTGGTGCTATTGAGTCGTTACTCTCGGCCACAGTAGCCGACGGTGTAACAGGCGACCGCACCAATAACAATACCGAGCTCATCGCGCAAGGTGCTGCCAACTTGGTAGTTCCTTTCTTCGGTGGTATACCTGTTACCGGTGCTATTGCCCGCACAATGACCAACATCAACAACGGCGGCCGCACTCCTATTGCCGGTATCATCCACGCTGTAGTATTGTTGCTCATCCTTCTCTTCCTCGCACCCCTCACCAAGCACATCCCCATGGCTTGCTTGGCCGGTGTATTGGTTATGGTATCATACAACATGTTTGGTGTGCGCACCGTCAAGAGCATGTTTAAGAACCCCAAGAGCGACATCTCGGTACTCGTACTTACATTCTTGCTCACAGTACTCTTCAACCTCACTATCGCTATCGAGATAGGTTTGTTGCTTGCCATCGTACTCTTCTTGCGTCGTGTATCGGAGAGTGTCGACATTTCAGTAGCACGCGACCACCTCGACATTGCACAAGGTACCGAAACTGCTGTACATGAAGAGTTGGATATACCTCACGAAGTAGAGGTATACGAGATCAACGGTCCGTTCTTCTTTGGTGTGGCAACAAAGTTCGACGAGATGATGAACAACATCAAAGACAAGCCTCAAGTACGCATTATTCGTATGCGTCGTGTACCGTTTGTCGACTCTACCGGTCTGCACAACCTTGAGAACCTTATCGCCAGCTCACGCAAAGAAGGTATCGACATTATCCTCTCGGGTGTAAGCGACAAGGTACACACTACACTTGTCAATGCCGGTATCGATAAGGTGATTGGCGAAGATCACATCTTCGACCACATCAACAAGGCCCTCGATAAGGCTCGCACTATGATCAAATAAAATACAAATACAACAAACCAACAAAGGAGGTACACCTGTATAATTCGGTGTACCTCCTTTTTATATCCTATTTATTATATAGTATTAGAACTTGACGGCAACGCCTCCCATGATTTGTATGCCGGGGGCAGGAAGTCCGAAGTAGTAGTCGTGGCGGCGATTGAGCAAGTTGTTGCCATGCAACGATACCGATAACCAATCGAATACTTGATAGGTAGCATAGAGTTGCAAGTTATGCACATCGGCCAACCTACCATAAATGCCATAATCGCGCTCGAGCTGCATATTGTAGTCAAGTTTTACGTCCAACTGCTTGAAAGGATGTACAGCAACACTCACATTGGCCTCCCAGCGAGGGCGATTGTAGGTTATCGCTTCGCCATTGTGTGTCCAGTAACGATAGGCTGCATCGGCCGAGAAGGTTACATATTCTGTTATATCGGCATTAACAGCCAATCCGGCCTTGATACATTGAGCATCTATAACATCCCATGCAATAGCCTGCGAAAATCCATCAACGCGCTGGAACAAAGCCTGATTGGCAATCTCATAACCACCAAAAAGAGTTACATAGAGTTCGGGTATAAAGCGCATACGGAAGCCCAACTCAGCATCGAGAGGCGAGTAGATTGAAGGAATAGATTGTGTCGGATCGAAATACAAACAATATTGCGATACATCTCCCCAACGATTGAGTTGCTTACCACCACCAATGTTGGCATATAAAAAGTAGTTCTTGATAAACTCCCAATTGAAGCGCACATCGGGCGCAAAGTTAAATACATTACCATCACCACCGGAGATATCAATCTTTACACCGGCACGAAAACTTGCACAACCCTTGTTCCACGCCACATAGGGCAAGAGTCGCATCATAAAGATATGGCGTGTAAGGGTATTAGGAGGCAATACCGCGTCTACTTCATCGACAGGCGGCAAGTCCAAAAGCCCGTTGTATTGCAAGTATTCACCTTGAATATCACCACCGACACACCAACTATCGTTAAGCATTCGTTGGTACAAAATATCTATATAGGCATAGTGCTCACGCGTAGCATTAGGTGCATAGAGACCTGTGGCATTATCATAGAGTTGATATCCGGCCACGGCATGCCACTTTTCATAATCGTATTGCTGAGCCTCTCTATTATCTACTCGCAACTCTACATTAACATTATTGACTTGTTGCACCGGATGCTCTCCTACTCCCATCATACCATAGTAGTTGAAATAGGCATAACGATAAGAAGCATTGAGCGCTGCGGTAATATTATTGTTAAAGACATGAGCATAAGTCAATCCCGCACGCACATCGTAAAAGGTTTGTTGTGTACCGGCCTCATCTTCCACCGGTAAGAAACTACTATTGATGGGCATCACACCATCTATCGATGTAAACTGTGCAGCAACTCCCAAACGATCGTTCTTGGTATCGAGTATGCGATATCCGGCATTGGCCGCCATAGCCATATACATACCCATGTCAAAGTTGGCATAACCTTTATATCGTGACAACGCCTCTTGTTGCGGCACAGCATACGATATATCCACCTTTGTTGGTATAGTAGTAACATCGGCAGCAAAGACATCAGTCGCATAATTGACAGTCTCGCGGTCGAATATAGGGGTAGTAATAGGAGGCATTGTATTGATTTTATTGGCCTCGCGCACCACAGGCGTAAAATTACGCAAGATTGTAACCTCGCGCTGTAATGTGTCATTTTCTTGAGCTTGCACCATCATGGCAAGGAGAGAAATGAAAATGAGAGCGTATCTTTTCATATTTTTGCGCAAAATATTAAAGGTTTTCGAGTCGTTTTTCTATTAGAGTTGCTATATCATCATTGCCACCGGGATAGTTATCTCGCAGTTGCAAAAGATATTGACGAGCCGTATAATTGTCATTCTTGGCAAGATAGATATCGGCTAACAAGATAAAATTACGAGCTAACCAATATGCATGCGACGTACCCTTTTGCACAAAGTCATTCGCAGCTTGCTCAGCCTCGGCAATTCGATTGCTATCGAAATAATATTGAGCTATGATATAGGCCGCCTCTGCACCATAAACCGTACGAGTGTCTTGTGACAAGAAAATTAAATCGGCCATAGCACTATCCATATCACCTTGTGCTCGATAAGATTGAGCTCTATAGTATCGCACCTCTTGCTCTACCTCGGGCGACACACTGCTATGTGACAAAATACGTGCTGCAGTTGCAACAACCTCTTTATGCTGTTGAGTAGGCACATAACAACGTATAAGTGCCAATCGGGCATTATGACGCAACTCGATAGTAGTTGCTTGCTCTTCCAATTGAGCATATTGATGGGCTGCACGATCATATTGCTCCATATCATACAAGATATCGCCACTACGAGCCAAAGCCTCCTCTGAGAAGTTACTATGGGGGTTGGCCTGCAATGAGTTGAGATAATATGACAAAGCCTCTTCATACTTCTGTTCGGCATCGGCCACATTACCCATATAGTAGTAAGCTGTAGCAGTATATTGTCCTTGAGGATACTGAATAGTATACTTCTTGAGCGAAGAGGCATCGCCACTTGTCATATAACTACGTTCGGCAGCAATATAGGAGAGCGAATCCAGCTCGTTCTTATGGTAGTCAACACCTTGTTGTTGCATAAAACTCAAGAATTCATCTACCCTGTCAAGCTCTATATATATCGACTTGATATCCTCTATAGCAACTTTGGCCTCACTGCTTGTAGGATGTTGCACAATGAGTTTCTTGTAAGCATCGATAGAATTGTGTAACTCATTCTGGTTGTAATATAAAGCACCCAACTGTAGCATAGCACTACGAGCCAAAGCATTCTTCGGATATTTTTCGATGAGTTGTTTGAATGTTTTTATAGCCTCTCGATTATTGTTAAGCGAGATATAGGTGAGACCCAACTCATTATAAACCTCGTTATTGTACTCCGATTCAGGATATTTATCAAGATGTTGCTTGAGTAATCTTACTTTTTTGTTGTAGTCCTTGTTTACACCTACTACAACAGCCTGCTGCAAGAGTGCATAGTCACTACCATTGCTATTGTATCCAACAGCCTTGGCATAGTATTTCTCGGCCGTTGCATATTTCTTCGTCTGAAAAGAGCAGTCACCCATACGTGTATATGCATCTACGAGCAACGGAGTTGTTGCACTCTTCTGCTGAGTATATAATTCAAACGCAGTAGCGGCACTGCTATACTTTTTCATTTTTAAATAACAATAGGCTATATTGTATTGCGCCAATGCCACTGTAGTAGCATCGGTGGTAATATTGCTATTGACTACTTGCTCGTAGCATTTGAGCGCCTCTTTATAAGCCTCATTGCGATAGCAACACTCTCCCAACCAATATACCGAACGGACTCGATACTCAGGAGCATAATTACCTAATTTAATCGCCTGAGTAAACAGATTGGCAGCCTCCGATATACGATTATTCGCAAAACTCTCTGTACCAAGCATATATAGTATTTGCTGACGTTGCTTGAGTATTTCGCGCGAAGGCTCCTTGATGCGATCTATATAGTTGAGCGCCACCTTATAGTTGCGAGAAGAAATATATAAGTCCGATATACGACTATTTATATCATCGGTGTAAGGCGAATTGGGATACTCGCGGAGGATGTTCTCAAATAGCGAAAGGGTACTATCAAATAGATTTAAATCGCTCTCATAGGCACACAGCGCTTGATTGTATAGAGCCTTTTCACGCAACATTTCATCGCAATGGCTTTCGGCTGCATGCGTAAATGCTAAATAGGCCTTACTCATATCTTTAATTTGCAGATAGGCTAAACCTTTATGCAAATAGGTACTCTGCGATATATCATCGTCTGCATCGGACACACCATCCAACAATTCAATAGCACGGCTATACTGCTTATCGCGATAGGCCAATATTCCCGCCATGTAGAGAGTAGTGCGACAAGGCTCATTAGTCTCATCCAAATAAAGGTTGATATATTCCGAAGCCTGTGCATCATTGCCCAATTGATAATGACACTCTCCTGCTATACGATACAAGTCTGTCTTATACTTGTCATATTGCTGCATATCAAATAGTTGTTGACACAACGATACACACTGAGCATATTGCTTATTGGCAAAGTCAATATTGAGCATCAGATATTGTGACTCATAGTAACAAGCCGATCCGGACTGAACCAACGATAAATCTCGGCGCGCACTGGCATAGTCGCCATTTTCATAATAAATAAAGCCACTATAATAGCGCGACATATCGCGATATTGCACCGAGTTCTGAGCCAATGCTTGGAACAAAGGATGCGCCTTCTCGCTATCATTGGTGTAAAGGTGACTCATGGCCAAGCGATAGCAATAATCATCCTGCTCACTATAATCTATACTAGCGAGATTTAATTTCAGCAGTTCCTCTATAGCCTTATCATACTCTTTGGCATCATAGTAATAATAACCCAGGGCCAATATCACCTCGTCCTTGTGTAGAGAAAAAGGATACTCCAAGAGATATTTATTAAGCAACTCGGGAGTACGCTTTACGGCATGCTGAGCCTGCGACATTGCAGTATAGAAAGCTGCCTCTTCGTGGTACTGTGCAGCATCACTACGATACAACAATGAAGACATTATATCGAAACATCCCGCATAGTTGCCATCGCAATACATAGCATAACCACGATCAAAATCTGAGGCCGCATCGGTTGTATGCAACGATTGGGCACACACTACACCTATGCCAAGCATAAGAGCCGACAATACTATAGAAAATATACGCATGTATTATATTTTATTGTTTACGATCGGTATTTACCCACTTATACAACTTGTCCGAAGGTCGTATCTTACGATCGAGTTTGATTGAAAAGTGCTGTCCTTTGGTAACCTTATCAACACTTTTCAGCGCTACTCTTATCTCTTCAACCACAACAAAGATTGCTCCGGTTGTAGGACCTGTTATGAGTATCTCCTCACCTACCGACAATTCGCCACTTTCGAGCAAAAATTCGGCAACACCTAAGTTTGAGAAATACTTGACACCTTTGCCTATATACTCTTTGCGCTTGGTAGCCGACGAGCCATAGTTCTTCGACCACTCACCAAGACGTTGTCCCAAGTAGTAACCATCCCAGAATCCACGGTTGAACACAGTGTCCAGTCGAGTGTTCCACTCCTCGATACGCTCGTCGGTAAATGTATCATTAAGGCAGGCTTCGATAGCTTCATTGTAGCATGAAACGACATTGCTCACATACTCGGGACCGCGAGCACGACCCTCAATCTTGAATACTCGCACACCCGAGTCGATAAGTTTATTGAGGAAGTGTATGGTCTTGAGGTCCTTGGGCGACATGATATATTGGTTCTCGATAGCAAGTTCCTCACCGGTCTCACGGTCGGTAACTTGGTATGAACGACGGCATATCTGCATGCAACCACCACGATTGGCCGAGTGGTTCATTTGGTGCAGGCTCAAGTAACACTTACCCGACACAGCCATGCACAATGCACCATGACAGAACATCTCGATGCGAATAGGCTTTCCGGCAGGACCCACAATGTTCTCCTCCTCGATAGCACGGTAGATGTTAGCCACCTGATCCATGTTCAACTCACGTGCCAACACCACAACATCGGCAAATTGCGAGTAGAAGCGCAAAGCCTCTACGTTCGATATATTGAGCTGAGTAGACAAGTGAACCTCAACACCTATACTGCGAGCATAGGTCATCGCGGCGACATCGCTGGCTATAATAGCCGAGATACCGGCATCGCGTGCAGCATTGATAATGCTACGCATCAGTTCCATATCGTTGTCGTAGATAATAGTATTGACTGTAAGATAGCTCTTCAGGCCATTTTGTTCGCATATTTGAGCTATATTGTGCAAGTCGTCAATAGTAAAGTTTACCGATGAACGAGCTCGCATATTCAATCCTTCGATACCAAAATATATCGAGTCAGCTCCGGCTTGTATAGCTGCTTGTAACGATTCGTAGCAACCCACAGGAGCCATAATTTCAAAATCTTCTCTCTTCATATCTGTTTTTTATATCTTTCTTAATTTATAATGTGCAAAGATAGTGAAAAGCAAGAGAAGAAAACTCATGCAAACATGGTTTTCTTCTCTTGCTATATCAATACTTAAAGCTACTGCCACCGAGGAACTCACGCAAAAGCGATGTGGGCGGTATCTCTTTCTCGGTTAGAGAGCGGAAATAATGCAAGAACTTGAGCAGTCGGGCAGCCTCGGCATACTCGGGGCAATTACGCGGTACTGAACGCAATACGGGCACAGCATAGTCGCGTATTACTGCCAATTCAAAGAGCAACGAGGAGTTGAACATGGCATGAGCATTCTCTTGATAAGGGAAAATCCACCTGTCTTCGCCACGGCGCACACTCGGCCAGCGAGCAATGGTATCTTTGGGCGATACACCTCGGGTCTTGGCATCACGCACAATGCGGCGCAACAGACGATTGTCGGTTGTAGGAATGCAGTTGTGATCGTCGATAGATAGTGACGTGAGAGCCGAGGCATAGATGCCATACTTCTGCTCATCGGGGATAGAGGCTGTAAGCTCGGGATTGAGCGCGTGAATACCCTCCAAGATAAGCACAGTAGTAGGTGTAAGTTGCATACTCTTTGCACCCTCCACACGCGATCCACTCTTGAAATCATAGGTGGGCAAAGAAACCAATTCACCATTAAGCAGACGTTGCAAGTCGCTGTTGAATCGCTTCAGATCGAGGGCATACAACGACTCGTAGTCATACTCGCCCTGCTCGTCAAGGGGAGTATCTACACGATTGACAAAATAGTCGTCGAGCGAAATAGCTGCCGGCATGAGGCGGTTGGTCATCAACTGTACCGATAATCGCTTCGAGAAGGTTGTTTTACCCGATGAAGATGGACCCGAGATGAGCACAACACGCGCTCCACCCTTATGAAAACGCTCAGCGATATCCTCAGCAATGGCCGCAATTTGCTTTTCGTGCAAGGCTTCAGCAACCTTTATCAATGACGATGCTTTATCCTCATCTATGGCTCGATTGAGACGTCCTACACCACTGAAACCTATAATCTGATTGAAAGTGGTGTATTTATCAAACGCTTCAAGCATCTTTGATTGGTTGATAGGCGTAGCCGGTCGCGACAAATCTTTTTTGTCGGGAGGCAGGAGCAACATGCCATTGGCATAAGGTTGCAAGTCGAACACCTTCAAGTAACCGGTAGAAGGCACCAGCCAACTATAATACATATCGGCCAGACCATCCAGTTCGTAATATTCGGTATACAAGTCGCCTACAGTATTTAAGAGATCGACCTTCTGTGTAAGACCTTGTTGTTCAAATATTTTTACCACATCGGCAGTATGGGCAATTTTTTGTTCAAAGGGAAGGTTCTTATCGATAATCTCTTGCATACGCGCACGTAGTGCATCGACCTTAACCGGATCTACGGGCTGTCGGGCATCGCCCAACAGACAGTATTTACCATTAGAAATAGAGTGTTCGACACGCAACGATTCGCCAGGGAAGAGCTCGTGAACAGCCTTATACAACACAAAACTGAGCGAACGCTCATAAGCTCGCATACCCGAGGCATCGGTAATATCGACAAACTCTACGTCGCAAGTGTTATATACACGGAAGTTGAGACTCTCCGACTTGTTATTAACACGCGCTGTAACAGCAGGATGGTGCATGTTAAGGCTGATGCGATTATAGATACTCAACAGCGACTCACCGCCTTCAACCTCAATTTTTGTGCCGGTATTGCAACAGTAAATAGTAATGTGCTTGTCCATGGTGGTTGTTATATGTGAATGTTAAATTTTGAAATAAAGTTAAAATACATCGAGCAAATATGGCGCAAGTATTTTTATTTGTTTATTTTTGCAAATAATTTTGGATTGCTATTTTTATGGTGATAAAGGTAGTATATTAAAGCGAAAAATACAATAAATATATACTAAATTAAAAACAATGAATTACTCGTTTTTCGATTTCTTGACGCTGATAGGTGCGCTGGGAATGTTCCTTTACGGAATGAAAATCATGAGCGAAGGTTTGCAAAAGGCAGCCGGTGACCGCATGCAGAAGATTCTTTCTTCTATGACCAACAACCGATTCATGGGTGTACTCACCGGTATGCTTATCACAGCCCTCATTCAATCGTCTTCGGCAACAACCGTTATGGTTGTAAGTTTTGTTAACGCCGGACTTCTATCGCTCATCCAATCTATCGCCGTAATCATGGGTGCCAACGTGGGTACTACCGTAACGGCTTGGATTATTTCTATCTTTGGTTTCACTGTAAAGATTGCCGACGTGGTGTTCCCCGTTATGGCTATCTCTATCCTCTTGATATTCTCTAAGAACAACCAACGTCGCTACTGGGGTGAGTTCCTTATCGGTTTCTCACTGCTCTTCCTCGGTATGGAGTTTATGAAGGACTCAGTGCCCAACTTGCAAGAGAACCCCGCCGCCTTGGAGTTCCTCAACAACTACACCAACATGGGCTATGGCTCGGTATTGTTGTTCTTGCTCATCGGTTCTATCCTCACCATCATCATGCAGTCGTCAAGTGCCACCATGGCCATTACACTTATTATGTGTAGCCAAGGTTGGATTTCGTTTGAGATTGCTGCAGCAATGGTATTGGGTGAAAACATCGGTACAACCATCACCGCCAACATGGCAGCTCTCTCGGCCAACGTATCGGCCAAGCGCGCCGCCTTTGCACACTTCTTGTTCAACATATTCGGTGTGTGCTGGATGCTCATTTTGTTCTTCCCCTTCACTCGCATGATTATTGCCCTTGTAGGACACATCAACGGTATGTCGACCGACGAAGTAAACTACTTGCTCAATTCATCGGCCGCATTGCTTCCTCCCGAGGAGGCCGCTAAGGCTGCAACTACCGTATCGTTCTCATTGGCATTGTTCCACTCGATATTCAACGTGTGCAACGTGCTCATCATGATATGGTTTGTTAAGGTATATGAGAAGATTGTAACCTCTGTTATCAAGCAAAAATCGGCTACCGACGAGGAGTTCCAACTCAAGTATATCAACACCGGTATGATGGCTGCATCGGAATTGAACCTTCCCCAAGCTCGCCAAGAGATTGTAGTATATGCCGAGCGCGTACGCCGCATGTTTGGTATGGTACAAGACCTCTTGCACGAGAAAGAGGGTAGCGAGGCTTACGCTAAATTGTACAGCCGCATCGAGAAGTACGAACAAATATGCGACCGCATGGAGATTGAGATTGCTTCGTTCTTGAACAAAGTAGTAAGTGGTCGCTTGAGCTACGACGGTAAGTTGCAAGTAAACTCGATGCTTACCATGGTGACCGAGATAGAAAGCATTGGTGATTGCTGCTACAACTTGGCTCGTACACTCGTGCGCAAGCAAGAGGCAGGCGTGAAGTTCAACGATGAGATTATGGCCAATATAGATGCTCTCATGGCTCTTGATGCCGATGCCCTCGAAGGACTTGTATCAGTATTGTCGAAGAGCGAAAACGCTGATATCATTGCTACCTACAACAAGGAAAACGAAATAAACAATTTCCGCAATCAATTGCGTGCCGCCAATATGGACAACATCAACGCTAAGCACTACGACTACCAAGAAGGTATATACTACATGGATATCGTAGCTGAGGCTGAGAGTCTGGGCGACTATATCGTAAATGTTGTTGATGCAGTGAAACAACAATCACGTCATAAGATAAAAGCTTAAAATTATAGATACATAATAAACAAGAGGCTATGTCGATAGAAAAATCGGCAAAGCCTTTTGTGGTTTACAACACAACTCAGTAATATATAATACAATATCTTGTAAGGCTATACATTTTGTATTATCTTTGCGCCATCAGAGAGAAACATCTAAACATAAGAATATGAAAAAATTTGCTGCTTTTTTGCTCACAAGCATTCTTACTATTGGTAGCATGTCTGCTCAACCCGTAGTATTGGAGTACAACTTTAATGAAGGTGATAGAACCGGCATTACTTTCTACGACGTAGACCAACTTACCCCTTCATCTTTCATGAAAAGCATTGGTTTTGCTGTAGATAATCCTTGGATACTCATTCGCGATAGTAATACAAGCAAGGATATGTTTATTGGTAGCACTTCGCAATATACCCCCGCAGGACAAGCCAATGACTGGATGGTATTGCCCGCAGTAGAGGTTCGCTACGAAAACATGATGTTGGCTTGGAAGTCACAAGCTTTCATGGCCAACCAACGTGATGGATTGAAAATATTTATCTCAACCAAAGGCAACCAACCCTCTGACTTCCCCACTGAACCTGCTTGGGAAATTGCCGAGGAGGAGATTGGTGCTACAGAGGACTACTTCGAAGGTGAGTTTATCTCGCACGAGTTGTCGTTGTCTCAATATGTTGGTAAGACTATTTACATAGCTTTCGTTAATCAAAGCTACAACAAGAGCATTATTGCCGTTGATGACATCAAGGTGTACAGCAATGACAAATTTGCCGTTAAACCCAACTTGGGCAATATCGTACAAGAAGTTGAACATGTAACCTTCTCAGGCCAAATCTTCAACTATCAATACGACAACATTAATGAAGTTGCCGTAACATTGGAGTATGGCGATAAGAGCATTAGCGAAACTATCAGCAACCTCAACATTGCTCGTGGCGAAAGTGCTCCTTTCACACTCAAGCACCAAATGCCCATCAACCTCAATGAGACTATCAACTATAAGCTCCACGCAACTGTTGGAAACGACAACTATGGCTACTGCTGGTCGGTAACCAACTCATTCCGTCGTCGCGTTGTTATTGAGGAGCATACCGGTATAAAATGTAGCTACTGCCCCCTTGGCATTTGGGCTATCGACTCTATCAAAGAGATTGCTCCCGATAACGTTGCTCCTATTGCTGTACAATGCGCCCAATTGGGTAGTATAAACCTTCTTGTAGAGGACTACACAGGAGCACTTTTCTCAAATGGTCTCACAGCCTACCCCGTAGCTTGGATTGACCGTCGTTACGCATCGACACCCACAGGTAATGGCAATGGCTTCCACTTTGACGACGAGGCTTCATGGATTTCACTCTTCAACAAGCAACTCAATCAAGCTCCCGAAGCCGGTGTAACTGTTACTGCTACATTGAGCGAAGACAAGACTACTATTATCGCCGAGACAAAAGTTCGCACTGCTGTAGATAAGACCGGCCTCGACTGGCGCGTGGTTTATGCCCTCACAGAGGATAGCGTTACAGGCTACTTCCAATCGAACAGCTACTCGGGTAACAAGAACTATGTAGGTGGCTGGGAGAAAAAACCCCAAAGCGTTGAGGTTGAGATGAACGACCTTGCTCGCGGTATATATCCCAACTTCTATGGTGAGGAAGGCAGCCTTCCCTCAACAATGAGCGCCGGTGTTGTAGAGACATACAGCTACACTATCGAGATACCTTTCACCAAGCTCATCGGTGAAAACACTATCGACTTTGTACAAAACGTTAAGAACCTCAATATCGTAGCTATGGTAGTTGACGGTAAGACCAAGCGCGTTGTAAATGCCGACAAGGTTCGCGTTAAAGACCTCACCGGTATCAATGGCGTTAGCAACGATGCAAACGTTAAATGCATTGCCGAAAAGGGCGCTGTAAGAGTTATAGCAAACGATAATGCTACCATGACTGCCACATTGATAGCTCTCGATGGTCGCACTCTTGCTACTACAACCGGCCGTGGCACTGCTACACTCAATGCTACCGGATACCAAGGCATAGCACTTGTACAAGTGGTAGCCAATGGTGCTGTTGAGGTAACAAAAGTTATCGTGCGATAAAGAGATTTTTTTATCAATCATATCATACAACAAGCGAAGCCTTCACAACCGGAGGCTTCGCTTGTTGTATATACATAATAGTGCAGATTAGAAGTTGTATTGTATCATCGTATTGATACGGTGTGCATCGCCCGATTCACCACTATAATTATGTCGTGAACCATAGAGGTACTCAATACCTATCTGACAATTGGGGAAAGGTGTATAAAATGCATTGGCTACAACATACTGGCCATAATGATAGGCCGAAGCCGATAGCGTAGGTTCGTCGTAAAGTCGACATTGACTATAAGCAGCCGATACAAACAATCTCGGTATAATAGTATATTGCACACCACCTACCAAACCCAGAGCATAAGGTGCTACCATCGAGCCATCTCGCTCACCGGGTATGAGGTCATATCCATAGCCTCCCAAGTCATTGAGATAGCTGCCATATCCTCGTCCATACACTCCTTGCATATAGAATGTAAAGTGTCGCGAGGCTTTAATAACACCACTCAACTGTGTGGCCCAACAAAGGGTAAATCGGTTTTCATCGGCCACAAGGTTGCGATAAGAAAGCATACGTAAGAGGTTCGATAATCGTATGTGACTTTGACCATCATCCCATTTATATTGTATATAAGATGGTAAGTCGGGCACACGTTGAGTGATAGCATCATTGTAATGAGGATGCGTAGTATAGGTAGCCGATGGGGTCTCAACGGCTACAACCATCTCCCAATTCTCGCCCATTGGTTGCGTATACTGCAAGAGTGTATTCATAGTAAGCACTGTACCCGAAGGACCCTGAAAATCGATTGTAGGCGGTGCTGCAGCTACATCGCAGAAGGTACTCCATGAACGACCTGCTCGTAAACGCCACAATTGTATATAGGCTTGTCGCAAGCGCATACCATAGTAACCGGCACCTGTCCCACGAAAGTCACTTTCGATGTAGACCGTAAAGTCACCAACTACCGTATTGCGTCCTACTAACTTGAAGAAAAGACGCGAAGTTGATGCATCCATGCTAAATTGATTACGCATATCGGGCTGAGGAGGAGTAGCAATAGCTGCTGTAACAAAATCGACATTACGAGCTATACCACCAAATCCCACCGACATTGTTCCCTTTACATATCCACCTATACCCAACGCCACACGCCCTTTGCGATCGAGAAACAAGAAACGTGGCGCACGAGGATCTTGAAAATGCCTGCCATTGGCTTCATACATAGCCTTTATTACATCATTGGATGTATGATGTTGGTTATGTTCACTGGTAAGTACCACGGCCGAACGGTGATGTGTAGTATCATTGGGCATCATCTGAGCCATAACTCCCATACACGATGCTGCCAAGAATAGAGATGTTATTATCTTCTTTTTCATAAGTAAATAAATTGAATGATTTACATCCAAAACAAGAGAGCATATTGTAAAGTTTAATAAACCATTATTCGGCATCGTACGTTATTAGGGATAAACAATAAAACTGTATTATGGCAAATATTGGAAAAACCGCAAAGTTGAGTGTAGCAACACTCGCTATCATGAACGTAACGGCAGTAGTATCGTTACGCGGACTCCCCGCCGAAGCGGAGTATGGCATAAGCTCGGCTTTTTACTATCTCTTTGCCGCATTGGTATTTCTCATTCCTACGGCACTCGTAGCAGCCGAACTGGCCGCCATGTTCTCCAACAAACAAGGCGGTGTATTTCGCTGGGTGGGAGAAGCCTTTGGCAAACGGATGGGCTTCCTGGCAATATGGTTGCAATGGGTCGAAAGCACCATTTGGTACCCTACGGTACTCACTTTTGGAGCAGTTTCCTTGGCTTTTATAGGTATGGATAGTACTCATGACATGACACTTGCATCCAACCGCATGTACACCCTTGTGGTGGTACTTATAATCTACTGGTTGGCAACATTTATTTCGCTCAAAGGTATGTCGTGGGTGGGTCGTGTATCCAAAATTGGCGGACTTGTAGGTACTATTATCCCTGCCGGCTTGTTGGTGGTGCTGGCAATCATCTATCTGGCCACCGGAGGCAAGTCACAAATGGATTTCAGTGGTAATTTTTTTCCCGACCTAAGTAACTTCAACAACCTTGTACTGGCGGCCGGTATATTCCTCTTCTATGCCGGTATGGAGATGGGTGGTATACACGTACAAGAGGTAGATAATCCCTCGCGAAACTATCCCCGAGCAGTCTTTATCGGCTCACTTATAACGGTACTTATCTTCGTATTGGGTACATTCTCACTGGGTATTATCATTCCCAAGAGCGAGATAAATCTCACACAAAGCCTATTGGTGGGTTTTGACCGCTACCTGACTTATGTCAAGGCATCATGGCTCTCGCCTGTAATAGCCATAGCGTTGGCATTCGGTGTGTTGGCAGGAGTGCTCACCTGGGTGGCTGGTCCATCAAAGGGTATCTTTGCCGTAGGTCGCGCCGGTTATCTGCCTCCATTCTTCCAGAAGACCAACAGCCGCGGTGTACAACGCAACATCCTGTTTATTCAAGGCGGTATTGTTACACTGTTAGGATTACTATTTGTTGTTATGCCCTCGGTACAAAGTTTCTACCAAATCCTCTCGCAACTCACCGTATTGTTATACCTCATCATGTACTTGTTGATGTTCGCCGCAGCCATCTACTTGCGCTACAACATGAAAAAGGCACAACGCCCCTTCCGCATCGGTAATAGTGGTAATATGCTCATGTGGATAGTTGCAGGCATAGGCTTTCTCGGCTCACTACTGGCATTCGTGTTGAGCTTCATCCCTCCCGGACAAATCGCCGTAGGTAGCAAAACCGTATGGTATGCCGTATTGGTAATAGGTTGTATCGTTGTGGTAGCCGCTCCGCTCATCATCTATGCCCTACGCAAACCCGAGTGGCGCGACCCGGCGGCAAACTTTGAGCCCTTCCATTGGGAAGAAAACCCCTCGACCGAGAATAAAAAGTGATAAGGCATTATTATAAGAAAGCATATAGATTAAGAAAGCCTCTTGCCGGAAGTAAATAAGATTATTTCTATACCTATAATAGTCCGTTGTGGTTAGGAACTACAACGGATTATTTTTTTGTGAATGGATAAAAATTGTAGATTTTATTTGCATAATAAAATTTTCTTCATACTTTTGCATTAACAAAATTGTTAAACAATATTGTTTAATAGCAAAAACGATGGATAATAAAGAAAAGCAGAACAAAGAATATCAAATACTTATCGCTGCCGAGCAGGAGTTTTTGACAAAGGGCTACGATGGGGCACGTACTACCTCGATAGCAAAAGCCGCAGGAGTTACCCATGCCATGCTGCACTACTACTTCCGCACCAAAGAGCAACTATTCGAACGCATCGTTGATGAGAAGTTTGCCACGATGTCGCACTCAATGTTCGCAATTATGGGCGACCCATCGCTACCGATTATTGAGCGTATCAAGGGTGGTATCTCTGCCCATTTTGACTTTGTTGCCGAAAACCCTCTCTTACCCCGCTTTATAATTAACGAAATCGTTACCCGACCCGAACACTACGAGGTATTATATAAGCGCATATCCTTGATTGTTGAGACGATTTTTCATGATTTACAATTCGAAGTAAATCGAGCCGCCGAGCGTGGTGAAATGGAAAGGGTCGACGTAAAGATGATACTCATCAGCATCATGTCGATGAACATCTTTACCTTCCTCGCATATCCGTTTATGGAACCCCTGATGGGCGAGTTGATGGCCGACCGCGACAAATTCTTGGCAGCACGTAAGGCTGAAAACATTGAAACCATTATGAAACGAATCAAAAAGCAATAAGTTATGAAACAGACTTTACTTACACTGCTCGTTGCTGTGTGTGTAACAAGTACAGGTGCGCAATCGCTGGACGAATGTCGTCGTCTTGCACAAGAGCACTACCCCGAGATAAGGCAATACGACCTTATTTCACAGACCGAGCAGTACAACCTTTCAAATGCATCACGAGCATGGATACCACAGGTAATGCTCTCGGGGCAGGCTACCTATCAATCGGCAACTCCCACCTACCCCGAAGTACTCAGCTCGATATTGCAAGCCAACGGTCTTGAAATGGTAGGTATACGCAAAGACCAATATAAAGTAGCCATCGATGTGACTCAAAACATTTGGGATGGAGGTGTGTCAAAAGCCAATCGTGCCATTGCCGAGGCTGAAGCCTCAGAACAACGTAGTCGCGTGGATGTCTCGTTATACGACCTACAAGCACGAGTAGACAATATATACTTTGGTATCTTACTTCTTGATGAACGCCATGCACAAACCCAAGCTTTCATAGAAGTATTAGAGAGTAATCTCGCACGCATGCGTACATATTATAATAATGGCATTGCAATGCAAGCCGACGTCGATGCTATTGAGGCAGAACTCCTATCGGCACGTCAAACACTCGGACAAGTTGAGTCGTCGCGTACAAGCTATCGCCATATATTGGAGGTATTTATCGGACAGCAACTTACATCGGAAGTGTTGGAGCGACCCTCTATGCCGGAGGTAACTTCACGCATTTCAGCACGGCCGGAGTTAACATTGTTCGAGGCACAAGAGAACAAGCTGGAAGCACAACGCAGGGCTATAAACGCCTCTGTCATGCCCCGCTTCACAGCTTTTGCTCAGGGGTATTATGGCTATCCGGGCATGGACATGTTTAAGAGTATGGTATCGTCAGATTGGTCGTTAAATGCTATCGTAGGTGTGCGCATGGCATGGAACATTAGCGCCTTTTATACGCAGAAAAACAACCTCGAAAAACTCAACATTGCCAAGCAACAGATTGCCGTGCAACGCGATGTATTTCTCTTTAATACACAGATGCAGACAACACAAGACGATGGCGAAATAGCCCGACTGCAGAAGGCTGTCGAGGACGATGGACGCATTGTCGAATTGCGTCGCAGGGTACGTGTGGCAGCCGAGTCGCAACTGGAAAACGGAGTGATTGATGCAACCGACCTGTTGCGTAAAATTACCGACGAGACCAATGCCATGCTTGCTCGCAGCACCCACGAAATAGAACTTTTACAAGCTACATACAGACTAAAAACAACGCTAAATCAATAAGATATGAAACGAATGGTATATATCTGCGCTACGATACTCGCTGTATCATGTGGCACAAAAACTGAGTTCGATGCACAAGGTACATTTGAGGCTACCGAGGTAGTCGTGTCGGCTGAAGCGAACGGAAAAATTCTCAATTTTGACATTGAAGAGGGTATGACAATCGAGGCAAATAAGACAATAGGCACTATTGACAGCCTGCAACTCTATCTGCAACGTAAACAGCTCACTGCCCAACAATCGGCACTCCTTGGTTCGCGACCCGACATAAAAAAGCAAGTGGCTTCGTTACGCGAACAGATTGCCAAGCAAAAGAGCGAACTGAAACGTGTTGAAAATATGCTTCGTGATGGTGCTGCAACACAAAAGCAATATGACGACATCAATGCTCATGTCAAGGTGTTGGAAAGTCAACTCGAAGCCACACTATCGACACTCGACAAAAACACTACAACTATCAACAACAACTCAACGGCGATGGAGGCACAAATCGCCGCACTCAACGACCGTATATCAAAGTGTCGTATCACCTCTCCCGTAGATGGTACAGTGCTGGTGAAATATGCCCAAGCCGGAGAACTTGCAAGCATGGGCAAACCTCTGATGAAGATTGCCGACCTCGACAACATCTACCTCCGTGCATACTTCACTTCCGACCAACTTGCCCATATTAAGTTGGGGGATACAGTTAAGGTTATTGCCGATTTTGGTGGTGAAGAGCGATATGACTATGAGGGCCGTATTGCATGGATCTCGTCAGAGAGTGAGTTTACTCCCAAGACCATCCAAACAAAGGACTCGCGTGCCAATCTGGTATATGCCGTAAAGATTGCAGTAAAGAATGATGGCCGATTAAAGATTGGCTTAGCCGGTGAAGTAGTGTTGTAACATGAGTGCTATTGAAATACATAATCTATCGAAAAGCTACGGTAAGGTACAGGCCCTCGACAGCGTATCGTTCTCGGTCGAGCGAGGTGAGTTATTTGGCCTTATCGGACCGGATGGAGCAGGCAAGACCACGCTGTTTCGTCTACTGACAACCCTTCTTAACCCCGATTCGGGTAGTGCAGAGGTGGATGGCTGCGATACAGCAAAAGATTATCTTGCCATACGCTCGCGTGTGGGTTATATGCCCGGACGCTTCTCGCTCTACCCCGACCTGTCGGTAGAGGAGAATTTACAGTTCTTTGCCGCCCTATTTGGTGTAACCATTGAGGATTCATACGATCTTATTGCACCTATATACAAGCAAATAGAGCCATTCCGCACACGCCGCGCCGGGAAGTTATCGGGTGGTATGAAGCAGAAACTTGCACTCTCTTGTGCACTTATTCATCGCCCCAATGTACTGTTTCTTGATGAGCCGACAACGGGTGTCGATGCGGTATCGCGCAGTGAGTTATGGGACATGTTGTCGGAGTTGAAAGAGCGTGGCATAACCATTCTCGTCTCTACTCCATATATGGATGAAGCATCGCGTTGCGACCGCATTGCTCTCTGCAACGAAGGACGCATCCTGAAAATCGATACCCCCGAGGGTATTGTGCGCGGATTTGATAAACAGCTATATGGTATCAGCGCCAAGAATATGTTTGCTCTACTCGAAAAGGCCCGCACAGCCGATGGCGTTGAGGATTGCTATCCCTTTGGTGAAAAGCACCATTTGGTGGCGCGTGAAGAGTTTGACGAGGCAAAATTCGTGGCTCAACTTGGCGACATAGTGGGGTTGCAGATTATACGCACTGCACCTACAATTGAGGATATGTTTATAAAACTGATGAAACGATGAACGATATAGTTATATCGGTACGCGAACTGAGCAAGCGTTTCGGCAACTTTACGGCTGTCGATCGTATCTCTTTCGATGTTTATCGAGGCGAAATATTTGGCTTCTTGGGAGCAAACGGAGCGGGTAAAACGACCGCTATGCGCATGCTGTGCGGACTGAGTTATCCCACATCGGGCAAAGGTTCGGTAGCCGGCTACGATATAATGCACGAGGGAGAGCAGATAAAACGTCACATCGGATACATGAGTCAGCGTTTTTCGCTCTATAATGACCTGACCGTATGGGAAAATATGCACCTGTTTGCGGGTATTTACGGACTGAACAAGAGCCAAACCGAGCAACGAGCAACCGAACTGCTCGAACGCCTGAATTTTTCATCGGAACGCAATACATTGGTAGGCTCGTTGCCATTAGGTTGGAAACAAAAACTATCATTTGCCATCGCTACGATACATCGCCCTGAAGTAGTTTTTCTGGACGAACCTACAGGAGGAGTCGACCCCATTACGCGTCGTCAATTTTGGGAGATGATATACGAAGCCGCCGAAAGTGGCACAACAATATTTGTAACCACTCACTATATGGACGAGGCGGAATATTGCACAAGAGTATCGATAATGGTAGATGGTAAGGTACAAGCACTTGACACCCCTACCCGCCTTAAACAACAATTTGCCACAGAGTCTATGGACGAAGTATTTCGCATACTGGCTCGTGGCGCACAGAGAGGAGAATAACCGGGATGAAACAGAACTTTGCATCATTCGTCAAAAAAGAGTCGTTGCATATACTCCGCGATACACGCACAATGCTTATTGTGATGCTTATCCCGGTAGTGCTTATGGTGCTATTTGGGTTTGCCATATCAACCGAGGTAAACAATGTCAATGTGGCTGTCGTTGCACCCAATCGCACCGACGGTATACGTGACGCTGTTGAGCGACTATCACAAAACGAATACTTTACTTTCAAGGGCTATATTACGCCCGACGATATTGACCCCTACCTTCGTTCGGGCAAAGCGAGTGCTGTTGTAGTCTTTGCATCGGATTACGAAAGAGGCGTTACTCAAGCAGCAACAGGAGTTCCAACAAAGCCTGTTATCCAACTTATTGTCGACGCCTCGAATGTCAATACCGCCGGCTCATCTACGGCGTATCTGCAAAGTATATTACTTGGTGCAGCCTCACAACAAGCGATGTTCGAGACTCGCATGTTATTCAATCCGCAGATGCGATCGGCCTATAACTTTGTGCCGGGTATTATGGGACTTATCTTTATTCTTGTATGCGCAATGATGACATCGGTGTCAATAGTGCTCGAAAAGGAGGTGGGTACTATGGAGGTTCTACTCGTATCGCCTGTACGTCCCGTGAAGATTATTTTTGCCAAGATGATACCATATTTTGCCATCTCATGTGTGGTACTTGTAACAATACTGCTCCTTGCACGTTATCTGCTCGAGGTGCCTATGTCGGGCGGTGTTGGGGGTATTTTTACAATATCATTGCTCTACTTAATCTTGTCGCTTTCACTCGGATTGCTCGTATCGACCATTGCACAGACACAAGTAGTAGCCCTGCTTATATCGGCAGTAGTCATGATGATGCCTATACTTATGCTATCGGGCATGCTATTCCCTATAGAGAACCTACCCAAGTTCTTCCAAGTGATATCGAATATCGTACCGGCACGTTGGTATATCGATGCTGTGCGTAAGATGATGATTCAGGGATTACCAATTGTAGCCGTGTGGAAAAACTGTGCTATTTTGCTTGGTATGACCATCGCACTACTCGGTGTGTCACTCAAAAAGTTTAACGACAAATTGGAATAAGACTATGCGTACATTTATAGTACTGTTACAAAAGGAGTTCTTGCAGATTCGACGCAACTCGTTTCTCCCTCGGCTCATCATTGCCTTCCCCATATTGATAATGCTGATTATGCCACTTATCATGACAATGGATGTACGCAATGTCAATGTTGCCGTTGTTGACCTCGACCACTCAACCACCTCGCAACGTATTGCATCGCATATCGAAGCCTCGGAATACCTCAGACTCACACACACCACGACCGAATATCCCCTCGCAATGGATGCCTTGGAGCAGGGGTTGGTAGATGTTATTGTGCAAATCCCGGACCATTTCGAGCGTGACTTAATGGTGTCTACTCCCGAACAAATCAGTATTACAGCTAATGCCGTAAATGCCACAAAAGGTGGCATAGGTATGCAATATATTGTGCAGACCATCGCTCGGACACTTGTAGAACTGCGTGGAGAAAAGAGCCCCACAAAATTGTCGGAATTGGTTACTATCGAAAACCGTTATAACCCGACACTCAATTACCGCCATTACATGATACCGGCTCTGATGATTATACTCTTTATCCTTATATGTGGATTCTTGCCTGCACTTAGTATAGTAGGTGAAAAAGAGTGTGGTTCAATTGAGCAGATTAATGTAACACCAGTTTCGCGACTCACATTCACCCTCTCGAAACTTGTGCCATACTGGATTATTGGACTATTTGTCCTGACAATTGCCATGCTTGTGGCACGTCTGGCCTATGATCTCAGTCCTGTAGGCTCTGTTGGAGCCATTTACCTTGGTGCTGCCCTTTTTATCCTCACGATATCGGGGTTCAGCCTGACTATCGCCAACTTTTCGGAGACCATGCAACAGACAATGTTTGTAATGTTCTTCTTTATTATGATTTTTATGTTAATGAGCGGGTTACTTACCCCCGTAGATTCTATGCCCGAATGGGCTCAGAGGTTTACAGTAATTCTGCCACCAAGATACTACATAGAGATATTGCGATCGGTATACTTGAAGGGTACTACCATTACCGAGCTATGGCCCAACTTTGTCGCACTCGGTATTTTTGCCCTTTGCTTCAATACCCTTGCTGCACTAACATATAAGAAGCAGGCATAAGAATACTCCTTATATACAGGAAAAGAGCCACACTCCCTTACGGAATGTGGCTCTCTTGGTATATCGCTTATACTTATTATCTGTATTTAGAGAAATCGGTCTTAGTCATATCGCCCGACTCAAGGAACTCAGTGTGGAAGGCAAATGCGGCCTTGAGAGTGTGAGGTGTGTGACCACCCTTCGACATCTTGAGGTAATCCCAGAGGAGCTCGCGATACATGGGGTGAGCACAGTTTTCGATGATAGCCTCGGCACGTTGACGGGGCGACTTAGCACGAAGGTCGGCAACACCGTGCTCAGTAGCAATTACCATTACCGAGTGCTCGCTGTGGTCTTGGTGCGATACCATAGGAACGATAGAGCTAATCTTACCACCCTTAGCTACCGAAGGACAAGCGAAGATTGAGAGGTAGGCATTGCGAGTAAAGTCGGCCGAACCGCCCAAACCGTTCATCATCTTAGTACCTGTCACGTGAGTAGAGTTCACGTTACCGAAGATGTCGGCTTCGAGAGCTGTATTCATAGTGATAAGACCCAGACGGCGTACAATCTCGGGGTGGTTAGTGATTTCGCTCGGACGCAAGATAACACGATCCTTGAAGTAGTAGATGTTATCCATGATGCGAGCCAACATATCGTCGCTCACTGTCATACCGCATGTGCTGGCAAATGTACATTTACCTTGGAACATCAACTCCATAGCTGAGTCTTGTACCACCTCGGTGTACATTTGGAATTGGGGGATATCGGGGTTAAGACCCATTTGACCCAATACAGCGTTAGCAATGTTACCTACACCCGATTGTACAGGAAGGAACTCTTTGGGAAGAAGACCGCTCTTAAGTTGTCCGGCGAGGAAGTTACATACGTTCTCACCAATCTTAGATGTAACGGCATCAACGGGAGAGAAAGGCTTAACACCGTCGGTCAAGTCGGTCTCAACGATACCAATAATTTTCTTGGGGTCAACCTTGATAACGGGCGAACCAATGCGGTCGCTGGGCTTGTAGATAGGAATTTCGCGACGATAAGGGGGATCGAGCGGAGTATAAATATCGTGCATACCACGCATTCTGTCGCTCTCGTGGTGGTTGCGCTCGATAATAAGTTTGTCGCAAAGTTCGCATACGGTGGGAGCCATACCTACACCGGCGCCCAAGAGAATTTCGCCATCTTCCGATACATCGGCAGCCTCGATAATACCTACGTGCATCTTGCCCATGTAACCATAACGGAGATATTGTGAAAGATGTGAGAGGTGCAAATCGTAATAGGGCATTTCACCGCTATTGATAAGGTTGCGCGAATCGGCGTGTGATTGGTAGGGTGTACGTGTCTTAATAGCATTTACACGGCTCAATTCACCGTCAATATAGTCGTTGGTAGACGCACCGGTGTACAATCCGATTTTGAAGGGACGTCCGGCGTCATGTTCTGCTTTGGCTCTCTTTGCCAAGGCAACGGTTGTAGCTTTAGGAGTACCGGCAGCTGTAAAACCACCAAAGCCTACGTTATCATCATGATTGATGTACGAGGCTGCTTCTTCTGGGGTAAGAATTCTGAATGCCATAGTGCTTATAAATAGATTGAGGTTATATTTTTATATTATATTTCAATATTTTCTGTTCAATATTTCGCTTGTGATGACAGCCTGTCGCCAATCGACATTCTCGGCCGAAAATACTTCGCTTCTATCATCTTCGGTATAGACACCTCTATCCGATATTTCGTCATTTACAAAATTTTCATTGGGAGTCACTCTCATTCCCTCCTCTACAGGTTCTATAGGAGACAATACCGGCTGGGGCTCGACAACGGGCTCGACCTTACGCACCTTCTCAAGGGGTATTCCCTCTCGCAAAGCCTTGAAAATATCGTCAAGCGACATCTCTTCAGAGATAGGTTGATCATATTCAACCATATCGTCTTCCGGTGCCACCACTTCAGCAGGTGCAGATACTTCTCTTCGACCTGCTGCAGGCTGTGTTTGGCGTCTCTTTTCGGCTTGTTTCTTAACTCGGGATGAGTTAATACTACTAAAAATACCGATGATGGCAAAAACAATATAGAGTAGAATGTCTAAATAATCCATCTTTATTTCGTAATTTTGCGCTCAAATATACAAGTTTATTGAGAGAAAAACAAGAACTATAAGGTCTAAAAAGCAAGAAAGGGCAGTTTTACAACCACCCTTTGCGGAATTAACCTAAACCTTAACTATGAAAAATTGTTTTCGTCTCTTGGGCAAAATAAAAGAAAAATCGCGAAATACACAACAAAAACGCATATATTTTCACCCAAAAGAACAAAATTATCTCTCCGAATAAACGAAAAAATAAAAATTATAAATACAAACACTTTAAAGATAGAACAAACAACCAAGATATATGAGTAATAAGAGACTTTTTATAGAAACATACGGATGCCAGATGAATGTAGCCGATAGTGAGGTTGTAGCATCGATCATGGAGATGCACGGATACCACTTGTGCGAAACAATAGACGAGGCAGATGCTGTGTTTATCAACACATGTTCGATACGCGATAATGCCGAGCAAAAGATTGTGTCGCGATTGGCCTATTTTCGTTCACTTAAACGCAAAAAACATCTCATCGTAGGTGTATTGGGTTGTATGGCCGAGCGTGTGCGTGAGGATTTGGTAAGCAATCATGGCGTAGACCTTGTTGCCGGTCCCGATGCCTATCTCGACCTTCCGGCTCTTATCTCGGCCGTTGAGCAAGGACAACCGGCAGTAAACGTCGAGCTCTCAACAACCGAAACTTATCGCGACATCGTTCCGGCTCGTATGGGTCA
>JAEIGA010002276.1_pt1 | contig 30659 bp, 33 predicted proteins | sample 9270691 | NCBI WGS metagenome assembly JAEIGA01 (sample SAMN17057246, study PRJNA624740) | gut metagenome | biome: biome; isolation source: fecal sample | host: Bos grunniens | place: China: Xizang | collected 2019
AATTGCATTGTTTAATATGCTGGAATCCGGTATTGTTGATTTTAATCAGAATTTATCTGTTTGGGACGCGTTTGCAGGTTCTGGGGCGTTCGGTTTGGAATGTTTATCCAGATATCCAACTGCAAAAGTTATTTTTACAGATGTTTCGCCGACGTCATTAAAGACCGTTCGCGACAACTTAAACACGTTGGGCGAAACCGCAATTGTAATGCAAAAAGACGCAATTGCTTCTATTTCTGAATTTGGCGGAATTGCAAACTTAATCTTTATAGACCCACCGTACGCTGATTCAAATCTGGGCTGTGTTTTTGTGCACAAGTTGGGCAAACATGCTGCATCTGGCACCATACTGATATGGGAACAAGAAATTGGTCACGAAACAGAACCAGACACAACAAAATGGCAAATTTTACGTGACAAACGATATGGCCGTGCCAGATTTTTGATTCTTGTAAAAATATAGTTGAATTGATTTATCTTTTTTTTGTAACCTATTCTTATAGATACTAAAAGGAACGAGAGGAAGTCGGAATCCAATGCGTGTAATCGTCTTATTTTTGACGGTGTTTTTTGCATTGCCTGTTTGGGCAAGTATTCCGTCTACCAATTATGTAAACGAAGCTATTGAAACGCGCGTTGGTATTTCTGCGGATACAAAACAGACACTAGCTGGCGAATATACTGTAACCGGTTCATTCAAAGTGCCTACCCAACCATTACCATCCCCAGAATAAAAAATACTATGAAAAAGATTATTAGTTTTTTATGGGCCTGTGTTGTATGAAATTTGGCCAAACGCAACACAAAATCAGGCAGGATACGCATTTTATAAATGTTCTAAATTATCTGATTATAAATCTATTCCAACCACATGGCGATAAAACTTCTTGATTTTTCAAAGTTTTTAAGTAATAATATGCCCCGCACAGCACCCTTGGAGGCTGTGTAAGTATAACAAAAAAGCTATAAAAGGACAAAAAATGGCGATTAATTTAAATGCAGAAATTCGCAACGTTGCTGGCAAGGGGGCCGCACGTAGCATCCGCAATAACAAAAACATCCCTGCAGTTATCTATGGGGAAAAGAAAGCCCCTGTTGCAATCGAACTGAATGGTCATGAATTCGGGATGTTGCTGAACACACCAAGTTTGCGGACAAAATTGTTCCAAATCAAAACATCCGAAGGCACAGAAGATGCAATGTTGATGGATATCCAATATCATCCTGTATCTGATGCACCAATTCATGCAGACTTTAAACGTATCGACGTTAAAAAACCTGTTAACGTTGTTGTTCCTGTTGAAGTTATCAATGTTGAAACATCAAAAGGTTTGAAATTGGGCGGTACTTTGAACTTTGCAGTACGTAAAGTTGCATTGCGTGGTTTGGTTGATGCAATGCCAGAAAAAATCGTTATCGATTTGGCTAACTTGACAATTGGTGACGTAGTTCACGGTTCTGACTTGGTATTGCCAGCAGGTATCGAATTGGGCTTGCACCAGGCTGAATTAGCATTTGCTATTATCGGTGGTAAAATGCCAATGGAAGAAGACGAAAAAGCAAAAGCTGCTGCAATGGCTGCTTCAAAGAAATAATCTTCTGACAGATATGAAAATTAACCGTCCGTTTTGGGCGGTTTTTTTTAAGAAAATATGTCTGTTGCCCCTTGAAATCATTTTTTGCATAACTATATGGTGGGTAAGCGAAAATTTTAAGGAGTGAAAAATATGGGAAAAGTATTAGGTATTGACCTTGGAACAACAAACTCGGCCATGGCGTTCATGGACGGAACAGAACCAAAAATTATCGAAAATTCCGAAGGACAACGCACAACACCATCCGTTGTTGCCCTGACAAACAGCGGTGAACAATTGGTTGGTATCACAGCCAAGAATCAGGCTGTTACAAATCCAGAAAACACAATCTATGAAATCAAACGTTTGATGGGATTGCGTTTCGACAGTCCTGCTGTCAAAGAAATCGCAGCACGCGTACCTTATAAAATCGTTGCTGGCGAAAACGGTGACGCATGGGTTGAAATGGACGGCAAAAAATATGCACCATCACAGATTTCTGCAATGGTTTTGGCAAAATTAAAGAAAGATGCTGAAAGTTATCTGGGCGAACCTGTCACAGATGCGGTTATTACAGTACCTGCATACTTTAATGATTCACAACGCCAAGCAACCAAAGACGCGGGCCGTATCGCAGGATTGAACGTTTTGCGTATTGTGAACGAACCAACAGCCGCAGCATTGGCATACGGTTTGGACAAAGGCAAAGACGGCGTTATCGCAGTTTATGACTTGGGCGGAGGTACATTTGACGTTTCTATCTTGGAAATCGTAGACGGTGTATTCGAAGTAAAATCAACAAACGGCGATACTGCATTGGGTGGTTCAGACTTTGACGCACGCATCTTGGAACACCTGATTGCGGAATTCAAGGCACAATCTGGCATTGATTTATCAGGTGATAAATTGGCGTTACAGCGCTTGAAAGAAGCAGCAGAAAAGGCAAAAATTGAACTGTCTTCAAAAACATCAACAGATATCAACCTGCCGTATTTAACAGCAGACGCAACAGGACCAAAGCACTTTAACACGACTTTGACACGCGCAAAGTTGGAATCATTGGTTGCAGATTTGATTGAACGCACAATTGAACCATGCAAAAAGGCATTGAAAGATGCAGGATTAGAAAAATCACAGATTAATGAAGTTATCTTGGTCGGTGGTCAAACACGTATGCCAAAGGTTGCAGAAACAGTAAAAGAATTCTTTGGACGCGAACCACACAAGGGCGTTAACCCAGACGAAGTTGTTGGTATGGGCGCTGCAATTCAGGGTGGCGTATTAAAAGGCGATGTAAAAGACGTATTGTTATTAGACGTTACACCATTGTCATTGGGTATTGAAACACTGGGCGGTGTATTCACACGTCTGATTGACCGCAATACAACAATCCCAACCAAGAAATCACAGGTGTTCAGTACAGCAGAAGATAATCAGTCTGCGGTTACCATCCGCGTATTCCAGGGTGAACGCGACATGGCAGCAGACAACAAACTGTTGGGCCAATTTAACCTGGAAGGTATCGCACCTGCCCCACGTGGTATGCCACAGATTGAAGTATCTTTTGATATTGACGCAAACGGTATTGTGCATGTATCTGCAAAGGATAAAGGCACAGGCAAGGAACAAGCGATTTCTATTAAGTCTGATGGCGGTCTGAGCGAAGATGAAATCAAACGTATGGTTGATGAAGCCGCAGCCAATGCCGAAGCAGATAAAAAGAAACGCGAATTGGCCGAAGCGAAAAATACAGCAGAAACCGCAGTGTTCAGCATCGAAAAATCCTTGAAAGAACATGGCGATAAAATCAGTGAAGAAGAAAAGAAAGCCATTGAAGATGCCAAGAAAGAATTGGCAGATGAATTAGCCAAGGTTGATGCAACGGCAGAATCACTGAAAGAAAAAACAGATGCATTGACAGAAAAAGCCATGAAGTTGGGCGAAGCAGTTTATAAAGCAGCCCAGGCCGAACAGCAGGCAAATAATGACGCCGGAGAAAAGAAAAATGAAGACGGCACAGTTGATGCAGATTTTTCTGAAAAGAAATAAAACACAAACTGTCGCGGAATAAAAACGCCCCAAACGGGGCGTTTTTAAATTTGACACAATCATATCCATACAGTATCATTCTGTGTATGAAAAAAATTCTTTTCTTTTTGATGTTTTGCGCTGTGCCAGTTGTGGCAGGCGCATATGTTAACCGCAACGCAGCCGTTCTGCGTATTATGAACAAGGATGCCGGCAAGGTTCAAGAAGTTAAAATCCCAACAGGACAAGAATTTCAATTTGAAAAAATATTTATAAATGTACGTTCTTGTAAACAAACTGATCCGTTCCAGGCAGAAGACTTCTTTACATTTTTGGAAATATCTGAACGTGACAAAGGCCAGATTTTTGGTGGTTGGATGTCTAGAAACGAACCAGGACAAAATCCATTACAGCATCCAGATTATGATGTTTGGCTGGTAAAATGTGAATAAAGGTTCAGATATTATGAGAAAAACAAAAATAACAGGATATATGCTGGGGAATGAAAATCACATTGTTTTACGTGGCGATCAGTGGTCCGATGCAGGCGAATACCTTTACATCTGCACAAACAAAGAGTTCGCACAAACAATACTGGAACATTCGCAACAATGTGGGTTAGAACCGAATAATATTATTTGGACAACAATATATCGCGTTCACGCAAATAACATAAATATTGATAAATACTCGCATGGAAATAACCTGGCATGGACAGCAGAAGGCAATAAAATTATTGTTGATAAGCCTGTTTTCTATCGCAAGGCGATTTCTCAATCGGAACAACGTTTATTAAATAATGCAATGCGAATTCGTTCTGATTTTTTCAAAATATTTAACAACAAAAACAAGGAATTAAAAAGATGAACTTTACAAAAAAATACTTTAAGATTTTTATCGGTATTGCTGTTTTAATACTGGTTATTGTTGTATTCTTTTTTGCACAGCGTAGCGATACGTTAGAGACAGCAACCTTAAAAAATTGGCGCGCAGCAACGATTGAGCGCAGAATTTCTGCCGTACAAATTATGACAGGCGCGACAGAAAATATTGATATTTTGGTTGCATGTATCGATAAGATGGCAACCTTGCCCGACAGTGGTGAAATGGCGGTACGTGACGCAGCATCATTATGCCACACAGGAATTAAATTAAAACCCAGTATATAAATGTGGCGCTTCCTGATTACTTTGTTATTAATTGGGTGCAGTGGCACAACGCCACAATGGTGGGGGTGTGATTTTTTAGGTGCACCATATGTCGAATCCCCACTGGGCGAAGAAACACCCCCTGATTCAGATCCACTGATACGTTTTGATGCGTTTGATTGTACAACATTTGTTGAAACAGTTCTGGCAAATGGCAACCAGGAACAATTGAATCAAATTCGTTATAAAGGTGGTAAAATTGGATTCTTGAACCGCAATCACTTTATTGAATCCGACTGGCTGTTAAATAATTCTGAACGCGTAGAAAATGTCAGTCGTAATTATGCCCCAACCGCTATTCGTAATCTAATCATAGACAAAAAAGCATGGCTGAAAAAAGTTCATAACATCGATTCTGATATTGAACCAATTGAAATTAATCTGGAATACATCCCATACGAACACGCAGAAAATATTATCGTCAACAAACCGATGATCGTGCTGTTTATTACTGACAATCCAGAAATTCGTGGTAAGATAGGAACCGATTTGGCAGTCGTGCACATGGGATTTATTATGCCAGATGGCATATTACGTCATGCATCAAGCGCACGTGGCAGGGTTGTCGATATACCATTTGTGGAATACACAAACGCACGCAGACAAAATAAAAATAATATTGGAATAGCATTGGTGGAAATAAAATGAGTGAAGAAAAAATAATTCGTATGGATATGGGGGCAGTTGAATCTGATACGCACAGTAATCGCCCTGTCCTGTGTTTAGGCATTGAATCATCATGTGATGAAACATCAGCAGCCATTGTGGACAGCGATCGTAATATACTGGCGCATATTATTTATTCACAAATTCCAGAACACCAGAAATTCGGCGGCGTTGTACCAGAATTGGCTGCGCGTGCACATATATTAGCAATAGAAGACGTCGTTAAACAAACACTGAACAACGCAGGAAAAACGATTGATGATATTGATGTTATTGCTGCAACTGCAGGCCCAGGGTTAATTGGCGGCGTCTTGGTTGGATGGATGGCAGCCACTGGTATCGCCCAGTCAACAAAAAAACCATTGGTTGCAGTCAACCATCTGGAAGGACATGCATTAGTTCCACGCCTGTGCGCAACAATGGCCGACGGCACAAACGGCAATGTGTCTGTTGAATTTCCATATTTATTAATGTTGGCATCTGGTGGCCATTGTCAGATTTTGTTGGTTGGCGGCGTTGGACAATACGAAATGATTGGTCAAACATTGGACGACAGCGCAGGCGAAGCGTATGACAAAGTTGCCAAGATGCTGGGGCTGGGGTATCCAGGTGGTCCAGTTGTTGATAAGCGTGCACAAAGTGGAAATCCGCGTGCATTTGCATTTCCGCGACCATTGTGCGACAAACCAGGTTGCGATTTTTCATTCAGCGGGATAAAAACTGCTGCGCGTACATTCTTAAGCCGCATGGACACCACATTAACAGATGAATATATCAATGATTTCTGTGCATCCTTTCAGTCTGCGGTCGTCGACTGCATAATCAATCGTCTGAACAATGCAATGAAGGATGAACGCGTACGCACTGCAAATCCAAAAACACTGGTTGTTGCAGGTGGCGTTGCAAAAAACAGCGCAATACGTGCAGCAATGGAAAAATTGGCACAAAAAAATAAAATGATTTTTGCAGCACCGCCAATGAACCTGTGTACAGATAACGGTGCAATGATTGCATGGGCGGGCTTAGAAAACTTTGCCATCGGGAATGTTGTACACAAACCTGTCGCACCACGCCCACGTTGGCCATTGACGGAATTATAATTGTAGATTTTCTGATTTTATGTTAACATTGCAAACATGAACAAGCATAAAGAACAAATCTTTGAAAATGCGACACGTGCGTTGGTCAATCAACTGGATTCAATGGGATTAGACAAACAAGCACGTATGCAGGCCAAGAACTTTGTACTGTTGTTTCGCGACAGTTTTAAATCTGATGCAGTTAAGCGTGCAACATTTGGACTAGAAATCGGAAATGATTATACACTGTTTCCATATGATTCATGGGGTTTTTGCAAGGCTTCCAGCGCGGCATTCGTGTCTTTAATGCCAAACCCACAAGAATGGCAACTGATGTATATTAATGAAATATGGGCGTATGGACCACATTACTTTATCCAACACATCCCCAGTGGCCGGGCACTGGACCTGACATACGATCAGTATATATCGGACACAACAGAAATCCCATACTATATGGGACGCCCTATAAAAATCAGTCGCGACACACAAAATACTGCGATAAGATTTACGCATGCAATCGGGTTGGATTTTATGCAAATTATCAAAAATAACAAAAACACCAAAGAGTAATAACGATGCAAAAACCAGAACCGGCCGTAAATGGAGATACAATTTTTAGCGTAACTGATGCGTCCGCCCTGTTAAAAGGGGTTGTAGAAACCGCGTTCCCACGCATCAAAATCCGTGGTGAATTGTCGCAAATTACACGCGCAACATCAGGACATATGTACATGACCATTAAAGATGCAGGCGCAGCAATTTCTGTAATTATTTGGCGCGGAACACCCGTAAATTTTAAACTGGAAGACGGATTGGAAGTTATTATAACAGGTCGCTTTACCACATACCCTGCACGCAGCAATTATCAAATCGTTGCCAGCGAAATCGAAATGGCAGGCGTCGGCGTAATCCTTAAAATGCTGGAAGAACGAAAACGAAAACTGGCGGCAGAAGGACTGTTTGACGAAAGCAAAAAAAAGCCCCTGCCCCGATTACCCCAGCGAATTGGTGTGGTGACCAGCCCAACCGGTGCAGCGTTCCAGGATATTCAAAACAGACTGCGCGAAAGGTTTCCGGTGCATGTGTTACTGTATCCTGCGACTGTGCAGGGCGCAACCGCCGCAGCCGAGGTTGCAGCCGGAATCGAATATTTTAATAAAATGCGCAATGTTGACGTTATTATTGTTGCACGTGGTGGTGGTTCATTAGAGGACCTGTTGCCTTTTTCAGAAGAAATTGTTGTGCGCGCAGCCGCGGCCAGTCAAATTCCGCTGATATCTGGTGTTGGACATGAACCAGATTGGATGCTGATTGACTTTGCTGCTGACCATCGCGCACCGACACCAACAGGTGCCGCCGAAGCTGTTGTGCCAACAAAATTGGCACTGATTCAGGAATTAGACAATATGTGGGTTCGGTTATCTGGAACCTTCATGACAAGACTGATGAACGCAAAACAACGTATTGAAACAATCAGTATAAAAAGCCCAAAACAAGTTGTTATGGAACACGCACAACGTTTGGACGATTTAGGCAGAACAATGAATCTGATAATTACATCAAAAATAACAAATGCCCATCAAAAAATGGAAATTGTTTCTTCATTCCCAAACATATTGCAAAACCGTATGTCTTCGCTGAGCCAAGCGTTAAATCACATGGAACAAATGTTAAATTCATTAAGTTATAAAAGCGTATTATCACGCGGATACGCAATTGTTCGTGACGCAAACAGCAAAATAATCAGCAGAGCAGATTCTGGACGTCCTGCCAGTATCGAATTTGCGGACGGAATATTACAGATTTAAAAAAACCGCCAAATGGCGGTTTTTTTTTATTTACTAATACAATTTGCAAGCGACTGTGCAACCAACGACTGTTCTGTTTGCGATAATTCTGCAATTGGAACAACATAACAACGCGCACTGTCACGAATTACAAAAACCTTGGTTCCCTGGGTATATGCATGCTGCATATCGTCCATTTGGGCACTGGTTAAAAAGGCATTGTCTACGAAAACATTTGCCGGATTCATCCCTGCGTTTACAACCTGATATGCGGTTTGATAATCGTATATTTCAGAACGCGAGACAACATCCTTCCAAATCGACTGATTTGCATATGGGTTTTCTGCCGCGGCACCAGTTGTTGGGAATGTCGCCCCCAATGCAATTGCTGCAACTGTTTGTAAATTTGATGGCTGTCCTGAATTTGAAGGATGCGATACAGTATTCAATTTCAAATTATCACCGCACGCCAAATTCATACGATTTGTATAACCCGCCAACACAGCATCAACTGCAGCCTGCCAATCCGCCCCCTTGTTATTTAATTCCAGAGAAACGATTTTTTCGGCCCAACCAAAAATATCCGCACCAACATTACCGGCACTGGCAAAACGCGTTACCATTTCCGCACTGCCCCCAGGGACGCCAGCACCACAGTAATCCGTTAGCATATTATTCAATTTGCTGCTGGTTTCATTACCATAAGCAAGCGCAACCGAATGACACGCCATGGCTGCTTCTAATTCTTGGCGGCGTTTCAAACACAAATCAGAATTCGATTTAGATAATTGATTGGCCATATTTGACATGGACAGATATGACATAACCTCTTGCTGGACATATGATGGGCACAGATGCGCTGCAGTATTCATACCAGATTTGCCATTAACGGTCCCAACACCATATTGTGGCAACAATATTTCTGTATCTTTTTGCAGACACAATAATGCATAGTTATACAATTCATTTTCAGACGCATATTGACATTTTGATTCACGTTGCCCCGGAACAATTGTTACATCGCCACAATAATCAGATAAGCATGCATAAATTTTCTGACGACATGCAGTATCAACGTCAGGCTGGGTCACCATAAAGTATGTGTTACGCTGATTTGTTTTATACGCCTGGGCAATGCCTGCATTGCCACGCAAATTTGTACCCGATGTAGATGGCGCACCAACAATTAAACCACGCCCCTGATTTGATGAAGCGGTTGTGCCCGCAGACACCGCAACAGCTGCGCCCGCGAACATGCAGACACCAACAAATCCGAACAGTCCAAAGAAACGTTTCATGATAAATCCCCTCTCGATACGCAGATTTTATCATAATCCAACAAAAAAGGCAAACAATCATTTGCATAAAAAAAATATATTGATATTATAAATGACATGATTATAGCAACAGATGTTTTATCACAAATCGCCGACGACATTGCTGCCGTCAGGGGGTTTCTTTGACCCAGAAAAAATAAAATCTCAGATTGATGAACTGAGCACCGTTGTTAACACGCCAGATTTGTGGGATAACCCAGAAAATGCGCGGGCTGTTTTGCAAAAAAAATCGGCTTTGGAAAAGACATTGAATGAACTGATGGAATTAGAATCAGAATATCAAACACTGTCAGAACTGTATGAAATTGCCCCAGATGACGCCGATGTTTTAAATGCTATTGAAAAATTGGGTGACGCAGCACACCGCGCAAAGTTTATAACACTGTTTCGTGACCCTGCTGATGGTAATGGCGCGTTCTTGTTTATTCAGGCAGGTGCCGGCGGAACCGAAGCACAGGACTGGGCACAAATGATGTCACGAATGTATACGCGTTGGGCAGAACGTCACGGCTTCACAACAGAGGTCATTGAAGAACACGAAGGCGACACGGCAGGAATTAAAAATATTACATATCGAATATCTGGGGAACGTGCATATGGATGGCTTAAAAACGAAATTGGCGTTCACAGATTGGTTAGAATTTCACCTTTTAATGCCAATGGAAAGCGCCAGACTAGTTTTGCATCGGTTGATGTGTGGCCTGATATTGATGATACAATCGAAATTGAAATAAATGAAAAGGATTTACGCATTGACACATACCGCGCATCAGGTGCAGGTGGTCAGCACGTTAATAAAACGGACAGCGCAGTGCGTATTACACATATACCAACAAATACAGTTGTGACATGTCAAAACGAACGCAGCCAAATTCAAAACCGCGAAATGGCAATGAAAATGCTGCGCAGTAAACTGTACGAATTGGAAATGCAAAAGCGGGCCGAAGCCGAAGACGCCGCCAAAGCCGCCCAGAAAAAAATTGAATGGGGCAGTCAAATAAGAAACTATGTTTTATACCCATATCAATTGGTCAAAGATGTTCGCACAGATGTTGAAAAAACAGATTCAGGGGCGGTGTTGGACGGCGACCTGGACGAGTTTATGTTGGCATCACTGCAACGCGGATAAGACCACTTGCATTTAATTCGCAATCAATTATAATTACAACGTTTGCACCCGTGGCTTAACTGGATAGAGCATCGCCCTCCGAAGGCGGGGATTGCGCGTTCGAATCGCGCCGGGTGCGCCAGTTTTTATATGTAAAAAACCGCCAAGATTGGCGGATTTTTATTTTTCCAATTTATCCAATATTTGATTAAGCATGCGAACAGAACTGTTTGCACAGCCGCGACCACGCCATGTCATGATTTCTGCACCTGATTTCTGGTCTGCAATTGACATATTGAAATTCCACCACCAAAACCCATTCAGTGCACACCAAATGGGGCGAAACGTTTCGCTGCGTTCGGATACCTTGACCACGTATCTTGCATCTGATGGGATTTTTGTTTTATCGCGATCGATGGTTTCCGACATTTCATTTGATTCAACAGCACCAACTAATACAGTGTAACCACGTTCTTCTAAAACTTCTTTGACACTGCGACGCATAGAGTATCCACCACGATCCGCATATACCGGCGCGCCAGTATCCATGGTGTTTGGTTTCATGTAAACACTGTTGCATGCAGTTAATGAAATTAACAACGATGATAAAATCAAAAATTTATACATAAAAAAACCTCGCTTTGTAATTATTCTTAACTTTACCCCAGGCCTATATTCAAAACAAGGGAAAATATTCCCTTTACTTTAAACGAATAGTATCCTAGACTGGTGTAGGTTAGCATGTTTATGCAGACCAGTTAATCCTAATACATAAACGGTGGGTGTTGGCGTACATTATGATGCGCCGGGATGAGTTTTTTAACTGCACCAGTTGTTCACCCACCACCACGTTTTTGAAAGGCCGGACAATATGAAAAAAATTAACGTTGCGTTTTGTATTCCAGATATGATTATCGGTGGAGTAGAAACAGTTTTGATTTCAACATTAGAAGAATTATTAAAAATAGGAGAGTTTAACATATCTGTTTTTATGCGCTCTCCTTTGCAAGAGCCTTTTTATATAGAGTGGTTTGAGAAACATCCAGAAATCAAGTTAACTAGCACTGCACCATTAGTGCCTTTTTTTGAAATGTTGAAAAAACATACAAAGTTTTTTCCGTTAGAAAATATAAGAAAAATCATCTTTTCAATATATAAAAGATACAAACGATTAACTCTTTCATATGGAAACATTGATATATTTATCGATTATAAAAACTGCCAATTTTTTAAAGAATTACAAAATATAAAAAAACCTAAAATAACCTGGATTCATGGTTCTTTTGAGTTTTTCGAAGAGCATAGATACATTAATATGATAAAAAAATACGACAAACTTGTAGTGTTAACCAATGATTTTATGAATGATTTTATTAAAAAATATCCCGAACACAAGAATAAGGTTATCAATATATATAACCCAATAGGTTTAGATGATATTAAAAGTAAGTTAGAAAAAGCACCAAGATATGAAGGTAAATATTTTTGTTGCGTTTCAAGACTGTCTCCTCCAAAAGATATTAGAACAATAATTTATGCCTTTAATGAATTCTATCAAAGAGATAACGCAAAGGATATTAAATTACTTATTGTTGGCGATGGACCAAAAAGAAAAGAGTTAGAAGATTTGAAAGAAAACTTAGTCGCACGTGATAATATTGTCTTCATCGGAACAGCCACAAACCCATACGGATATATGCAAGATTCTATTGCACATATTTTATCTAGCACACATGAGGGATTCGGGATGGTTTTGACCGAAGCTGCAATCACAAAAACATTAAACATATCCTCAAATCACAAAAGTGGCGCATCTGAAATCTTATTAGATGGTCAAGGTGGTTATCTGTTCGAGATTGGTGATGTAATTGGCTTGTCAAAAATTATGTCTATCGCTTGCACAAACGACATAGAACGACAGAAAAAAATCGATACTATGTACGATTCTCTTGAACGTTTCTCTGCAACGAAAACAACAGAAAAAATTTATTCGTTAATAAAAGAGACTCTGCATGACCACAGATAATAATATCCCAAAGATATCAATAATTGTTCCTGTATACAATGTTGAAAAATATCTTTTTGAATGCCTTGATAGTCTTGTTAAACAGACAATGTCAGATATAGAAATTATATGCATAGATGATTGCAGTACTGATAATTCTGAAAATATTTTAAAACACTTTGCCGATACAGACGAACGCGTACGCGTGATAAAACACGATGTCAATTCTGGACTAAGCGCCAGTCGCAACACAGGCATAAAAAATGCCAGGTCAGATTATATTATGTTTTGCGATTCTGATGATTATTACATGCCCGAAACATGCGAAAAAATGTTTGATGCAATACGTACAACAGATGCTGACATTGCATGTTGCAGCATAAAACTGCTGTACGAAGATAATAACAAAAAGCAAAACAACACAGATATATACACAATAAAAAAACAGGGTGTTTTCCAATTGCAATTTGACTCGATTAGTGAGTACCCAGTATGCGCAGTGAATAAAATATATAAAAAACAAATAATTCTAGATAACAATTTGTTTTTTCCAATTGGACTTCGTTATGAAGACTGTTTTTATTGGCCCGCCTATTGTAATTATGTAAAAAGAATTGCTTTTATCCCTGATTATTTATATGTATACAGAATCCGTTCTGGTTCTATAATGACAACATCCAATATCTCTAAACTTAATTTAGATCCGATTAAGATTGCTGTCACTTATTTCAAATACTCAAATGAACACAATGTATTTGCAGGAACAGAAAATTGGTTTTGGGGCAAAATGTTTTATGAAATGTTAAAAAGTTCGCTGATTTACTCAGGTAAAAACAACTATAAAACATGTTATAATTTTGCTAAGGACTTTATAAACAAAAACTTTTGCGATGCATGCGTTGATTTCTTTACAAAAAGAAAAATACGTTTAATACAAAATGAATGCGTGTTGGAAAAGAATATACTTGGATTCTTTAATATTAAAAAAGGGGCTGAAAAAGAAGAAATAAAAATAGGCCCAGCAAGCATCTTTAAGAAAAAATATACAGATAAAAAATGCTGTATTTATATTTTTGGAATTAAAGTTTTATCAAAACCAGTCGAAATAATATAAGACTGGTTTTGTCATTTTTACTAACACCAACGCCCAATTACAGTCCATTGAACCGGAATGTTGTTAGACACCCCATAACCGTCATTATAACCAGATTGATATATATTGAACCCATATGCTGTAATTGCTTCTGGATAACAATTGTTTCCATTTGTTCTTTGCAATGAAAGCATTGACACTATTACATACAGATTATCAACCATTTTAACACAGAACTGCGCTTTGTCAGTAGAACGCCCACCCTGCTCAATCCAGCCGGATTTGTATTTGCGGTACCATGTGTAATTGTTTTCTGGTGTTGGCATCTGCCATTCGATTACATAGTCTGTACCCGTCATGTCTGTAACAGTATCCGCACGCGCCATGGTTGTGCCGCCCGGCGTTGAACCATCGTGAACACGTATTGTGTTACAATCTGTATCCATTGTAATTTCTCCGCATACGCCGGTATAGTTATCGTTTTCGGTACTGTTGCCACGTTTAATCTTTAATTTGCGATTGTTATGCGTATTGTTCAGATATTTTTCAATATTAAATCCCGTCAGGCGACGACACATTTCACATGTTATGTCGCGGCGTTCTTGCGGGCTGATTGATTCTTCTATGAAACGCATAAGAGTGTTCAATAGAACCGTTTTATCATGTGCAGTCATAAAAATTACCTTTTTTTTACTTTCCTGCACCAGTTGTTTAAATAAAAAAATCAGACCGCATACGCTGTGTCTGATTTGTGTGTATTATATCAAAAAATAGCATAAAAATCAAGCAATTTTATAACCGCAACAGATCTTCATACAGTTTAATTGTGTCGCGTGCCATTTTTTTTGCAGTATAGCGTTCTTTATATCGTGCATATGCCAAAATCCCCAATTTAGTACGCAATGTTGGAGTTTCCATAACACGTATCATCTGGCGTGCATATTCATCAGTATCCAGTTCGCCTTTTTCGTTACTGCGAATAATTATTGCACCCTTGCCAAACATTTCAACCAGACCGGCGGCATCACTGCTGATAATCGGCATGTCGTATGCCATAGCCTCAATCCCGGCGAATGAACATGCCTCGGAATACGATGCAAACAGTGCACAATCGCACATTTCATAATATTTCTTGATATCTTCGGGTTTTTCCAGCAATCCGATCTTGGTAATTGGTAGCCCTTCGATTTTTTCAAATATTTTATCATCTGGCGAAAATCCACCGACAACAATAACCTCGATTTTATGGGTTTCCGAAACCTTTTTAATTGCAGGCAATATGCGTTCCAACCCCTTGTGTCCGCCCCAACCATGCGCGAACAAGAAACGAAATACACCATCTTTCGGTTTTGCTTTTAAGTCAACCTTTGGTATATCAATACCATTAAAAATTACCGTATGTGGCTGCTTATTCTTAACCCCATCCAAGAATTCACGACCGTGTTCACATACCAATATCACATGATCCATGTTGAAAAATGCGTTGTTGGACGGAAATTTACCTTCGCTGCCCCTGGCGCGATGTGGTAAACAGTGCAGAACCCCAACGGTTTTAGCATAAAATCGTGAACGTAACGAATACGCCAACCCTTCAAATCCTAGACAATTACTTTTAATAATCAAATTCTCCATATTGGCAATTTTTGGACCAATATACGCAATTACAGCTTCGAACAGTACAGAACCAGGAAAACCTGTTGGGTGGTACACAGAAATCTCGTCCCCATTCTGTTTGATATTTAAATCTTTGATTTCTGGCGACCAATAGAAAATAATTCGTGTCGTTTTAATGTGTTCAGGCATCTGAGATGACAAAATACTGAGATAACGTTCAATACCAGATTGAAAACGCGCATCACGTCCATCAATTTCAATTACATTTATAATAGGTTTCTTTTTCATAGCGTCTTTCCATATGTTTTATCAGGCTTTTATTATAGGAATGACTATTTTCTTTTGCAAGTATATTTTAAAGAAAAACCCGCCAAAAGGCGGGATTTTTTTATTCTGCAACCGGGGTTTCTGGTTGTGGCATTTCTGGCGCCGTAGGACGTGGCATACCAGGTTTGATTTTTCGCATCATTTTGCGCGCCGCACGAAATTCTTCGCGATTTACACAACCGTCTTTGTTAACATCCATCATTGGTAACATTTCAGCCATTTTTGGACATTTTACAACCAGACAGCCATTTGAAAATTCTGGACGTGGTGGCATTTTGATGCGCTTGTTCATTGGACAGAACTTTGCAGCAGCAAAACCCATGGCAAAAATAATCAAGAATACAATTAATTTCTTAATAAAACGCCCAAAAGAGCACTTTTTCTGGTCACAATGACCATGACATGAACACCCATGTGCACAACCACATTCATGCATTTCAACAACAGGTGTTACCACTTTTTTTTGTGCGCATTTCTTTACAGGTGCCTTCTTAGCAACAGGTTTCGAAACGGTTTTTTTTGCAACAGTTTTTTTAGTTGCAGGTTTTTTGATTGATTTTTCAGCCATTTGTCCTTCCTTTTTGTTCGACGTTTTCATTTTATAGAAAACAAAAAAATATGTAAAGAAATTTTTCACAAAAAAACACCCCTTGCGGGGCGTTTTAAATTAAAAACCAATGGTTTAGTTCAAAGCGTCTTTCAATGCTTTACCTGGTTTGAATTTAGGCTGAGTAGAAGCAGGGATTTTGATTGCTTCGCCTGTCTGTGGGTTGCGGCCTGTTGTTGCTTTGCGTTTTGCAGTTGCAAATGTACCAAAACCAACCAAACGTACTTCACCTTTTTTCTTCAAAACTTTTGTAACTGTGTTGATGAATGCATCCAAGCAACCTGCTGCTGTTGCTTTTGTTACTTCTACTTCGTTTGCGATTGCTTCAATCAATTGCTGTTTGTTCATATGTTTCTCCTTTCATAGAATTTTTTAAGGTGTCCCGCAGTTCCAATGGACATTCCTTGTACTGCTTATCCGAATCGTAAAGAAATCCGCGCTTTAAGTCAAGACAATAATTAAAAAATCCCAGATTTTTGCATTTTTTTATATTACAGACTAAAAATACCGCCAAATAGCGGTCTTTTTATCGATGAACAGCACTGGCGCGTACTGCTTTCCTGCCAGGCGTATTATCGTCACACAGCACCCAATCCCCAGATGCACCTGTTAAATGAACCGTACGAAAATAATTTGGCGTCGCCAACAACATAGATACGATCACAACCGCCCAAAACAATAATTTAGTAAATGCCCATGGTGTCTTAAATGCATCACGAACAAATTTATCTTTTAACAGATTTTGATATAATGCCCACCCCCATGTAAACAACAATATAATTATTGCAAAATAAAAACCAATTATGAGTGGACGCTTTAATATAGCAAAACCAGATGCTAGTTTATCCCACAAATCACTGGCCGCGGGACAAACATACAGCGCATTCGGGGCATTTGCAGCAGATACAGACAATGTTTCATTTGTCCCAAGATTTATGTTAAATGCCGTCATTAGTATAATTGACGTCAGCATAATTATAGCAAACATCATTGTCGGTTTCATGATTAATAATCCCCCTGTGCCATTGTATTATATCATAATGATTGCAATTTATGAAAGTTTTATTTAATATCCATGTATGTTTGCAAGCAAATCACGCGTTATTGTGGGATTAACCACATTTCATAATGAAAACCTGATGATATCTTTGTCGGGTCTGGCGCGATTGAGTAAACGTGCAACATTAATTATTCACAATGATAATCCAGAAACTAAAATTACAAAATGCGATGTACGTCGCATGGGGTTTAACGGTGATGTTTGTATTATAAATTCAGAACATAATGTTGGATTGTTGCATGCACGTTTAGCTATTCTGGATTATGTAAAAAAGCATAAAATTAATGCAGAATGGTTTGTTTTTGTAAATGACGATGATGTCCTTTTAAATTTAGATATCCCAAAAATTGGAAACAATCATTTTGCAATTATACAAAATATGGCGGTTGTGCGAACACGCCTGATTGATGTTTTGCGTATTATTAAAAATCCAGACAATTTTACAGTTGATGATGAAAATGTATACCTGGTACGCCCCCATATCGGCATGATTGGTACTTTGGTACGCACAGAATTCATTTTTAAATTGGCAGACACCTTGCAATCTGCGGCGATGGCAATATCAGACATTGACGAATCCCTGGGATTTCGCCCGCCAGTTGATATGATGATGTGGTCGGCGCTGAATATCATTGCACGAAATAACAGCGACAATATCAGTCCTATATACATGGACACGGTCAACTATGTTGCGACAGATATTGATAACGTCACCATGAAATATGGTATGCTGATTCAACCAGAAAAAAATCCACATCAACAGATTATGTCCGCAATTGCAAAATACGATATGGCAATACGTGCCGCACTGATGAATGCAGAATCCGCTGAAAATGCCGCCCCGACGGGGCAAAAATCAGACGAAAAATAAATTTTTACAAAATATAAATATATGATTGAAACACATGCGGAATATTTATACAATAGCCGCGAAAAATAACCTAAGGGATAAAGAAAATGACATATAATGAAATTAGAAAGGCGTTTTTAGAATACTTTGAATCCAAAGGACACAAGATTGTGCCGTCTGCATCATTAATTCCAAACGACCCAACATTGCTGTTCACAGTGGCAGGCATGGTTCCATGGAAAGGGATATTACAGGGGACAGAACCTGCATTTGCAACACGTGTTGCAGATGTTCAGAAATGTATTCGCGCAGGTGGTAAGCACAATGACCTGGAAGACGTAGGTTTTGACGGACGCCACCATACATTCTTTGAAATGATGGGCAATTGGTCTTTTGGCGACTATTTCAAAGAAGGTGCAATTGAAATGTCATGGGAATTATTAACCAAAGTATTTAAATTGGACCCAAATCGCATTGTTGTGACAACACATTACAGCGACGACGAAGCAGCAAAGATATGGAAAAAGGTCGCCGGGAAAGATGCAATTTTATTGGGTGACAAAGACAATTGGTGGTCTGCAGGCGAAACTGGTCCATGCGGTCCGTGTACAGAAATGCACTATGACATGGGGGAAAATTTACCGGGCGGCATGCCAGGCAGCGCAGATGAAGAAGGTGGTAGATGGGTTGAAATATGGAACGACGTATTTATGCAATATGATCGCGACGCAAATGGTAATTTAACGCCACTGCCAAAGCAGAACGTTGATACCGGCGCAGGTCTGGAACGTGTTGCCGCAATTTTGCAGGGCAAAACAGATAACTATGACACAGATTTGTTTGTAAATTTGAAACACGCGGTCAGTGATATTACTGGCGTTGCAGAAACACCAGAAAATATCGCCAGTTTCAAGGTTATTACAGACCATTTGCGCAGCGTGGGCTTTGCAATTGCTGATGGTGTTTTGCCATCTAATTCAGACCGCGGGTATGTTATCCGTCGTATTCTGCGCCGTGCAATGCGTCATGGGCAAATATTGGGACATCGTGGGGCGTTGTTGTCAAAACTGTACCCTGCCCTGATTACAGAAATGGGCGATGCGTACCCAGAATTAGCACGCGAGCAAGGACGTGTTATCGAAATCATTCAAAATGAAGAAAACGCGTTTGCGGATATGTTGCAAAATGGCATGAAGTTATTGGAAAATGAAATCCCAAAACTGAATAACAATATGTTGCCAGGCGACGTCGCATTTAAGCTGTTTGATACATACGGATTTCCATTGGATTTAACCCAGATGATTTTGCGCGACAAAAATATTGATGTTGATGTGGCGGGATTTGAACGCGCAATGACCGAACAGAAAGAACGCAGCCGTGCCAACACAAAGGGAACACGTATATTCTGGGAATCCCAGACAGAATTATCAGACACAGACGACACTGCGAAATACGCACCAGTCAATATGGAATCATGTGTGCTATCTATTCTGCGTAACGGCGAATTTGTAGAAAGCGCAAATGCAGGTGACGAAGTTGAAATTGCATTGGATAAAACAACATTCTATGGCACCCAGGGCGGTCAGGTTGGCGACAGTGGCGAATTAAAACGTGGTGATGATGCCATCATGAATGTGTCTGAGGCAGCACGCGTAAACAATGTTGTTATCCACAAAGGAACATTAATTGCAGATGTTAAAGTTGGTGATATTGTGCGCCCTGTGATTAATGAAAATGTTCGTCAACAGACGGCGCGCGCACATACTGCGACCCATTTATTGCAGGCTGCGCTGCGTAGCGTATTAAACGAAGATGTTGAACAACGCGGTTCCAAGGTCAGTCCGGATTCTGTTCGTTTTGACTTTTCATTCGGACGCGCAATGACAGCGGATGAAAAACAGGCTGTTGAAGACCTGGTTAATAAATGGATTGAAATGGATATGACTGTTCTGCATGAAGAAATGTCCATGGAAGACGCCGTTAAAAAGGGTGCAATGGCACTGTTTGGTGAAAAGTATGGCGACACAGTAAAAGTTATCACTGCCGGCGATGTTTCATGCGAACTGTGTGGCGGAACACATATCAATCATACAGGCGAAATAATCAAGGCGCGTATTAACAAAGAAAAATCAATCAGCAGCGGTATCCGCCGTATAACAATGTCGGTTGGAACATTGGCTGAATAGAACAATCCCCCCTGAATAGGGGGATTTTTATTCAATGATTTTAAATTTTTATCTTGCATGATTTTTCAAATAGTATATAATGGGCGCCGTGGGTTAGTAGCTCAGTTGGTTAGAGCGGAGCGCTCATAACGCTTTGGTCGTGGGTTCAAGTCCTACCTAACCCACCAAAATTTAAAAATCCGTCCGTTTGGATGGATTTTTTTATTTACTGTGTTAGAATTTATATCATGAAAAAATTTGACGTTATTATCATCGGTGCGGGCGCCGCAGGTTTAATGGCAGCAGGAACTGCCATCCGCCGTGGTCGCAGTGTCGCAGTATTAGATTTGGGACCAAAGCCTGGGCGCAAGGTTATGGCGTCAGGTGGCGGGAAATGCAATATCACAAATACAGCAGCATCACGCGATAGATATTTTGGAAAAAATCCGGACTTTGTGCGCGGTGCATTAAGCCGCATGTCTGCATACGATATACTGGATTGGGCAAAATCTCACAATATCGAAGTGTATGAAAAAACGCCAGGACGATATTTTTGTTACAACGGCGCGGCGGTTGTTTTGAACGCATTAATGCATGATGCCACAGGCGCGCAATTCTTTTATAACACTGAAATTTCAAATATACAAAAGAAAGACAATGTCTTTATTGTAAATGGAATGGAATCAAAATCTGTTATTCTGGCAACAGGCGGGATTTCATTCGCAACACTGGGTGTATCAGATACGGGATATAAAATTGCAAAATCATTTGGACACAAAATCGTACCGCCCCGCCCTGGGCTGTGCGCATTATCAATTGCAAATTGGGATTCAAACTTATCCGGCGTGTCCATACCGGCCAAAATAACGATTGGCAAAAATACTGTTTCTGATTCTTTATTATTTACACATTTTGGTATCGGGGGGCCATTGGCATATCGGGCCAGCCTGTACGACATTCAAGACGGGATAAAAATAAATCTGTGTCCAGGTGTTGATTTAATCACGGTATTAAAAAAGGCCAAGCAAAAAAATGGACGTCGCACAATTGCAAATATTTTGTCTGCATACATGCCTGTTCGCGTGGCAAAGTGGATAGCGCATGATGACACACGAAATATCGCAGACATTCGTGATTCAGAACTGATAAAAATTGCACAAAATGCCACAGAATTATTTATACCAGGAAATAAAATTAAATATCATTCTTTGCCCAGTGCCGAAGTCACACATGGTGGCATTGATACACACGACATTTCATCCAAAACAATGGAATCCAAACTGTGTCCTGGGTTATTTTTTGCCGGAGAAGTGATTGATATAACCGGTGATTTAGGCGGATTTAATCTGCAATGGGCATGGGCCAGCGGATTTGTTGCAGGTGAAAACACATAAAGAATTCATACCTATGACAAAATATGAAAAAAAAATATATCCTGGGGGACGATTATACCAGGAGTTTTTGTCATGCAATATTCAATATGGAATAAAACAGAAAACCCAATCGGAATCGTTCAATTTATACATGATTCTGATTGGCCTGCAACGCATTACCATGATTTTATAAAACATCTGAATGAAAACAGATATATTGTATGTGATTCTGATATAAAAAACGCTCATGATTTAACTAATATGCCATATAACCTGCCTGTTTTTCTGATTGGGGTGGGACGTGGCGGAAGAATTGCACAGAAAATATCATGCAGAAACAAAAAATATACAGGCGCAATATCTGTGATGGCACATGGAACAATGTTAAATCTTTTTGAAAATATTTTCCCCCATCGAGATACAGCACCACAAATACCACTGATGATTATAGGCGGATGGTCAGCATTGCGACAAATAAATGCATATTCTGCAATTAACATGAATGAAGAATGCGATATAAGAAACATAAACCTGTTAATTTATCCAGAAATTTGTCCAAACACTGCATTTAATATCGCCCAAAATGACATAATCAGCTTTATGAACAATACACAAAAAAGCAAATATCAGTAAAGAGGATACCGTATCTTTTATATTTACATTTATTTTAATACATTGCCAGAATACTTGTGTCAGTGGAAATTTCGCTGATAGAGTCTGTAAGACCTGTTTATTGGTGTCGGAACGACAAAGAAAAAAACACCCCCAAAAAATGGGGGATTTATTTGTATTACATCATTCCTGGCATACCGCCATTCATCTGTGGGGTGACAGGTTTATCTTCGGGAATTTCTGTCATGACAGCACCAGTTGTCAGCATTACGCCCGCGGTTGAAGCAGCGGCTGTAATTGCTGTTTTTACAACCTTGGCTGGGTCAATAATACCCGCCACCATCATATCAACATATTCACCTGTTTGTGCGTTATAACCAAAGTTATATTCAGTTGCATCCATAACTTTGCCAACGACAATTTCACCAGATACGCCCGCATTTTCTGCAATCTGTGCACATGGTGCAACAATTGCGCGACGGACGATATCAATACCAACATTTTGGTCATTGTTTGCGCCACGCAGATTTTCCAGTGCTGCTGTTGCACGGACCAGCGCCACGCCGCCGCCTGCAACAATACCTTCGGCAACAGCGGCACGTGTTGCGGCCAACGCATCGTCAACACGATCTTTCTTTTCTTTAACCTCAATTTCAGTCATGCCACCAACCTTGATAACGGCGACACCACCAACCAATTTTGCCAGGCGTTCAGACAGTTTTTCACGGTCATAGTCGCTGGTTGTTGTTACAATTGCATTACGAATTTCATCTGCGCGTGCCGCGATTGCATTTTTATCCCCTGCGCCATGTGCCAGCAATGTAGAATCTTTGGACACAACAACTTTTTTTGCACTGCCCAAAACAGCAGGTGTGATATTTTCAAACGTCATTCCCATATCATCGCTGATAACTGTTGCGCCGGTTACAATCGCAATATCTTTCAACATCTCTTTGCGACGATCACCAAATCCAGGAGCCTTGACCGCACAAACCTTCAGCCCACCGCGCAGACGGTTCAAAACCAGCGTTGCCAATGCTTCGGATTCAACATCTTCTGCAATAATCAATAATGGTTTGCCCGATTGTGCGATTGGTTCCAAAATTGGCAACAGTGCCTGCAATCCTGTAATTTTCTTTTCAGACACCAAAATTTGTGCACCATCCAATTCTGCTATCATTTTTTCACTGTTGGTAACAAAGTATGGCGACATAAATCCTTGGTCAAATTGCATACCTTCAACTACATCGATTTCTGTGTCCAGACCTTTGGCTTCTTCCACAGTAATCACGCCTTCTTTACCAACGCGTTCCATGGCACTGGCGATTTTTTCACCAATATCACGGTCATTGTTTGCAGAAATCGTTGCAACCTGGGCGATTTCAGAAGAATCCTTGACCGGACGTGCATGCGCATCAATATCTGCAACAACTGCAGAAACAGCCATATCAATTCCGCGTTTAACATCCATTGGATTCATACCGGCAGCAATAACGCGACGACCTTCGCGAATGATTTTCTGTGCCAATACAGTTGCAGTTGTTGTACCATCACCTGCGTCATCGCCGGCTTTTTTTGCGACTTCTTGGACCATGCGTGCACCAATGTTTTCTTGTGCGTCTTTCAGCGATACTGCACGTGCAACGGTAACGCCGTCTTTGGTTGCAACCGGTGCGCCATATGATTTTTCAATAACAACGGTGCGTCCCTTTGGGCCCATAGTAATTTTTACTGCGTTTGCCAATTTATCAACACCCGCCGCCAATTTATCTGTATCAAAAACAATATCTTTTGCCATTTTATAATTCCTTATTCAATTATTCCTAAAATATCTGTTTCTTTGATTAATACATAATCACGACCTTCTAACTTAATCTCGTTCACAGAAGACGCCCATTTCGCAAATAAGACAACATCATTTTCTTTGACTGTGACCGGAATTAATTTGTCGCCACTATAGATACCTGTACCGGTTGCGATTACGCGACCACGGACGGGTTTTTCACGTGCGTTATCTGGGATAATAATTCCGCCAGCGGTAATATTTTCTTCTTCTAATCTTTCCAGCAGAACATAATTATGCAGTGGTTTAAACATTCATATACTCCTTTGATAAACCTGTACAGGTGATATAGTCTGAAATTTATTGATTTCAAGTCTATATTTTAATATGCTGTTACAGAAACACAAGGGGAATAAAAAGATGTATGATAATAATAACGTATTTGCAAAAATGATACGTGGCGAAATACCAACGAACAAGATTTATGAAAACGAACACGCAATGTCTTTCTATGACATTAATCCAATGTTTGAAACGCACGCCCTGGTTATTCCAAAAGGGCCGTATCAGAACATTTTGGATTTTGCAAAAAATGCGCCTGCAAATGAACAAGCGGAATTCTGGGATTGCTTTGCCCAGACGGCAGACAAATTGGGGATCAAGTGTGAATTTAATTGTCTGGCAAATGCGGGGGCAGATGCACCATTTGTAAAGCAGTCTGTTTTTCATTTTCATTTGCATTTGGTTGCAGGTACAAAAACATCAGCATTTAAAAACCTGATTGCCGAGATTGAACAATAAAATGCGTATAAGTGTCCGCGTTATTCCACGTGCCAAACTAAATCGGGTTGAGGTTCAGCCCGATGGCACGTTGCGTGTACACACAACCACTGCCCCGACAGACGGCAAGGCAACGATGGACGTAATAAAAATGCTGGCGGAACATTATAATGTTCCAAAAACCAGCATCAAATTAATACGCGGTTCCACATCGCGTGATAAAGTATTTGAAATTTAATATTTTAATATTTGTTTTTTTAGTTCAGCAACAGTATCTGCGCTAAATATGTTATAGTTGTCTGTCTTGACAATAAATCCGTTTTTCTTCATGTGTTTCACCAATCGGGTTAATGGATTCCAGAAACCATTTGTGTTCAAAAAGAACAGTGGTTTTTCTGTTTCGCCAATTTGTTGCATTGTCAGAATATCAGACAATTCATTCAGCGTTCCGATTCCACCCGGCAGAATAATAAAAGCATCAGATTCTTCGAACATAATCTGTTTGCGTTCATTAACGCCATCTACAACCTGAACCTCAATTTCGTCATGTGCAGGTTCCTGCATAGCGATTACATCATGCGTTGAAACACCAACCACTTCCCCATCGTTTTTCAATGCCGCCGTTGCAACAGTTCCCATCAACCCAACATCGCCACCGCCAAACACCATGCGAATTCCATTCTTGGCCAGCATACGCCCAACCGCTGCCGCGTCACGTTTAAATTGGGGGTCTGTTCCCATTTGATGACCGCAATAAACTGCAATAGATTTTAATTTACACGACATTTCTTTTTCCCTTTATTTTTGTAAATTATAGCATAAAATACCATCACAATGAATGAAAAGTTTTTGGATTTTATTCGTCCCTATTCTGATAAACCCATTGCTGTTGCAGTCAGTGGGGGCGTTGATTCAATTTGTCTGCTGTATTGGTTGGCAGATTTAAAAATGAACATAACCGCATTGCATGTGCATCATCACCTGCGTGATGTGGCAGATGTTGAGGCAACATATGTCGCAGACACGTGCAAAAAACTAGGTATTCCGTGTCATATTTTTCATTGGAGTCACGATAACATAAAAACGGGGGTTGAAGCCGCCGCTAGGACTGCGCGATATGATTTTATGACAGAATTTTGTCGCGAAAATGAAATTGGTATCTTGATGGTTGCGCATCAGGCAGATGATCAAATTGAAACATTTTTGATGAACCTGGGGCGTGGCAGTGGTGTTAATGGCCTGGCGGCAATGCGCGATGTTTCGTATCGTGATGGTGTCAAGATTGTGCGTCCATTGCTAAGTGTTTTTCGTCGTGAATTGATTGAGTATTGTGATACACATAAAATAAAATACTTTTCAGATGAAATGAATTATGACGATAAATACACACGTGTAAAGATTCGACAAAACAGGCATTGCTTGTCTGAAAAACTGGGAATTAGTGATGAACGTATTTTGTTAGCGATTGAAAACCTGGGGCGTGCACGCGATGCATTGGACAGTGATGCAACTGCGCGCGTAAAATCAGTTATGTACGATGGGTATGCTTTATTTGGGGATTCTTTTCTATTTGACGTGCCGCGTGACATTGGTTTAAAGTGTTTGGGCATGTTGATTCAAATTATCGGGGGGGATGATTATCAGCCACGCTTGAATTCGTTAACATTTGCACTAAGTAAGTTACAGTCAGATTGTAAATTTACATTGGGGCATTGCACGATTCGGCGATTTAAAAACCAGATATTAATCGTTCCCGAAGGCGCAAAAACAAGTATCAGGAAGAAAAATGAAAAAATTAAAAGACTTCAAAAAATCAAATCAGAAAAATAATCAAAACAACAAAAAGCATGACGCCGCATCGTGGGCAATAACAATCTTTGCGGCATTATTTATCGCAATGATTGGTCGTGTATTTATGTATGGTGGGACGCAACCAACAATGATTGGTGGGCAAACTGTGAACGTTGCACGACCTGTTGAATTGTCTTTTTCTGATGTTTTGCGTCGTGCAAATGAAATCAAGACGATGACTATTAATGGCAATGACGCGTCAGGGACACTGGCAGATGGTACAAAATATACTGCCACAATCACGTATGATCCTGAAATGCTGACAAAACTGGCGGATGCGGGGACAACCATAAAAATTGATACATCACGTGGTTGGTTGGATATGGTTGCAACATTTGCACCATTGGCATTAACGCTGTTATTCATCTTCTGGATTTTGCGTGGTTTTCGTCGTGGCGGTGCGGCTGGCGGTATCAGTCGCAGTCTGATTGGGCAAAACCCAACAAAAATTGCAACTGGTAAACCCAAGACAACGTTCAAAGATGTTGCCGGCATTGATTCTGAAAAACAAGAATTATCAGAAATTGTCGATTTTCTGAAAAACAAAGACAAGTATAAATCACTGGGGGCACGCGTACCACGTGGTGTGTTGTTATCTGGTCAGCCAGGAACAGGTAAAACATTGTTGGCGCGCGCAATCGCAGGCGAAGCAAACGTCCCATTTTTTGCGGCATCTGGTTCTGACTTTTCTGGTATTATTGTTGGATTGGGGGTCGCCAAAATAAAAGAAATCTTTGAAATGGCAAAACGTAATGCACCGTGTATTTTATTTATTGATGAAATTGATGCGATTGGTCAGAAACGTTCCACACATTCTTATAATGACCAAGACCGCGAACAAACATTAAATCAATTGCTGATTGAAATGGACGGCTTTGCGAACGATACGGGTATCATTGTAATCGGTGCGACAAACCGTGCAGATATGTTGGATGCGGCGCTGTTACGTCCAGGTCGTTTTGACCGCCAGGTTTATATTGAATTACCTGACATGTCTGGTCGTCGTGAAATTTTGGATTTATATGCCAAACGTGTAAAGATTGGTGATGACGTAAACATGCAAGATTTGGCGCGTGGCACAACCGGTTTTTCGGGTGCTGATTTGGAAAACCTGTTGAACGAAGCCGCCCTGCATGCCGTACGCAATGGGCGTGATAAAATCAGTGCAATCGATATCGAAGAAGCGCGTGATAAAATCATTATGGGGCCACGCAAAGTACGCAAAATGCGCCCCGAAGATATCAAGTTGACTGCATATCACGAAGCGGGTCATGCATTCGTCAGCCTGATGTATGATGGTATTGCCGACCCAATACACAAGGCAACAATTATTCCACGTGGTCGTGCATTGGGCATGGTTCAGCACCTGCCAATTGATGACAAGGTTTCAATGACCCTGGCCGAAGTTCGCGCAAATTTATCCATCGCATTGGCGGGCAGATGTGCCGAAGAAATATTCTTTGGTGCGGATAAAATTACCACTGGTGCAGAAAGTGATATTGCATCTGCAACACGTCTGGCGCGTTATTCAATCACAACCGCCGGATTGTCCAAGAAGGTTGGCCTGCCGGCGATTAATCAGGTCGGAACGTTTGGTGTTCGTGGTGCGTTGGAAAATGCATCTGAAAAGACTGCAGAAATCGTTGATGCAGAAATTCGCGCATGGTTGGATGCCGCCCATATGGATGCAACAAAACATCTAACTAAAAACAAGGCGACGGTTGATAAACTGGCCCAGGCATTGTTGGAACACGAAACATTAACGGGCGAAGAAATCCGTGAAATCGTGTTCGGCAAGAAACAGAAAAAAACAGCCACCACGCGCAAGCCAAAGAAAGACACAGATGCAACCACAGCAAAAACTAAGAAACAATAAATTTGAATTGATTCAAATGCCACCCCAGAACACACAATCTGTGATTGTGTCTGATGGGGGACAGTGTGTTATTTTTGACCCATGGGGTCGCATGGACGATTGGGTGCGCGTTTTGAATGAACGCGACTTAGAACTGCGTGCAATTTATGTTACACATGGCCATCCAGACCATATTGCGTGTGCGCCAATGCTGGCAAAAAAATACAATGTGCCGTGGTATCTGCATACAGGTGATTTTCGTTTGGTTGGTTGGGGAAATGATTTGTTGACGTACTTTGACCTGCCACCAATAACAATAGATTGTACGCGCCCCACCCCATTAGATATATGCAGAACAGAAATTTTGCCAAACATCTTTATGGATATTTATGAAACCCCAGGACACACACCAGGTGGCGTTGCGTATCATTTCCCTGATGAAAAAATTATGTTAATTGGCGACACTTTGTTCCAGAAATCTGTAGGGCGATACGACCTGCCGGGCGGGAATAAAAAAATGCTGATGCAATCAATTGCTAATTTATATAACCTGAATTTGCCGAATGATACAGAAATTGTTCATGGGCACGGTATGGCAACAACCATTAAATGGTTGAAACAAAACAATCATTTCTAACGACTAATCCCATTCTGTACCGTTGTAATAATTTACGGTGTTGTTTCCAGCATTGCACCCGACTGCTTTATAACCCGTTAAAGAAGTAGACCATGCACTTGGTTGCGGAAATTCATACCAACCGACATCATCTTCAATAGCAAAATCAACTGAACCTTTGACATAACATGATGTTGGCCCATAATTCCCCCATATAATATAGTCTTTCTGGCCAGCAGGCAACAAATCAGGGCATTTACGGCAGACCCCGATATACTCATTTTCATATTTCAACCCCTGGTTACTGTAATTTGTGCCACCGATTTCTACAGATTCACTACCACTACCAGTTGCAGAGTATGTTCCCGGAGGACATTGAAGAGGAGACTCGGAGTAGTACTCGTAGTAGTCTGCGCCCGATGTAACAATATTTGTATCACAGTTATTCTCGTCGGTGCACGTGCAAGAACATTTACCAGTGCCTGCATCATTGACAGTAAAAGAACACGTATACTCTGTGGGCGTTTTATCTGCGGGAAAGGGATATATGGTGCATGATTCATCAAACTTAAAGCAACCTGTTCCTGTATATCCACTAAAATATTTACTAATTGCCCATCCTTCGCTACAAAATCCAGACGAACAATTATCATCGGTTGTACAACATTCGTAGGAATACTGCACGTTACCAGAATTGTCAGTTTCTGCACCAAATACATTGTCACCATTAAATAAATATGCAATTGTGCAATAAAAACAGGACAAGAAAAATCGCTGAATTGCTCTCATTTGTGAAACTCTCTTTCTGGGACGTATTGTAGTTTAATACGTAGTATAATTCAAGTATAATTTATGGGTTGAATATTTATATAAAATTCACTAAATTTTATACATATATGAAACGCGATTTGTTTGATTTTTTAAATTCTGATTTGCAATTTATTCGTGGCGTTGGCCCAGTGGTGGCAGAACGCCTGAACGACGTGCTGGGCGGGCGACGTGTGTTAGATTTCTTGCTGCACAGACCGTCTTATGTGCGGGCACGTGGCGTAACAGAAAATGTTATGGATGCAAAGCCAGGTGATGTAATTACAATACCGGTGCAAATAAAATCACATAAACGTGGCGGCGGGTTTGGACGTGGACGACGCAGACCAACCCAGGTAATTTGCAGCGATAAAATGAATAACACCGTCGTTTTACAATTCTTTAATTCAAATTATCTGGATTACTGGCTAAAAAAACTGCCAATCGGAGCATGGCGAATGATTTCAGGAA
>JAEIGA010002277.1_pt1 | contig 30647 bp, 23 predicted proteins | sample 9270691 | NCBI WGS metagenome assembly JAEIGA01 (sample SAMN17057246, study PRJNA624740) | gut metagenome | biome: biome; isolation source: fecal sample | host: Bos grunniens | place: China: Xizang | collected 2019
GAGGATATTGCCTTGTTCGTCGAGGAGTACATAGCAGTAAGAGATGTACTTATGGATGTCGCTGATGGTGACTTGAGCCGACCACTCAGCGTTGCCGTGGCAATCCATAGGAAGAGTCGCAGGCGATGCGGTAGTGATGTCCGCATCCGCAGCGTAGAGAACAGCAAGCTGTTGTCCCCATTGCGCTTGGTAGTTGATTGTGAAATGAAGTGTCATATTATATAAGTTTTAAAAGTTTCAAAAGTTTTAAGGGTTCTTTGGTTTTCCGCTGCGGTAGAGGATGGAACCCATGAGCATTGGCAGGACAGTATTGATGAGCCATATTATAGCAACAGCCATAGCTATTCCCGCAGTATTCGCACTAAATACCCCGAAGATAATGAGCGACCAACTGCCACGAATGGCGATGTTAGCCACAGGTATGGATGGGAAGATAGCCACGACCATGTAGTAGCATGGGATGGCAATCGCGTATTGTGCAAGGGTTAAGTTCACGCCGCAGAAATGAAGTGTGAGGGCGAGCTGGATTGCCCAAATGATATAGCGAAGCATGGACCATGCGATAGTTTTCAGGAAAAGGGGATATGAGATTTGTGATAAAGCGGTAAAGAGGCGCCGAATTTGATTTATCTTCCATTCTCGGCAAGACAAGTAGCGCAAGAGATATGGCAGTAAAGCAAATAATACGACAATCGCCATAAAAGCAAAGACAACAGCTTGCATTGGAATGGATTGGTCGTAGCTTACGAAAAGCCATGTTGCAGGTATTCCCATAGTGAGTTCAACTACTAACAATGCAAGCGTTCCTACCAATCCTAGCCCAACAGCCGCTGCCCAGTATTGTTTATCCTTTAAGAGCATGGCTCGTGCGGGATATTCACCAGTATGATAAGGAGTAATGAATGCTCCAACATACCCATAATAGACATGAGATTGAGCTTGATAAATAGACAAAGGTTCAATATCATGCAACAACAATCGCCATTTAGCAGCCTCGCAGCAAATATTCAAAGGCATTAGCACAAGGACAACTACTAACGAAAGCCAGAGCCACATATCAGCCGCTTTGAAGGTAGATAAACACGTTGCATAATCCTCAAAAATCATCAAACGATACGCTAAATAACCATATGCCGCCAAGATCAGCAGCAGATTGAAAATATGCAGATATGGTTTATTTAGTTTCATTTGGGCTGCAAAGTTAGTAAAAAAAGCGAAGAAAACAAAATTTTTCAGATAATAGTTAGTTATATTTATATTTTTTTTGTACTTTTGTACGCTGAAATGAGAGCTGTAAAAAAAATAGTGTTGCTAGTTGTTGCATGTCTATCTCTCGTGGGATATTCCCAATCTTGGAATATATACGATATTATCGAAGACATCAATAATCAACTATCTGAAGATGGTAATGTTCCTCTAGAATATCTGCAAGAAGAGCTTTTGGAAATAGCAGCCAATCCTATTAATCTTAATCACACAAATGCAGATGAATTGAGTAGATTGCATTTTTTGAGTGATGAACAAATAGATGCAATCTTGCTACAACAATATCAGCAGCCCTTTCATAGTGTATATGAGTTGCAACTTATAGATTGTTTAAAAGATTATGAAATTCGTAATCTATTACCCTTTGTATATGTCGGCAGTAGTGATAAGGATAGAAAAATGTATTTCAAAGAAGTGTTTCATTATGCTCAACACGAGATTACTCTACGAGCCGATGCACGCAATATAGAAGACTTTGCAGGCGATCCGATGTATGCCAAATTGCGCTATCGCTTTAACTATCAAAATCGTGTACAAGCGGGCATAAACATTATACGCAAGCAAGGCGATGAGGCAATTAAGCAAGAGGGGGATAGATGGGATTATGGCGGATATATTCAATTGCGCGATATTGGTCCAATGAAAAATATAGTAGCGGGCAACTACCAAGCGTCGTTTGGATATGGATTAGTGGTAGGTAGTCCGTTTAAACGGGGGAAAACTGCCTATATTCAATCTACAGCCACCACGAGCGATGGATTAAACAAGTTTAGTTCGGTAGGAGATAGTTATGATAATTTTCATGGTATAGGCGCGACAGCCCAAGTAAGCAAGTGGGCGGATGTAAGTGCGTTTTATTCATTGCGTGAAGAAAAAGATAGAGAATGGCATCATGTGATAGGGGTGAATGCAACAGGTAGATGGAAGCGCTTAAAAGTAGGTATAACTGCGATTGAAAACATCGATGAAACCAAACAAAATGAGAGAACTGTGAATCACTTAGGTGGACAGTTGGTAATTGGTGCCAATGCAAGATGGAATATTGGGAAGGTGAACATATGGGGCGAAATAGCCACTACACAAGGTGATAAATGGGGGATTGGAAGTATTGTTGGCATACGATATACTCCACTCTCAGACTTGAATCTATTGGCTATTCATCGGTATTACTCCCCTGAATACAACAACAGATATGCCAATGCATTATGCTCTCGAACACGCCTCAAAGACGAGCATGGCGGTTATTTGGGTATAGAATATAATAGACTGAAGAACTGGCAGTTTTCCGCTTTTGGGGATATATGGAAAACTGGTTTTGAGACAATGTTTCAAGCCGATTTTATATCCACAAAAGACTATCGGATGCATTCTAGATTTCGCATCAAGCGCAAAGACGAAAAAGACACCTATTCACTTCGTTGGAATATGACGTATGCAGTAGGATTATGGAAAATGAAGACACAGTTGGATGGGAACTTGGTTCACTCTAAAAATGGTTTGACATATGGTTGGTCGCTATTTCAGGATGTAGAATATCGTTTTGCGAACGTGCCGATTGTATTGCAATTTCGCGCGCAAGCATACGATGCGCGTGCGTGGGACAATCGGGTATATATCTATGAAAATGATGTGCTATACGCATATTCTATTCCATTTGTTTATGGATTTGGCGGCAGATTTTGGTTGAACGCAAGATATAACATAAATGATAAATTTTCAGTATATCTGCGTGTTAGCGAGACAATCAACCAAACCAAATGGGCAATCTTGCACGACAAGAAATCCACTCGTACAGACATACATGCATTGTTACGAGTGAAATTATAATTAGCTGTTTGTTCGTGCGAATGGGCTATAAGGGCAGGGCAAAAAGATAGCGTTTTTGCGGTTTATAGGTTAGCGTTTCCATATTGAGCATATCGGAAGCCTCGGCAATATCGTTCACGTTGCCATTCTTATCCAAAATCCCGATGGATTCGCCATTTTCTGAATAGGTATTGGATGTAGATACATGCTCAACAAAGAAGTAGTGTGCATCTTGTAGGGACACTCCAAAGTATGAAGCATATTTTTGGCAAAGTGCTTGATATTCATCATTTGTAAGCGGATTATCAATACGTTTTCCCTTGAATAATTGTCGATTTGTAAAACAATGAGATAAATGCGCGAGCACTTTATCCTCGTGTTGCATCCAAATTTTGATAGCAGACAACAAATCAGAATCATCTAGCAAAGCATATTGAGCTAGAGCTTGGTGGTCATTGGCAAAAGCTTCCGCAGTAATTTTATTATAAAGAAAATAATGTAACGCTGGCGAACAAAACAAATTCGCTCCATTTGAAGCTAAATACTTAGCTCGATCCAGAATTTTAATGAGTAACTGCTCAGCAGCAACACTAGTATGGTGGAGATAGACTTGCCAATACATCAATCTTCGTGCAACGAGAAACTTCTCAACAGAGTAAATGCCTTTCGCCTCAACTACAAGATGCCCATTTTTAACGTTCATCATTTTTAAGATGCGTGCACTAGCGACACTTCCCTCAGTAACACCACAAAAGAAGGAATCTCGGCATAAATAGTCTAGTCGATCAACGTCTAATTGGGAAGAAATAAGTTGATGGAGGAAATGCTTATGATATTCATCTTTGAAAATTGCGATGGCAAGATTCATTATATCTCTATCCTTTTTATCGATTCTCGTATCACGTATTTTTTGCATCATCATCAAACTAATCTCTTCATGCGTGATACCCTCCACAAGCGTATGCTCCATCACGTGTGAGAATGGGCCATGTCCCACATCGTGCAAAAGTATGGCAGCCATAGCAGCAGTAGCTTCATTTTCCTCGATTTCAACGCCTTTTTCGCGAAGAGAATAGATGGCTTCGCTCATGAGATGCATAGCTCCCAGAGAGTGGAGGAATCTACTATGCATGGCTCCAGGATATACAAAAAAACTTAATCCTAATTGGCGAATACGATTGAGGCGTTGGACAAAGGGATGTTGCAAAATCTGAAAGAGTACACCATCTGGTATGCTAAGGAAACCAAATACAGGATCGTTGATAATTTTTCGTGTTTTTTTCATAATGAAACAGAATTTATCAAAAAGTTATGCAAAGATACAATATTTTTCTTAAACCACCAAATATAGTTCGGTAAAATATATATAATATCTAACTTATCGCTAAGTGATAACTAATTAATCACTAACTAATAACTAAGTAGAATATAGTAAAAGATAGTGTAAAGTAGTGTATGCAGATAAGAGTGTCAAAGCGTTGTCTAAAAATTGCTTGCGATAGATAAAATCTATCATTTGCGAAAAAAAAACTAATTTTGTTTGCGTAATTCTAAAAAAAATAGTACTTTTGCACCCAAATTGGCTAAAATGAACTTTTATGTATTACACTTATAGTGTACCATAGCGAAAAAAAGAAATGCAGAAATCGGATTTTATCATTGAGGTTAATCACGTATCCAAACAGTTTGGAGATGGTAAATTTGCCTTGAACGATGTAAGCCTCCAAATTAAGAAAGGCGAGTTCGTAACAATCTTAGGTCCATCAGGTTGTGGAAAGACTACGTTGTTACGATGTATAGCAGGTTTTCAAGTGGCGACAGAGGGTGATATTTTGCTGAACGGCGAAGATGTGACCACTATGCCCCCACATTTGCGCGATGTAAATACGGTATTTCAGAAATACGCGTTGTTTCCCCATTTAAATGTATTTGACAATGTAGCTTTTGGTCTGAAACTGAAGAAGATAGACAAGAAAGTGATTGAGAAGAAGGTGAAGCAAGCGCTAAAGACTGTGGGCATGACAGACTATGAATATAGAGATGTGGACAGTTTGAGTGGTGGTCAGCAACAGCGTGTGGCTATTGCTCGTGCGATTATCAACGAGCCGGAGGTGCTATTGTTGGATGAGCCATTGGCTGCGTTGGATTTGAAGATGCGCAAAGACATGCAGATGGAGCTACGTGCGATGCATAAGAAGTTGGGTATCACCTTTATCTATGTGACTCACGACCAAGAAGAGGCATTGACATTGAGCGACCGCGTGGTGGTGATGAGCGAGGGTAAGATCCAACAGATAGGAACACCAACTGATGTATATAATGAGCCACAAAACTGCTTTGTAGCCGATTTCATCGGAGAAAGTAACATTTTGGATGCCACGATGGTGAAAGATAAAATGGTGAACTTCTGCGAGCACGACTTCGAGTGCGTGGACAAAGGTTTTGGCGAAGATACCGAAGTGGATGTAGTGGTGAGACCAGAGGATATTTATATCGGCGCTTTGCAAGAAGGCAAAGAGGATAACTGGCAGTTGCATGGCGAAGTGCATAGTTGCATCTTCAAGGGTGTGCACTATGAAATGACCGTAATGACAGACAACGGATACGAATTAATGATTCAGGATTACCATGCTTTTGAGCCCGGTTCGAAAGTTGGTCTGCTAGTAAAGCCCGAAGATATACAGGTGATGAAGAAAGAGCGCTTGTGCAACACCTTTGATGGTGAAGTGCTAGAGGATAATCGTGTGCGCTTTTTAGATGAGGAATGGGATATTCCAGAACGCGTAGCCGAACGATTTGAAGTTGGGGAAGAAGTGGAAGTGGAAGTGGACTTCAACCGCGTGAATTTGCAAGACGATGAAGAAGATGGCGTGTTGTGCGGCGAGGTATATTTCATTTTGTACAAGGGTGACCACTACCATTTGACCGTCCGTACAGACGATGGGGATGATATCTTTGTAGATACCAACGACGTATGGGACGATGGCGATCGCGTGGGTATTCGCGTGGCTCCAAGTTATATAAGATTGTATAAGAAAGAGGTTAAAGGACGCCCTGAAGGGCTATAGGACGCGGCAAAGCCGATATAGGTTATAGGCATGAAAAATAGTAAATTAAGAATGGTGTTTCAGTCGCGAAGTACATGGGCATGGCCTTATGCGCTGTTTATGCTGTGCTTGGTGATTTTGCCCTTGTTGCTGATTGGCGTGTATGCCTTTACGGATGCTAATGGTAGTTTCACGATACAGAATTTTGTAAGTTTCTTTACGAAGTCAGAAGCCATTAATACTTTTGTATATTCGTTGGCTATTGCTCTGATTACCACCATTATTTGTTTGGTTTTGGGTTATCCCGCAGCATATATCATGGCGATGGCCGATTTTAAGACCCCTCAAGTAATGGCGATGTTGTTTATCTTGCCGATGTGGATAAATTTCTTGCTTCGCACTATCGCGACTGTGGAGTTGTTTCGAATGTTTGGTTTGCCGCTAGGTGAAGGTGCGCTATTATTTGGTATGGTGTATGACTTTTTGCCATTTATGATTTATCCTATCTACAACACCTTACAGAAAATGGATACAAGTCTTATAGAAGCGGCGCATGATTTGGGTGCAAAACGCAGTCAGGTATTTTTGAAAGTTACGTTGCCCTTATCCGTACCAGGCATCTACTCAGGTATTGTGATGGTGTTTATGCCAACTGTTTCGACTTTTGCGATTGCAGAGTTGTTAACCCACAACAAGGTGACATTATTTGGTTCGTTGATCCAACGTTGCTTCGGCGAGGGTGGTATAGCGATGTGGAACTACGGTGCAGCATTATCGTTGATTATGCTGATAATCATAGGATTGACAAGTTTCTTTGGAGGAGATAGTGAGGATATAAATAGGTAGGAGGACGGCGCAAGCGCCTATGGGACGCCCTGAAGGGCTATAGGACGCGGCAAAGCCGCTATAGGTTATAGGTTAAAGGAAAGGATATATGTTTGAAAATTATAAGAAATCGAAGATTGAGCAACGCGGCTTAGGATCGCGGATAGCGGCACAAGCATATTTGTGGTTGCTATTAGTGGTATTGTATGCCCCTATTCTGCTGATTATCATATTCTCGTTTACCCAGAGCAAAGTGTTTGGCAACTGGACTGGATTTACATTTGGTTTGTATGAGAACTTATTCACGGGCTATGATACCGTAGCGCAAGTGAAGGTGGATCCCAACTTATATCGTGCTATATTCTTTACAGTAGTAATTGCCTTATCATCTGCAATTATATCTACTATATTGGGTACGTTGGCAGCAATCGGTATCTACCATATGCGAACACGAGATAGGAAGATATTGACCTTTATGAATAGCATTCCTATGATCAACCCTGATATTCTGACGGGTATTAGTTTGTTTTTGCTATTCGTATTTTTAGGTATCGGTCGCGGACTAGGTACTGTGATTGCAGCACACGTGGTATTTTGTACCCCATATGTAGTGCTAAGCGTGATGCCACGCTTGACAAAAATGAATCCAAACATTTATGAGGCAGCATTAGACTTGGGTGCGACTCCATTTCAAGCTCTGTGCAAGGTGATGATGCCAGAATTGTGGCCAGGAATGATTAGTGGATTTATTTTGAGTTTAACATTGAGTATTGATGACTTTGGAGTAACCTATTTTACCAAAGGTAGTAGTGGGCTAGAGACCCTCTCAACATTCATATACGCGGACGCGCGTAAGGGTGGTTTGACTCCAGAGTTACGTCCGTTATTTTCCTTGATTTTTTTGACTATCTTAGTCTTGCTGATAATAATGAATATACGAACCCATAAACAACAAAACAAAACGAAATGAAAAAGTTCTTTTTTGCTGTAGCCGTTCTTGTGCTACCCTGTGTATTAGTATCTAATACTTTTGCTGCTGACCGCGAGCACACGTTGAAAGTGTATAACTGGGCAGACTATATTGATATGAATGTGCTTAATGGTTTCCCCGCATGGTATTATGAGCAAACAGGAGAACAAGTAGAGGTGCTTTACCAGACGTTTGACATCAACGAGTCAATGCTTACCGAGATTGAAGTGGGTCACGAAGACTACGATGTGATTTGCCCATCGGAATATATTATTGAACGTATGCTGCGTAACAAGTTGCTCCAACCTATCAATAAAGATTTTGGAAACACTCCTGACTACACAAAATTGGTATCGCCCTTCGCAGTCGATAAGTTCCAACAAATGGCGCCAGATAGTAGTTTTTGCGTGGCGGATTACACGGTTGGTTATATGTGGGGAACAACAGGTATTCTCTACAATAGTGCTTTAGTAAATAAAGAGGATATTCTTTCTTTAGGCGGTTTGCAGAATCCCAAGTTTGCGGGTAAGGTATTTATGAAAGATGCATTTCGCGATATCTACTCAGTAGTTGTTCTCTATGCTTATCGCGAGGAGATTGCTCGCGGAGAAGTGACTCGTGATGAATTGGTAGCCAATGTAACAGAAGAGCGCATTCAACGCGTGGAGAAATTCCTGACTAGTATGAAGAATAATATTGCAGGTTGGGAAGTTGACTTTGGTAAAGAGGAAATGACTAAGGGCAAAGCGTGGCTGAACCTCAGTTGGTCAGGAGACGCACAATGGGCTATTGATGAAGCAGCCGAAGTGGGTGTGAATCTGGAGTATTTTGTGCCACAAGAGGGAAGTAATGTATGGTTTGATGGTTGGTGTATCCCTATCTATGCCAAGAACACAAAAGCAGCTAGTTACTTCATCAACTATATGTGTATGCCTGAGAATGCCATCTTGAATATGGAGGAAATTGGCTATGTGAGTGTGGTGGCTGACTCTACTATTCTTGCTTGGGCCAACGACGAGGAGATAGAGGCGACCTCTAATCTAACCTATTTCTTTGGTGAAGGCGCAGAGGCGGTGCATGCGAATCATGTATTTTACCCAGACCAAAAAGTAATAGAGCGTTGCGCTCTAATGCACGATTGTGGTGACCAGACCGAAGAAATGTTGGCTATGTGGTCGCGCGTAAAAGGAGATAACTTAAGTGCTGGACTTGTATGGTTTATCGTAGTGGTAATAGGTTTTATTGTAGGATTTGCCATTTTACGTGCGATTAATAACAAACGTCAACGTGATATGCAACGAAAAAAACGCAATCATAGGAAATAAACATGAATAGAATTATTGTAGTTGCTTTATTGGTATTGATTGGCGTTTTGCCCATCAAAGCACAATGTTTTGACCAAGAATTCCAACAAGTACAAGAAAATTTTGATTTACGTGTGTCAAATGCACGTAAAAGCATAAATTCGTACTTGCAAGAGTATCCTTACACGCCTTATGAAGATGAGGTGCGTACGATGCAGGCAGTACTTTTGAACGAGAAAGGTAAACACAAACAAGCAATAAAAACAATGCAGAAAGTGAAAGTAAAGCATCTTTCACGTACCATTACTCCTTTGTATTATTTTCATTTGGGTTATGCATATTTCAAACAAGGAGATTACGATAATGCATTGAAGTATCTACAAACATTAAAAACAAAAGATAATCCATATTACCTTCAGGCAACTTATTATATTGGATGCTGCAATTATAGTAAGAAAGAGTACGCAAAGGCATTGGTAGATTTTCTCTCGCTGGAGCATATTGGTGGTTATAGACAAATTGCACCCTACTACATAGTTCAAATCAATTATGCGACATCTCAATATGATCAAGTAAAGAATCGAGCACAAACGTTGTTAAACGATTACCCCGACAACGAGTATAACGATGAGCTACATCGTATGTTGGGTGAGATATATTATCAAGATAGTCTATACGAACAAGCTACAACGCATTTGGAAGCATACTACAAGTTGCGTAATGAAACTAAAAAAAATATAGTTCGTAATGACCTATATTTACTAGGTATATCCAACTATAAGATAAAGAAGTACAATGAAGCTATCCAATATCTCAAACAAGTTAAACAAGATAATGATTCTATTTCTGAAAGTACTTTTTTGCACCTTGGTCATAGTTATCTACGGATAGATAATCTCGAGCAAGCTAAATTAGCCTATGCCGCAGCAATACAAATTAATAAGAATCCCGTATTACGAGAAGAGGCGATGTATAATTATACACAAATTACATATCTACAAAACTCGGCATTAGGAGAGAGTATTACTGCATTTCAGATGTTCCTTAAAGAGTATCCAAACTCCAAATACATTGATAAAATATATGCATTGATGGCCGATCTCTATTTAAATAGCAAAAACTACACGGCGGCATTAAATGCACTACTTGAAATACAAAATCCCAATGAGCAAGTACTACAAACACGCCAATATCTGCGTTATCAGTTAGCTGTGGATGCATTTTTGCAAAACAAAATGAGCGATGTACTCAAATGGACGAATGAAGTTATTGTCAATGAACCTAACGAATCCACCTATAAAACCGAAGCTTACTATTTAAGTGCACAAGCACTATACAATACACGACAATATCAAACCTGCCTAACACAATTGGCATTGTATGAACAACAAAAAGATGTAGCAACATCAAAAAACAAGCATATTGCTCTATATCTAAAAGCATATGCATTATTTAATCTAAAGGATTTCGCCGCAGCAGAACCTATTTTGAAAGAATATATAGCTCTAATAGATTCTGGTAATAAAACCTATGCAGATGCACTAAATCGCCTAGGAGACTGCTTATTTCAATCACGCCGATTCCAAGAAGCAAACAACATTTACGCACAAGTTATAGACCTGAATCTAGTAGGAGTAGATTACGCTATTTTGCAACAAGGAATTGCTCTTGGATTACTACATCGTTATCCTGAAAAAATAGCAGCTCTACAAACATTGCACAAAGATTATCCACGCTCGGATTATGCAGACGATGCGCTTTATGAAATAGCAAGAGCACAACTACAACAAGAACAGACAAACGAAGCTGCTACTGCATATCAAACGTTATTAACAACATACCCCAATAGCAACTATGCTATCAAAGCATCCTTAGAGTTGGGTATGACTTATCGTACACTCAAAAAATATGATGAGTCGATTGCTGCTTTCAAAACAACAATCAGCATGTATGAAGGTACTGAAGAAGCATATTCTGCACTTGAAAATTTGGAACATATTTACGTAGAAACGAATAATATCAACGAATATATTGCATATACAAAGACTCTGAAAAATATGAATCAGCATGGTATTAATAGTGAAGATTCACTTATTTATGTCACAGCTGAATTGCAATATATGATGGGAAATTATCAACAAGCTGCTGCCGGATTAACTACCTATCTTACCACGTTTTGTCCTGGTGGGCGCTATTGTATGACAGCAACATATTATGCAGCAAATAGTTTCTATCAGCTGCAACAATATGAACAAGCGATTGAACAATATAGTGCATTAATTGAAATACAAGGAAACCCCTACATGGAAGAAGCTTGTATGCGTGTAGCCGAGTTGAGTTACGATAAAAAAGAATATCATACCGCACTTTATTACTTCCAACGCATGAATGAAGTAGTATCATCCACCAACAACCGCATTACTGCATTGCTAGGTATTTTGCGCTGCGAATACAACACAGCGAACTATATCAGCACAATTAATGCAGCATCACGTTTGTTGGAAGAAACTAGCATTGATTCACTAGTACGCAGCGAAGCAATGTTTTGTCGCGCTAAAGCATATCTACAAAATAAACAATATGATTCTGCCAAAGAAGATTTGATGCTAGTGGCAAAAGAAGTACGTACGGCACAGGGGGCAGAGGCCAAATATTTACTCGCGCAATGCTACTATAACATAGGTGAACTCAATACAGCAGAGCAAGAAATCATGTCATTTACTCAGCAAAAAACATCTCAACAATATTGGCTCGCGAAATGCTTTATACTATTGGCAAATATTAATATCACTCGAAACGAACTATTCCAAGCTAAACAGTATCTCTTAGCATTACAAAGTAATTACCACATACAAGATGATATACAAACTGCTATCACAAATAAACTCCAACATATAGCACAATTGGAAAACACACAAGCAACTGACTCTACACAAATTCAGCAACTATGAGAAAACTAGAATATATATTAGGTATCATCAGTCTCTTATGTATCTACCCATGTGCATCCTTGGCACAAGACTCTACATTGACTCGAGAGGTGACTGTAGAGAAGGATTATCAACCAGAAATTGCTACGGCTGAGATCATTCCTATTCAACCTTCTATCCTGCAAGAGGAAGTAGAGCCTAATCCTGTAATATACTCCACTTTCTCTACCCCCCTATCCATTGGCTTTAATCTTCATCCATTACAAGCTGCTGAAACACGATTTTCGTCACCTACTCCATCCTATGGGATGCTTGATGGCGCTTTGGGACATCATAATACACACTTAGACTTTCTTTATCAAATCAAAGGTGGACGCAAATTCAATGCAGATATATGCGCTCAGCATGATGCATATTGGGGAAAAAATAATACCTTAGCCAATACTATAATAAGAGGAAACGGTGCCTTCACATTTAATAAAGTGAAATTATATTTCGGTCTTGAAGGAGGTAATAAAGCATATTCGTTATTCCAAAGAGATACACTCCAGGCACTATATCATGCTGATGCACATATTGGAATTTGTTCTCAACCAGAAAATCATCTACAATTCAAAATACAAACAGCATATAAAGCGTTTTTTACACCAAGAACTGTAGAACATCAAATTCGTACACAATTAGATATCTATTGGTCAGAAGGAGTGCATAAGGGAGGAGTGAAAGCATATGTACATAACAACTGCTACTCCCATGCTACCAATCTTACTCCTATTCATAATATTCGTATTCAACCTTTTTACACCCTTAATGAATCTAAAATTAAATTAGAAGTAGGCGTCAATTTGGACATGAATATAGGTACTGGAAAAATGCTAAGCAAAACAGAAAATCTATCCTTTGCTCCTTCACCTCATATAAAGTTAAAATGGTTAGCGGTGCCTAAAATATTTAATCTACATACAGAAATAGAAGGAGGACTAGCAAAAGGGACTCTCGAAGAGGAATTAAATATTAATCGCTACCTACGATTGGATCAATTAGAACAAAATCGAGAACCTAAAACCTATACACCCATCGCTAGCAATTTAGGATTTATGATACATCCTATCCGTACTATGGTTATAGATATATATGGTGGATATTCACTTTACAAAAATGATTATACCATGGTTTGTGACCCTAGCACAATGTCCTATTCATATCTTCGCCACGATTACCAACGAGCACATATAGGGGCTGCTTTACATTATCATTATCGAGATATTATTACAATTAACGCTAAAGGACATTATTATTTTTGGAAAAATATGAGCGAGGATATGAATGTGTATGACCGCCCAAATTGGGATGCTAGTTTACGTCTAGACGTAAATATTGATCAAAAATGGTCTTTATATTCTGATAACCACATTGAAGGAACTCGCTTGGCATACACCACCTTACAAGACGAAAAATTAAAAGCTATTATTGACCTCAATATAGGTGCTCAATATGACATTAATAGATGGCTCAATGTTTATCTCCAACTCGGTAATTATTTACATCGTAAAAATCCTATCTACTACGGATACAACACCCAAGGATGTCACTTCCTAGCTGGAGTAAAATATATATTCTAAAAAAAATCCCTAAGCATCACGCTTAGGGATTTTTCTTTATCGATTATTTATTCAAATATTCATGCATTTCTTTTGCAGCCTTACGTCCATCAGACATCGCAAGAATAACAGTAGCTCCACCACGAACAATGTCACCACCTGCAAATAAAGTAGGAATAGAGGACTGCATCTTATCATTCACAACGATTGTACCACGTCGCGAAATCTCTAACCCTTCAACGGAAGAAGGAATCAACGGATTGGGGCTTACCCCCACACTCACAATCACTTGATCTACAGCTACTGTTACTATTTTACCATCTATTGCTACCGGACTACGTCTTCCCGACTCATCAGGTTCACCTAATTCCATTACTTGTAGAACGGCCTCTTTTACTCTGCCACTCTCATCAGAATGATATTCTATTGGATTATGTAAAGTCAAAAACTCTACACCTTCTTCTTTCGCATGACGAACTTCCTCAACGCGTGCAGGCATCTCGTCTTCGCTACGGCGATATATCACCATTGCTCGTTCTGCACCCAAACGCTTGGCTGTACGAACGGCATCCATTGCAGTATTGCCGCCACCTATTACCGCTACATTCTTGGCTGAAAATATAGGAGTGTCTGAGTCTTTCGAAGCAGCGTGCATCAAATTCACACGTGTTAAATACTCATTGCAAGACATAATGCCATTTAGATTCTCACCAGGAATATCCATAAATCGAGGTAAGCCTGCTCCACTACCCACAAATATCCCTTCAAAACCAGCATCCTCCAAATCGCTAATACTCAATGTTTTACCTATAATCGTATCCACTTCAAAGTGAACACCTAAAGCGCGCAAACCATCTATTTCTCTATCCACTATTCGATTAGGTAATCGGAACTCTGGAATACCATATTTCAGCACACCCCCTATTTCATGTAGAGCTTCAAATACTGTTACGTCATAGCCATATTTTGCCATATCACCAGCAAAAGCCAAGCCCGCAGGTCCGCTGCCTACTACGGCTATTTTTCTTGAATTTTCTACTATTTCGGCTGGTTTTATCGGAGTCCTTACACCATTATCAGCAACAAAGCGCTCTAAATATCCTATGGCAACGGGCTCATGTCCCATCTTCACATGAATACATTGAGCTTCACATTGTTTTTCTTGTGGACACACACGACCACAAACTGCTGGTAGTGTGCTGCTTTCGCCAATTATCGCTGCCGCACCTAAAACGTTACCAAGCTCCAATTGCTTGATAAATCCAGGAATATTGATATTTACCGGGCAGCCTGCAACACAAGTAGGATTCTTACAATTCAAACAGCGATGCGCCTCTGTGACTGCTTGGCTAAATGTCAGTCCTTGATTGACTTCTTCATACAATGATTGAATACGCACTTCTGGCGCTAACTCATTCATTTTCACACGTGGAATAGCTACACGATCCTTTGCCTTACCCTCAAATGGAGCTACCTCGCAAAGCTCTATCGACGACTGTTCTTTCTCCTCCTTCACTAGTTCTACTATCTGAGACCTATCTCCATGCAGATATGCTTCATATGCCGCCATCTCATCCGTTTTATAACGACCTAGGCGCTTCAACATTCCATCAAAATCCACCTCATGAGCATCAAATTCTGGACCATCTACACAGACAAACTTGGTCTTACCTCCCACCGTCACACGGCAAGCACCGCACATACCAGTTCCATCAACCATTATGGTGTTCAAACTTGCCTCTGTTGGAATATTATATTTCTTGGTTGTCAAAGCAACGAACTTCATCATAATGGCAGGACCTATCGTCACGCACTTATCTACCTGCTCACGAAGAATAACTTGCTCTACTCCCTCTGTCACAAGACCTTTTTGTCCTATAGAACCATCGTCGGTCATCAAAATCACCTCATCAGAAACAGCACTCAATTGTTCTCGAAGAATAAGCAAATCCTTATTACGAGCTGCCAATACTGTGATTACTCGATTGCCTGCCGCTTTCAACGCCTCTGCTATTGGTAACATAGGAGCTGCTCCTACTCCACCACAAGCACAAACTACAGTTCCATAATAACGTATATCAGTAGCTCTACCTAACGGACCTACTAAATCTGCGATTGAATCACCTTCCTCTAAAGAACATAACTTGCTGGAAGACACACCGATACGCTGAACAACCAAAGTTATTGTACCTCGCTCCACATCAGCTGATGAAATGGTCAAAGGCATGCGTTCACTATTCTTGTCCACCCGAACCATCACGAAATGCCCCGCTTTCCTACTGCGAGCTATCAATGGCGCCTCAATTACCAATTCAGCAACATTCTCCGAAAAAAATCGTTTAGATATTATTCTATTCATTACCTTTTCCAATTTGGGCACAAAGGTAGTGAAAAAAATACATAAATCCAAAAAAAATAGTCAAAACTTACTTTTTGAGAGACTTTTTGTACTATTTCACACTCACTCTAAATTCGATAAATCTACCAACTTATTTACTATCGCATAGATTGTCAAACCTGCGGTTGAATGGATATTCAACTTTCGTGTTATATTTTTGCGATGCGTTATCACAGTATGTACAGAAATACACAAAATATCAGCTATTTCCTTGTTACTCAACCCCTTAACTATTTGAACTAACACTTCATACTCACGCTCACTCAAGGGCTCATTTTCATCAGTCAAACCTATTTGATGATTTTCCTGATGAATATTCGTTAGGGCTGGACGCAATATCTCATCTTCTATCGCACAATGATCTGCAAAATCTTGCTCCGTATGCCACAAATCGCTCATCACGCTTATTAGCGTGTAGGTAATAGTTCCTTTTTGAGACGTTTTACTTGACGGATAATACTTGATTATCAAATTCTTAATCTCCGTCAATTTATCTGTAATGCGCTGATCATCAAGAGCATGCTCCTCATAGACACCAGCGTTCTCATGCTCTATGTGAATACGAATCTCTTCCACAAATTCATCATAGCAACGTAAAATTAGCATCGGTATTTGGGTCGTCGGATCGACAGGAAGAAGAGCTTCTATCAACAAACGACGTAAATAAGGCAAACGAAAATCCAAAAAATAGGCATGAGCATTACGCAAATAGCATTGTAATGTTGGAATATCTATATCATCAAACGATACCCGTTGCTTGAATATCTTATAGTTAATAATCGCCAAAAAAGTCAATGTGTGAACGCCATGCAATTCGCATGCCTGAGATATAGTCTGATCACCTACGCCCATCTCCAAACCAAAACGACTAATCACATGTATCGCATCTTCTTCGCGCGACATCAAATCACATATTTTATCCGTTGCCTTGTACATTTTTACACAAATATTTTATGAAATCGCGACAAAAGTACTAAAAAATATCCACATATACAACACCTTTTCTCAAAATACCTATTTTTGGGGATTTCTATGCCATTTAAATATTTTTAACGCCAATATAAAGTCATTATTTGTTGGGAAAATAAATGAAATTATTGCGTAATTCTTTCAAAACCACTACCTTTGCACTCGATTTCTTCGGATTAACCCTTTATCTCTATACCTTGTGTGTTATCGTTGTATATTATCTTTACGCTATCAATTACGTAGGATATACGTAAGATATACGTAGGATAATCGGGTTGTTAATATAGGAGTACCGAAGGAATACCGTCATTATTCCGATACATTGTTATAAAATAAATCAACTATATGAACAAAAAAACACTCATTTCCCTTTCCTTCATGGCTTGCCTCTTGGTAAGCAGTATGCCTATTTTAGCGCAAGATCATCACCATCACAACCCCGAAAAGAAGTCCGATGCTCATATAGCAGGACATGTTTTAGACGCCCACACAAAGGAGCATCTCGCTTTTGTGAACGTACAAATCAAAGGTACTTCCATTGGATGCATTACCGATGAATCCGGCCATTTTTACCTAAAAAACCTTCCAGAAGGCGAACTAACAGTCCTCTTCTCCATGATGGGATATGAGACAGTCGAAAAACCGGTAAAACTACAAAAAAACACGCTCATTGAAATGAACGTAGAAATTGCAGAAACATCCTTTATGATTGATAATGTGGTTGTTACTGCTAATAAATACGAAACCAAACAGAAAGAGGTGGCCACTATCGTAAACGTAATATCACCTCTAATTATTGAGACCACTACCTCTAATTCGATGGCGGACGTTCTGAATTTCCAAACAGGATTACGTGTAGAAGAAACTTGCTCCAACTGTGGCGTACCGCAAATTCGTATCAATGGTTTAGAGGGACAATATACACAAATCCTCATGGACTCACGACCTATATTCTCTTCTTTGGCCTCAGTCTATGGCTTGGAACAATTACCAGCTGGTATGGTAGACCGCATCGAGGTTATTCGTGGAGGAGGTAGCGCGCTCTATGGCGCCAATGCCATTGCCGGAGTGGTAAACATCATTACTAAAGAACCATCGCGCAACTTCTTTAATGTCAACCACACTACCGCCTTCACACAAAAAGGCACATACGACATCAATACAGCCATGAACGCAAGCGTCGTTTCTGAAAACCAAAAAGCGGGGATCTTCCTCTTCGGAGTACAACGCAATCGACAACAATACGACAGAGATAATGACGGCTATTCCGATATTCCTTTTTTAAATAGTACAACCGCTGGCCTGCGCTCGTTCTTCAAAACGTCGGACTATTCCAAACTTACAGCTGAGTACCATCATACTACAGAATACCGCCGGGGGGGATTTGGAATTGATAGCGTACAACCACACGAATCACCTCTATGTGAACAACTACGTCATAATATTGATGCTGCCACATTAAAATGGGATATGTACACTGCTGATAATAAGCACTTTGTGAGCGCTTATACTAGTTTCCAACACATCAGTCGCAATAGTTACTTCGGCACAAACTACAACCCCAATGCATATGGCAAATCTACCGATATTGTTTCTGTTACGGGCGCACAGTACCGATTCTCATACCCTTGTGGCTTGATGAATGCTGACCTAAGTGTAGGGGCTGAGTACTCCTACAACCAACTGCGCGACCAAATTCTAGGATATAACCGCAATACCCTTCAACGCGTACATTTAGGAGGAGGATATGTGCAAAATGAATGGAAAAACAAACAATGGTCAATCCTTATTGGTGGCCGACTAGAGCAACACTCGCTACTCGAAAAACCAGTCTTCTCACCTCGTGCTAATATACGATATACTCCCATTGAACCGATCATCCTACGGGTGAGTTATGCCAGCGGATATCGTGCTCCACAAATTTATGAGGAAGACCTTCACGTAGGAGCTGTAGGGGGGGAAGTTTCGCTCATCAGTTTGGCAGATGACCTCAAACCTGAATATAGCCACTCTATTAGCGGAAGTATTGATATGTACAAACGTTTTGGCAAGTGGGATCTCAATCTTACTCTTGAAGGATTTTTCACACAACTCAACGATGTTTTTACGCTCGTAGAAAATGGACATGATGCCCAAGGAAACCTTTTATTAACACGTACAAACGCAAGTGGTGCACGCGTTGCAGGACTAAATGTAGAAGCCAAAGTAGGATTTGGACATCTGCTAACTTTCCAAGCAGGATATACCTACAATCACAGCCGATACATCCAACCTGAACAATGGAGCGAAAATCCAAATATCTCCCCACAACGACGTATGTTCAGAACACCTGATCATTATGGCTATTTCCTCTGCAATATCGAACCTTTTAAGCATTTCCATATTGTTACCAACGGCAAAGTAACTGGTAGCATGTTAGTACAGCACTTCGCCGGATATGTGCCAGAGGATGAGGAGGTTGAAACCCCAATATTCTTCGAATGGGATGTAAAACTATGCTACGATATTCCTTTGTATAAGCACTATACATTAGAAATCAACGCTGGAGTAAAGAATATTCTTGATAATTTCCAACGCGACATTGACCAAGGCATGGATCGAGACGCAGGTTATGTATATGGTCCTGCTTCACCAAGAACATTCTTCGCCGGAATAAATCTAAAGATTTAGTAGAAAAACTTCCAAAAATTCAAATATCTCTTGTATACTTCAAAAAAAAGTAGTAATTTTGCAGCCGATTTAGAAAATTATACACATATGTTGAAGAATATTTTATCCGTTACAGGTAAACCTGGTTTGTACAAACTCGTTAGTCAAGGCAACAATATGCTTATCGTAGAGTCGCTTCTCGACGGAAAGCGTATGCCAACTTATGCTCGTGATAAAATCGTGTCACTTGGTGAAATCTCTATGTACACCATGGGCGATGATATTGCATTAAGCGAAGTTTTGACTAAACTTGGTGAGAAAGAAGGATTAAAAGTTGTTTCGTTCGATCCAAAGAAAGCAGACAACGATCAACTCCGCGATTTCTTTGCAGAGGTACTTCCAGAATATGACCGTGATCGCGTTTATCCTAGCGATATTCGTAAGTTGATTCAATGGTATAATATTCTTATTGGTGCAGGAATTACAGATTTTACCATAGAAGAAGAAAATGAAACTATAGTTGAGGAGAAGAAACAAGAGGTAAAAAAGCCAGCTCCAAAACAACAGGTAAAAACACAAAAAGCCGCTGCCTCATCCGCACGAACAGGCGTTGGCTCTAAAAAAGGTTGATCCTTCAGGATATCATTAATATCATAGAATCTGTAGCTCCCTTGAGTTACCAAGAAACTTGGGATAATTCGGGACTGCAGGTGGGTGATCGCAATGCAGAAGTACATGCGGCATTGTTAACGGTGGATGTTACAGAATCTATCGTTGATGAGGCTATTGAAAAGCATTGCGATTTAATTATATCCCACCATCCTTTATTATTTCATGGATTAAAACACCTGACAGGTAGTACTCCACAAGAGCGTTGCGTAGAGAAAGCCATACGCAACAATATTGCTATTTATTCTTCTCATACATCCATGGATGCATATTTACATGGAGTTAGTGGAAAAATTGCAGATAAATTGGGCCTTATTGATTATCGTATCTTGTCTCCTAGTACATTTGATGAAAACGTTGGCTTAGGTGTGATTGGAAAACTAAAAACTCCGATGAAATCGGATTCTTTCATCAGTCATGTACAAAAGGTATTTGATTGTTCACTTCGCTATGTTGAGCCATGTACGGAAGAAATTACGACTATAGCCATTTGCGGAGGCGCTGGTGCTGAATTTATACAGCAAGCGATCGAACAAAAAGCGGATATTTATATTACTGCCGACATGAAGTATCACGAGATGCAAAATGCATATGGTCAAATCGGACTGATTGATCTCGACCATTGGACAAGCGAGCACTTTACCCGTGAGATTTTTGAGAAATTACTTGGTTCTCATGTTATTACCCATATTGCAGAAAGTGATGCTAGCCCAATAAAATGGTTGACAAAATAGAATAGAAACTTAAATATATATATATTATGGCAAAGAAAGACGAAGAAAAAGTAATGACCGTAGAAGAAAAACTACGTGCATTGTACGAATTGCAAACCGTTGATACCAAAATTGACGAATTGCGTATCTTGGCGGGAGAATTACCACAAGAGGTAAAAGACATGAGTGATGAAGTTGAAGGTTTGAAAACCCGTTTAACCAACATCGAAAACAACATCAAAGAGTGTGAAACAGGAATCTCTGATTTCCGTGTACGCATCGAAAATGCTAATGCTGCAATCTCACGTTATAAAGAGCAACAAAACAATGTTCGTAATAACCGCGAATATGACAACTTAACAAAAGAGATTGAATATCAAGAGCTTGACATTGAGGCTTCACAACGCAAGATTCGTAATTTCACTACTGCACTTGAGGAGCGTCAAGCAGAAAAAACAAAAACTATCTCTGATATTGAAGATCGTACTGTAGATCTCAACCAAAAACGCAACGAGTTGGATTCTATTCTCTCTGAGACTAAAGAGCAAACAGAAAAGCTCATGCTCCGCGCAGCAGAATTGGAGAAGAACATTGAGGATCGTCTTGTAACAGCCTTCCATCGTATTCGTAAGAATGCACATAATGGTTTGGCAGTTGTAAAAATTGAGCGCGATAGTTGCGGCGGTTGCCATAGCAAGATTCCTGCACAACGTCAATTGGATATCCGTTTGCGTAAGAAAATTATCGTTTGCGAGCTTTGCGGACGTATTTTAGTGGATACGGAAATTGATGCAAAAAAGAAATAAGTAACTATATATCGATTTGTTAACCATACGGTTTAACAAAAGCCAATCCCCAAAAAGAAGCAGTACGCAAATGCATACTGCTTCTTTTGATTAGATATTAAAGAATGGATTATATGTCAAAATTAGGGATTATAGTTTAAGCCCCTCTTCAACTTTATCACGGACAACTCCCATAGCCTCATTGATATCGGAGAATTGAGTAATGTCAATAGGTTCGCCTATATGCAAGTGCACACGCGCACGTGGATTGACATACAGCTGTCTGCTAGGCATTGCCTCAAAACATCCTGTCAAAGAAACAGGTACGACCGGCAATTGCATATCCATGGCTATTTTGAATGCGCCCTGTTTGAAACGTCCCATTTGTCCAGTTTTGGTGCGAGTTCCTTCTGGGAAAATAACGGTAGAAATACCATCTACAAGTTCTTTCTTAATCAACTCAACGCTTTGCAAAGCCGCACGTGGATTGCTACGATCTACAAAAATATGTCCAGCAACATCACAAGCAGTACCAACAAATGGTACTTTTCGAATCTCTTTTTTCATCAGCCACTTAAAATTGTTTGGAAGCCATCCATACATGGCAAAAACATCTAAAAATGATTGATGATTTGCAACAAACACATACGATTGATTAGGGTTAACATTCTCTTTACCAGTCACTTCTATAGGAACAAGGAGGAACCAAAGTACACTACGTGACCATAACACTTGAATAGTACGAGGGGCTTTCCCATTTTTCCAGGGGAAACAAATGATAGTAAAAGTTGCAGTAAATAATGTAGCAATAATAACTAGTGGCCATCCAATTAAGAATTGGTACAAAATGTAAAAAATCTTCATATATTTTTTAGTTTGTAATTATGTTCTTATAATTTTAGTTTGTGCATAAATCCTCTATAGAGTGCGCATATTCGTCTGATTTCGTCCCATGTTTCCTCGGGTAGTTTCGTTCCTACGATTTCAACGACACGTCCAGCGGCTACAGTACCGATTTCGGCGCAACGACGTAGGTCAAATCCATCCGAAAGTGCGTGCAAGAATCCCCCAGCATACAAGTCACCAGCTCCGGTAGAATCGAGGCAATTGGAAGTGACTGCGCCAATATGATAGAGTTGATTTCCTTGTCGCACGTATGATCCACGTTTTCCTACTTTTACAACTGCAATATCGCATTGAGTTGCGATATTTTGCACAGCTTCCTCAGGATTGAGATGGGTGTATGCAAAGGATTCATCCTCGTTGGCAAAGACAATATCCACGTATTTATTAATCAGTTCGGTAAGGAATTGGAGGTTATCGTTTACGACATTATAGCTTGCTAAATCCAAAGATACGATACATCCTTGCTCCTTGGCAGTTCTAAGAGCGGTTTCGATAAGTTCGTGATCTTGAACGAGATATCCCTCAACGTGGCAGATATCGTATCCGATAAAGGCCTCTTTGTTTATATCCTCTGCGTGTAGGTCAGCCGCAGCTCCAAGGTAAGTGCAGAAGGTGCGTTCTCCATCCGGTGTGATAAGTACGATACAACACCCAGACATCAACGAAGAAGTGAGTAGCATTGGGTGTAGGTTGTTCTTCACGAGATCCTCTCGATAGAAATGCCCCACCTCATCATTTCCAATTTTACCTATGAGCGCAGCTTTTCCGCCAAGTTGGGCAATAGTAGCAACCGTATTGGAAGCACTTCCGCCAGCCACCATGCGCTTGCGTACAGAAGCGAATCTTATTTGAAGTTGTTCGAATTGCTCTGCATTAATAAGATTCATGCTTCCTTTTTGGAATCCAATCTCTCTTAAATCTCCTTCAGATACCTGCAGCAGTATGTCTGTGAGTGCATTGCCTAACCCTAGTACTTTTTTCATTTTTCAGGAGTTTTTGTTCAAAAAACAGGCTTTTTTTAGTTAAAAATCAAAATTTTCTGCAAAGATAGTAATTTTTTTTTGAAAAAACTTGCTTATATGAAAAAAAAGCAGTACTTTTGCAGCCGATTTCGGAAATGAACTGATTTTCGGGATTAAAAATACTGCTTCCTTAGCTCAGTCGGTTAGAGCATCTGACTGTTAATCAGGGGGTCCAAGGTTCAAGTCCTTGAGGGAGCGCGAGTGTGATGACTAGAAATAGTCATCACACTTTTTTTGTTCATCAATTTGAAGACGTTAGACATACATCTAATATACCGATATGCTTTATATCACTAATTTATAACTAATTAATCACTAACTTATCACTAATTAACGGTTAATATCTTTTCAACGATTAGCGAGAATAATATATAGAAATAGCTGAAGCTACTCTGGTTGTATTGTATTGATAGAATTTTGATTCGTAGGTATGTTTTTTCAAAAATGGTTAATAAAAACAATTTTTTCTTGCGCAATTGCATTTTTTTTTGTATCTTTGCGGGCTTTTTATAGAAATTGGACAAAAAGTTAGTAAATAATAACACCTTAATATATTTATATAGAGAACAATGGGACTATTTTCGTTTACACAGGAAATTGCCATCGACCTTGGCACAGCGAATACGATTATCATTTGTAATGACAAAGTGGTGGTGGATGAGCCATCAGTAGTGGCAATCAGTATGGCCGACAACAAGATGGTGGCAGTAGGCCGTAAAGCGCAACAGATGATTGGTAAAGGAGGTACGCTGATTCGTACAGTACGCCCTCTACGTGATGGTGTGATAGCCGATTTCTACGCATGTGAGATGATGATTCGCGGAATGATAAAGATGATTCCAAAGCAAAACAAATTTTTCACTCCAAACATTCGTATGGTAGTATGTATCCCATCAGGTAGTACAGAAGTGGAAATTCGTGCGGTTCGCGATAGTTCAGAGCATGCAGGTGGACGTGATGTATATATGATTTATGAGCCAATGGCTGCCGCGATAGGTATGGGTATTGATGTGGAGAGCCCCGAAGGTTGCATGGTGGTAGATATAGGTGGTGGTACGACAGAGATTGCTGTGATTTCTCTCGGTGGAATCGTGGCAAATAAATCCATCAAGGTTGCAGGTGATGATTTGAATGCCGACATCGTGGAATATATGGGTCGTATGCACAACTTGCGTATTGATGAGCCAACAGCAGAGCGTATAAAAATGCAGGTTGGTTCTGCCTTACCAGAGTTGGAAGATGCTCCAGAGGATTATATGGTGATAGGTCCTAATAAGGTGACCGCCTTGCCTATGCAAGTGCCAGTAAGTTATCCAGAGATAGCCCATTGTCTAGAAAAGAGTATTTCAAAAATAGAAAACGCTATTCTTCAAGCTCTAGAAGCGACCCCACCAGAGTTGTACGCAGATATTGTGAAACGTGGTATTTATTTGACCGGAGGTGGTGCTCAATTGCACGGATTGAGTAAGCGTTTGACCGACAAGATTACGATTCAGTTCCACGTAGCAGAAGATCCACTCCACGCAGTAGCTCGCGGAACAGGTGTGGCTTTGAAAAATGTAAATAATTTTGGATTCTTGATTCGATAAATGCGAAATTTACTTCAGTTTCTACTACGCTATAGCAACTTCCTAATATTTTTGATATTGGAAGTTGTTGCGTTTATACTGATATGCACGAATAATGAATATCAGCGGAGTGTGGCATGGACAAGTGCTAATCGCATTATAGCAGGAACCAACAATATTAGATCGACAATTCAAGATTATTTTCACTTACGCAAAGAAAACGAAGCACTCGCGGAAGAAAATGCGAGATTGAAAGCATCTCTGGCGTTATTAGAGAATCAAGTGGAAAGCCAAAAAGAGTCGAAAAAAGAGTACCTTTATACGCATTTAGAGTGGGACTATATTCCTGCTAAAGTAATCGAAATAAGCACGAATAAGCAACATAACTATTTGACTATCAATAAAGGTTTGCGCGATGGAGTAGAATTGGACATGGGCGTAGTAGGTGCTGATGGAATAGTAGGTATAGTAAGTTCGGTAGGAGAGAAATATGCCCAAGTGGTTCCTTTGATTCACACTAAAATCAGTATTAGTAGTCGTTTGAAGAGTAATGGTCAAATAGGTGGAACATCGTGGGATGGGCGTAATTATCAATACGTTAACCTGACAGAAATAGCTCGCCATATCGAAGTAAACCAAGGTGATACCGTTGTGACTAGTGGTTTAACAAAAATCTTCCCAGAAGGTTTGATGGTTGGCGAAGTGTACAAAACGAAATTAAGGGACGGAGATAATTACCACAAGACACAAGTAAAATTAAGTACGGATTATAAGTCTATCAAATATGTACAAGTATTAAAAAACAAGAATAGGCACATATATGGAGTGGATTAAATATATTATTCGAGCAATAATAATAGTATTTCTACAGATGCTATTATTTAACCATCTTCATATTGGAAGTTGGGGATTTCCAATGGTATATATCTTGTGTCTGATGAACCTTCCGGTTCAACTTCCTCGTTGGTTAGAAGTAATCATTGGCGCAGTATTAGGACTTATTATCGATATTTTCAACAACTCATTGGGTGTCAATATGGCTGCATGTACGGCTTTTGGTCTTTTACGTCCTATCATATTGAGTACATTGGTAATCGACGTAGAACGCGTAAAAGGAGAAATTTGCAGTAAAAATCTTGGGGCAGTAGAATATATTCGATGTTTGGTAAGCATTACCTTTATTCATCATTTTCTAGTTTTCACATTAGAGTCATTAAGTTGGCATAATTGGTGGATGGTTATTTTACAAACATTGATTAGCAGCATACTTACTATATTACTTCTCGTTGGATACGACAGTTTTAGATGATAAATGATCATAATTATAATCGACAATATGTGATATCGGGCATTGCTATCATAGTGGTGCTCACATATATCATACGATTATTTATTTTGCAAGTAGTAGATCAATCAACCCAACGAAAAGCGGAAAATAACGCCCAACTTCGCCAAACAATATACCCTGCCCGCGGTCTTATTTACGACCGCAATGACCAATTGCTAGTTGCTAATCAACCAGTATATGAAGTAACCATCGTAGTCAGAGAGATCGAAAATAATCCATTCGACACTATAGGATTTTGTGAAAATTTGCACATTACCTTGGCTGAGTTTCACGAACGTATGCAAGATCTTACAAACACTAAAAAGAATCGTGGTTATTCAAGATATACCCCTCAGGTATTTATGGAACAACTGAGCCAAGAAGATGTGGCCTCCTTACAGCAAGAACTTTACAAATATGCTGGAGTGGATATTCGTTGTCGCACAATACGCGATTACATGTATCCCGTAGGGGCACACTTACTAGGTAGCGTAGGCGAAATCAATCAAGAAGACTTAAAAAATGATTCATATTATAGTCGCGGTGATTATTCTGGTAGAGAAGGTATCGAACGCACCTACGAAAAGCAATTACGCGGTACAAAAGGAGTGAAAATATTGATGCGTGATTCTCGGGGAAGAATACAAGGATCTTATCAAAATGGAAAAGAAGATAGCGAAGCGATTGCAGGCGAAGATTTGCATTTAGGATTGGAAATACAGACGCAAATTCTAGCAGAAAAATTGCTACAAGGAAAAATAGGTAGTGTAGTAGCGATTGAACCCAAAACAGGAGAGATACTAACACTAGTAAGTGCTCCGAACTGGGATCCTAAAGCATTAGTAGGAAAAGAACGCTCGAAAAATTATTCACGCCTATTAAAAAGTACACAAAAACCATTATTAAATCGCGCGACACAAGCCCAATACTCACCCGGTTCTACCATTAAAGTACTTCAAGCCTTGATTGGATTGCAAGAAGGTATTGTAACCCCACATACAGAATATCCATGCGATGGACCAACCTCTAGACCTATCCGTTGCACACACAGACATGATAATATTGTAGATTTAGAGGAAGCGATAGAACAAAGTTGTAATCCCTATTTTTGGGAATTATACCGTGATTTACTTCAACAAGATGGATATAGCGGCAATAATACTGCCTTTAAAGCACATTATGAGGATTGGCGCAAACATATTATGAGTTTTGGTTTAGGAAGTAAATTTGAAGAATCTGATTTGCATGATCAATCCAACGGAGCTATTCCGTCTGTAGCATTATACGACAAACTATATGGTAAAAGAGGATGGAAAGCAATAACTATCCGATCATTAGCCATAGGTCAAGGTGAACTTTTGGCAACTCCCCTACAATTGGCTAATCAAGCTGCAGCAATAGCAAATAAGGGCTATTATATAACTCCGCACCTCAATAGAGCAGATTCTATCACCTATACCACCTATCGAACAACGATATCTGAGAAATATTTCAGTACTATTCATCGAGGAATGATGCGGGTGATGACAGAAGGAACCGGTAAATATTATAATGTTCCCGCGTTAAAAATGTGTGGTAAAACAGGTACGGTACAAAATGCCCATGGAAAAGACCACTCGCTTTATATAGGTTTTGCGCCACAAGACAATCCACAAATAGCAATAGCCGTCGTTATCGAGAATGCGGGTTTTGGCTCTACATGGGCTTGTCCTATTGCCACACTTCTAATGGAACAATATCTAACAGGCAAAACTACACGGCAATGGCTGGTTAACAACATCATCAATAATGATATATATGGTATAACAAATGAGCACTAAAAGAAGCATCATATCAGGTATTGACTGGTGGACTATAATTCTCTTCCTATTGATTTCTTTGTTTGGTTGGTTGAACATATACGGATCAAGTTATTCGTTTGATCAAACTAGTATTTGGGATTTCTCCAATCGCGCAGGAAAACAATTGGTATGGCTTATTACTGCCATACTATTGGGTACAATCATCTTGTTAATAGAAGAAAAAGCTTATGACATTCTAGGGTATATCTTCTATGGAATAATGATTATATTGCTCATCATAACTCCCTTTGTTGCACGAGATATAAAAGGTTCATACTCATGGATTGATATAGGTCCTATTCGGTTTCAAACCGCAGAGTTTGCGAAATGTTTTACCGCTATTGCAGTGGCCAAATATATGGGGCAATATGGTTATAAAATAAGAGACTTACGTGATTTATTCATACCATTCCTACTTATAGGACTTCCTATGATAATCATCATGTTTGCCCAACGTGAGACAGGATCAGCATTAGTATTTTCTGCATTTTTACTTGTATTTTACAGGCAAGGAATGTCAGGTTACGTATTGAGTTGGGTAGGATCGTGTATCTTACTTTTTGTAGTTGTGATTCGTTACGTAGAAACACCACTGCCAATAGGGAGCGGTAATGTAGGAATCTTAATTGGTACCCTCTTGATCGAAACGCTTGTGCTAGGTTTACTCATACAAAAAGAAAAAGATATTCGGTCGTTTATAATTATTGGAGTAAGTACTATCATATGCTACGGCATAGGTCTCCTGCTCAATATATGGATAAAGATTAACTTTAATTACGTAGGATTAATCAGCCTGGCATCTACAACAATATACCTGCTTATACAATGTATAAAATACCGCAAAAGCCATTTCGGTTGGATGGCGGCATTTGTGATTTTTTCGGCATGCTATTGCCAAGGATGCGACTATGCTTTTCACAATATATTGCAAAAACACCAACGTGTACGTATCGAAGTTTTGTTAGATATGAAAGATGACCCACAGGGTGCAGGATACAATGTGAATCAATCACTTATAGCAATTGGTTCTGGGCAATTTTTAGGGAAAGGCTTTCTATTAGGCACTCAAACAAAACTCAAATTCGTTCCAGAGCAAGATACAGATTTTATCTTTTGTACAGTAGGAGAAGAATGGGGATTTGTAGGATCGGTAGGATTGCTACTGCTTTATCTTGCACTAATATTGCGATTAATTCGAATTGCAGAACGTCAAAGGGACAATTTTAGTATGATTTACGCTTATTCTGTAGCCTGTATATTATTATGCCACGTCACTATAAATATAGGTATGGTACTTGGACTATTACCAGTAATCGGAATTCCTTTACCATTTTTTAGTTATGGTGGCTCATCTTTATGGGGGTTCACGATATTGTTAGCCATTTTATTACGTTTAGATGCGGCTAGAATAAACAAAACACATGGATAGCATGACATGGCAGAACATAATATCATAGGACAAAAAGGCGAAGAGGTTGCTTGTGAAACGATGCGCAAGAAGGGATTTCGAGTGGTAGATACTAACTGGAAGTTCGGGCATCTAGAGATGGATGTGATAGCTGTGAGCAAGAAGGTGATTGCTTTTGTAGAAGTAAAGACACGTACTAGTTCATTTGGAGGGAAACGCCCAGAGGAGTATGTGGATGAATTGAAGAGACGGCGGATGGCAGCAGCGGCGAATGCGTATATTAAGTTTCATCAGATAGAATTGGCGCCACGATTTGATATTATTGGTATTTCGATGGATCCTAACACATACGAAGTAAAGGAATTAACTCATTTGGAGGATGCTTTTTTGCCTCCACAACGAACGATTGGAAAGAGCAGTTTCAGCGGACAAGGGAGATGGAAGCACCGAGGTAGGGTTATAGGTAAATAAAGATATATACGATATATTACGGATAAGCAACAGATAGAATATAAGTGATTGATAATATGGAATTTAAGTACGATATTATTGTAGTCGGAGCAGGACATGCGGGTTGTGAAGCAGCTAGTGCAGCAGCTCGTATGGGTAGCAAGACATTGCTCATCACGATGGATATGAACAA
>JAEIGA010002278.1_pt1 | contig 30646 bp, 33 predicted proteins | sample 9270691 | NCBI WGS metagenome assembly JAEIGA01 (sample SAMN17057246, study PRJNA624740) | gut metagenome | biome: biome; isolation source: fecal sample | host: Bos grunniens | place: China: Xizang | collected 2019
AACCGCGCTTGGAACCAGAGTGACATGGGGTCAAGAGCGTCAAAAATCTCAGCCGCGTCCTCCTGTGTCATGTCGACATCCTCACCATCGACACCGCCCGCGCGATTCGGGACTCTCACCCAGATGGTCTGACCATCCTCGGTCACACGCTCAAGCTCTCCGCTTATGACGATCCACTCGACCCATTCGGAGACATCATCTGACAGGACCGCGGCCGCGGCTTCGATGTCATCGTCGGTGGGATCCTCATATGCGATGAGACTGTCATGCTCTCTGAGAGCATCCTCATCATCCTGTGTCCACTCATCGTCTAGATGAGCATAAAGATCATGCGTGCTGAGCAGCTGGTCGCAGACATAGCGAGTATGTGCTAGGGTAGTATATGGAGACGAGATGTGCGACGTGCCCTTTCCTCGCTCCTCATCCCAAAGCTCATCACAGATGAGGGATGTCATCATGCTCAGATGCTGGATGTCAGAGAGCGTCACTCCCCATGAGACCCAAGCATCACAGATGTCATCGATGGTCAGATATCTCAGCGACATCGCAGCAGCACTCCGCTCGCAGATATCCTCACTGCGAAGGCCATCTGCGATTGACCTCATGAGTCGCTCGCCGACGCTGATGGTCTCAGCATCATCGGTGTCGTCGGTGTCAGTGTTCTCGGTGGTGTCAGTCTCTGCTCCCAGAGCGATGATGTCAGCGACATGCTCTGCGGTCCAGTCGGTGGTGTCCATCTGGATGATTTCAGAGGTGCTGCTGAGGATGTCAGCGACTTGCATTGCATACTCGTCGGAGACCTCATAATCGCCGAGGGCGCGGGCCTTAATCCACCATGCGGCCTCGGTCTTGTCACGCAGGAAAACCAAGTACGTTGCGAGTGTCAGACGCTGCTGAGCAAGCTTCTTCTCCTGCTTCTCAGCAGTCCAGCGTCCTCTGTACACTCGATCCTCAGGGTCGCTCAGCTTAGCGATCCTGAGTTCGTTCCAGCGGTTCAGACAATCCTCGCAGCGAGTGCGAATGTCGTCGGCCCACTTAACCTGCTTTTCAGTCCCGGTCATGGCGTTGGTCTTGATGGTTACTCGTGTCATGATAGCCTCCTAAAAAATCCCTGAGAGCCTTCTTGCTCTCACTATGAAGTATAGAGGAAAACTTCTAGACTGCTTGCCACGTTCCTCTGTGAGCGGTTGGTTTTTGCCGGTGAGTGGGACGACACTCAAAACGCATTCCCCATCTGCTCGTCGAAGAGTTTAGCGGGGAAACATCTCAATGACGCTCCCCCGCTAAAAAACGTGATTCTCGTAACAAACTGTTAACAATCGATGAAATGCTTCTGACAAATCGTCCAGAGATTTTTCAGACCATCCTCTGTCCAGTAGCGCTCCATCGTGACTGTATCGACATAAGTCGCTTCCTCGATGACCGCATCGACATCGCACTGGTCATAAAATTCGCCGAGGAATCCAGCAAGGTCAAAGATATCGAATCGCGCTTTTTTCTGTGTCATGATGACTCCAATCAATCTATATGCCAGAGTCGCTCACATCACTGATACACTGATGTGAGCGGCTCTGGCACTATCTATTAAATGCAGTTGGTGTAGATGTCCTGTACGATGTAGCCGAGGGTGCGTTCCTCATCGGTTGCTTCGGTCTCTGGAACTGGATATGACTGGACACTCCGCAGATACCAGGCAGGCCCCCTTCTCCCATCGCAGAAATCGAAGTACCGCACGATTTTGGTGATTGTCGCTTCCATAGTCGCCTCCTAACTCATGATGACAGCCTTCTCTGTCACCTCACTAGAAGTATAGTGCGATTCTCATAAGATTTCTCCGAGAATCGCACTGATTTTTATTCCTGTAACAATCTTGCAACAATTCTAGATATTTTTGTTTTCTGGTGTCAGAATCTCAAGAATCTGCTAAACTTTAAAGTGCCCCCGAGGGAAAGCCTCCCCCTCGGGGGTCCGCATTTAAAGCGAAGAGATTCTCCTCATCGCTGTTTCGCATCTGCTCTCATCTAGCATCAGAGCACGATATCCCAGATGCTCTATCACGCTCATGACACCATCCTCAGTGACAGCACGATGGACATCAAGCATCTCAAAAACTCCTAGCAGAGGATTCACAAGGACCACGAACCGGGGTACAGTCCTGCTCTCATCCGCAGCGAGCAGGATGAGATAGAGGAGGGTTTGCAGCTCGTTTTTCGGTGACGTTGGGACTCCTGCGACCCGCTGAGCATCCTGGTGAAAACTTCCAAGATGAGCGGCTGACTTGATGTCGACGAGCATCTCATGACCTGCGATGCTCGTCACGAGAACATCGATTTGACCGCTGGTGACAGTTTGAGTGTGAGCATCGACTCTCAGCCCCCATTCATGTGGTGTCCCTAGCAGCTGGAACATTGACTGACCTTGCATGACGATATCTCTGATGAGTGCGACTGCGACATCGATATGCTCCTGAGATGGTCTCTCCGCAAATCGCCGGTCCCGCTCGCAAATCGCTGTGAGTCGCTGTCTGAGGTCACGTACAGTCATGGTCTGACCTCTGAGACGCTCAGAGATTGCTGACTCCACGAGCTTCCCACAACACCTCTTAAAGGTCTGCTGATCGTCCTTCCATCGACCTGAGCAATATCCTCGGAGCATCCCCGCACCAAGGGCCTTCCACTCGTTGAAAAAGCTCCGAAAACGCGGCTTTTCCACCACAGTCCACCTCATGTCAGGGATGAGATGGTACTCGACCATCGACTCCACGATGGATGAGTAGTAATCTGGGTCCCATCTGGGACAGAGCATTGAGTCGACATAGTCCTCTAGACCCATTGGGGTCGCAGGTTTTTTCCAGAATTTTTCTCGATTGATTAGCATTTTTAGCCTCGCTTGTGTGTTATCCGCATTAAGCCATCTCGTCTCATGTAGAAGTTTAGAGAGATTTTCACAGATAACACATATAAATGAAAATTTTTGAGTTATTTAACATTTTCGAAACAAAAAGCGGTGCGGCTCGCAGGCATCTTGACCTGCGAGCCGCACCGCTCAGAGAGGGTTGTCACCACTTTTTGTCATTAAGACATCTTTGAAGAGCTTTCGCCGACTCCGCACCGAAAATCCCATCCGACCCCGCGGACCCGCATGAGTATCCGAGCGAAATCAAGCGTTTCTGCCATGCGGTGATTGTGAGCCGACCGAGGACTCCATCCGCGTCCACTCCAAGCTTCTTCTGGAGTGTTTTCACACACCACGAGTCTCCACTTCCACCATCGAAGTGGACTGAAACAATATTGGGATAAAATTTTGCATTATTCTGATATTGACCTGAGATGACTCCATCGACATACTGCGACCCCATCAATGATTGCAGCTTGGAAATTGTGAGATATCCTGCGTATCCATCAACATCCAGCTTGTCTGGGACCGGCTGCGGGTCAGGCGCCTTCCCACCTGCGAGCTTGTCCCAATCACTCAGCGACATATATGCGACATTAACATCAAGATCCCATCCGATGAGATATCCATCACCATATTGATATATGAGTGGTGCTGATCCCCACGCTCCCCATCCTCCTGATGGAAGTGCTGGATTTTTAATCGGAAAATCCAGCCCCATCTGGGAATATAGGTAACAGGCGCCCCACAATTGATACCCTGCGTTTTTTATCGAGCTATAGTCGTTGAATCGCACCTCGCTCTGCGAGGTGTAGAGCAGAGGTGTTTTTCCAGTTTTCCGCTTGATGGTGTCGAGGAATTGACGACACAATCCGACATTCCCTTGAACCTTCGAGTACGATGTGTCCTCCCAGTCCAGGACGAGAACCATGTCCTTCAGATGAGACCCGCAGGACTGGATGAAAAAGTCGACCTGCTGATCGACGCTCCCATATGAGGTCTGTCTCGCAAACATGTACGCTCCATATCGGATGCCTCTCCGCTTGCAAGTCGCAGCAAATCCAGGGAACTGCTTGTCAGCACCCCATCCATACTCCGACGCTTTCAAGATGACGAAATCGAGCTTTCCTGTGCTGATTGCCCGGTCAAGGTCGAACCCTTCCTGCCAGTTCGAGATGTCTATGCCATAAATCATTTAATTTTCCCACCTCTTCATGTTCAAGCTCTTCTGGATTGCTTGGGCTGTCACAGGCCCGAGATACGAGTCGGACTCCACACCGACGAATTCCTGAATTTTTCGGATGCTCTTCGGCCCGAGAATGCCATCGACCTGCAAGCCTCCGAGCTTCCTCTGAATCGCTTTCACCATCGCAGACCCGCTCGCATCCCACTCCACAGAGACGAGACGCTCTAGGTGCTCTTGATTGCCACGCCACTGGCCAGACACCACGCCATCGACCTGAGACTTCATCTGGTCCTGCCATTTCGAGATGCTCTTCTCACCGAGCCACCCATCGACTACCAATTCGGCCTTCGGGTCGGGCTTCGGCTGAGGAGCCGACCCGCTGTATGGAGGTCGGATGACGTACTGGACGTTATCGAGATTTCGAGTCAGTCGCTTTACCGCATTCGAGACGTTCCCCTCGATGGTCGGGAATACGCCACCTGAGATAGTTCCAATCGAAAAACCTATGTGGTCGGTCGCATCGTCCCAATTCCAATTGTAGATGATGATGTCGCCTCGCCTGATCTCGTTTCGATTGACGAGCAGGTTCCTCGCACCGCCCTTGAGTGCTAAATCTGTGTTATATGTTGGGAAACCTGCACATTTTTGACCCGCTTTGTCCAAGCAGAAGGACACAAAACAACAGCACCACCAAATTTCGCTGCTGGGGCCTGCGAGCCAGGCCTCTCCCCAGAGGTCGGCCAGCCAGCGGCCGTACTTTGAACCTGGAAGCGGGTCTGATGGTGCGTGGTAATTAAGCTCTCCCTCGGCTACTCTGATGACATCATCTGCTGTTGCCATTTTCACTCCCTTTTTCGACTAATTTTTCGACTTTGAGTTTTTGACTTTTATTACTATGTATTTTACCTGCGTTTTTGTTTTTTATATTTTGTATTTAAAGTCAAAAATGCCTTTTTCTCAGCTCTCAGGCATATTCTGCGGGCGCCTACCCGCATTACGCTGTGATTTGCTTCCAGTGACCCTCGTTGTGGAGCGGACAGGTCTCCTCGGTCGACGTGTGAGCAGACACGCAACGAGCGAGACATCCCCCGCACACCACGACATCCCCACTGCGATATGACTGTCCGATCGACCACTCATCCACAAGATCAAGATTTTTGAGCAGGGTGGAATCAGGGAGAAGCTTGATGCTAGACTCGATGTACGATGAGAGCGCTTTCAACGTGGTTATAATCGCAGGTGTCGTCACAGGAGACACCTGCGACAAGCGCTCCGCTTTTTCGATTGCTTCCAGAATCCTCATGCTAGTCAGACTCTCCTGCTGTGAGAGATTTCAGACTCGCACCATCCTCGACCTCAGGGATGCCCGCGATGGATGTCAGGATTGAGAGCACTGCTGAGAGACCAGACGCAGACGCAACCATCAACCAATCGATGTCTTGCATGACAGTCCCAACCGAAATGATGCTCGCTGCTGTCTGTGCGGCGGTCTTCAGTCCTCTCACCCCCGCAGCGATGAGCCAGCGCTTAATTTTGTCGTCCATTTTTTTCTCTCCCTTCGTCCTTGATTTATAGGATGAGAGCTAGTGGACATCCTTGGCCGCGATCTGTTCGTACAGCCGCGTGCCCAGGCCATTGCCGCCCAGGCGATCGTGATAGACGCTATAGCATTGGTCAGCGAGCTGGAGCCCCATCGCATCCAGCGGTTCTCCCTGCTCGACATAGCGATGATGTAGCTGAAAAAGCTCCGCTTTCAGCAAGCTTCGCAGTGCGTCTCGGAGTGCTTTCTGCTCGTCACTCACACTCCGCGCTTTGGTCAGCACACCCGACACCACCGCGCCCACGAGTGCTGAGACGAGCGATGAGAGTGCTGTCATCATGATTGGATCCATCGGAATCACCCTAAAAAATCGTATGAAAAATTATTTAAACAGCCCGGACATAGTCGAAATTGCCGGCCCATTTTTTGAGGAGGAAAATTGTATTTGACCTCGGCGAGGTCACAATCAGAGTCGCATATCCATCCGCAGCAAAGTCGAAGCAGACCCCTGCGAAGTCTCCCACGTTCTGGCCGCTCGGCCACTTGCTCAGCAGGGTCCCACCAATCGAGTTAAATTCGTAGACCCCTTTCCCGGTTATCTGCGACCCCTCGGAGAGAGTCGCAATCTGGTGGAGCCCCCACTGGCCTTCCAGCGTTGTCAGTCTGCTCTCTGCGGATGTCATCCGAGACAGGAGGTCGGAGATGCTCGTCGTGTGTCCTGAGACAGTCGATGACAGAGACGAGACGCTGGACTCAAGCGAGTCAATATCGCTTTCTGCTGTGGACATCTTCCCTTCGAGCGTCGTGACTCGCTGCTCGAGTGCTGGGAGAGACCCACCTTGCTCCAGTGCTGTTACCCGGTCATCTAGGTTACTGATTTCAGTGTCCTGAGTCGACTGACTCGACTCCAGAGCATCTATGTCCCCCTCTGCATTCGTCATCCTAGATTGGAGTGATGAGATGCTAGAAGTGTGACCAGAAACAGTCGATTGCAGAGACGAGATCGAAGACCCCTGTGATGATGTAAGTGTCTCTAAATCATCAATGTCCCCTTCTGCATTCGTCATTCTAGATTGCAGGTCAGAGATGCTCGTCGTGTGTCCCGAGACAGTCAACTGCAGTGAGGATATCGCAGACCCCTGTGATGATATCAGCGTCTCAAGGTCATCAATGTCCCCTTCTGCATTCGTCATCCTAGATTGGAGTGATGAGATGCTAGAAGTGTGACCAGAAACAGTCGATTGCAGAGACGAGACGTTACTCTCTATGTCATCGACATCGCCCTCCACAGTCGTCATCCGAGCCTGTAGATTTGAAATGCTCGTCGTGTGTCCTGAGACAGTAGATGATAGTCCAGATATCGTCGCTCCCTGTGCTGAGACAGTCGCCTGGAGGTCATCGATGTCGGCCTCGGCCGCTCGCATCCTCGCTTCGAGTTCCTCGAGGGACCCTCCGCCTGCGGCTCCGATTGACCCGAGAATTAAGGCCTTCTTTGGTCCCCCTTCAGGCCCATATAGAGCGACTGCGACGCTGTCCCCGATCGCGATTCCAGCAGAAAGCGATGGTAGGAGCAGAGACCCCTCCGCGGTCGCTGTGAATCCGCTGATGTCGACCTCAGCTTGTCCATCGGTGACACTGGTGAGAGCAGTCCCCACGATGAGTGACATCATGGAGGTGCTGGTCTGTGGTCTCTGAAAAATCTGCTGTGCTATCTGTGACTCTGTCATGCTCATGAGACCACTCCCCTCACAGTCACCTTCATCGGTGTCCCCGGTGCGAGTGCGATGCTCATGCTCGTGACATATCCAGTCAGCGTCTCGGAATTGTCAGCATCCTCCACAGTGACAGTCTCTCCGACTGAAATATTTTTCCAGACGCTATCAAAACTCCATTCATCGGTGATAACTGGTGAGAGCGAATCCTCGACATAGCGCTCCGCACGAGCGAGGAGCTGCTCTCTGCTCGGAGATTCCAGGTCAGAGACAGATAGCATCACATCACGATGACGAGTCGAGTCATATGATGACTCCAGCTCGATGATGGTGCTCATGAACTCCGCATTGTCGCCCGCACCGGTGTACGCTGCGATGAGTCTGGTCGGAGTGTCATATCGGGTGGAGCTTTTAGAAATTTCACTCGTGATGTCAGCAGACCCCGCTCGATTAGTCCATGACTGCTGCGGTCCAGTCATCCGAGGGACTCGCACGACAATCTCACCAGATGGAGTCTGAGAGACATGTCCCCCTACGCGGTCGGCCGCGGCCTGCGCGATTGAGAGACATGATGTACCTGCTTCGAAAATCTGCAGTTCGGAGACAGCAGACTCAGACATGTCTGGATTCGCTTCATACCGCGCCCCGGCGATATCGCAAGCTTGTGTGAGGATGGTGTCCAGCGGAGCAGATGACACCAGATATGGACTCGAAATCAGCGTCGACCTGAGTGCGAGTGGTGTCCCCATCAGCGAGATGCTCCCTGCATGGAGTGACCCTATCATCTCATGCGAGCTGGGAATCGCATATGCAGTCCCCAGCACAGCTACGCTGTTCTCATCGACTCTGCTGAGTCTGACTAGCTCCGAATTCCACGAGCGTCCTGCGAGATAGTGGAGAGTCCCGCTCAGCGCGGTCTCATCGTCTAGACCCCACGTAATGCTGTCACTCGGGTCATAGATGAGCATGTCAGAGATATCTGCGACTGATGTGAGCGTCCCAGGGTCAACGACCTCGAGCTTCAGCGTCATCACAGCGACTCCACCTCCTCAAGTGTCAGCGTGACATCGGCTCTGTCACGCTGAGAGCGAGGGACATCCACAGCGACCAGCTTGACGATTTTCGTGACTCCATACGATGTCTGGAGGAGCATCGGAATGTCAGCAGGGATTCCTGCGAGGTCACGTGTCGAGTGCATGATTATGACGTCACTCGTCACGACGTTTAATCCGAGCATGGATGTCTGACCGCTGTAGAGGGTTGCAGTCATGCGAGTGTCCTGAGACACGCCCGCTGCGACCTCGACATTCTTCCATTTTGAGTTCCATCGTCTCGTGACAGTCGCATCTCCAGTGAGAGTCGTCGCGTACTCAGGGTCTCCTCTCAGCAGGATGATGTGAGCGACATCGAATAGATCATGTGTAACCCATGTTAGAGATGGGATGTGCTGCCAGCTCGGCTTTTTCGGAGGAGTCAGTACAGCGACCTGAGACCCCGAGAACAGCATGAGACGCTGCGTAGTTGCGTACCCATTCGCGCTCGCATTGAAATCTGGACTAGCTGTAACTGGCCACAGAATCTCGTTTTGCTTCAAATTGTCGAGCTTTATGACACGTGGCCCCATCTCTGAGTCTATCTGAGCATACGCATGTGTGATGACAGTGAGTGTCCCGAAAATCGTAGGGGCAGTCAGTCTTTGATAAATCGATGTGTCGGTCGTAGTGATATTCATCTCGCTGAGCGAGTGAGACAGCTGGATGCTTCTCTCAAACGTCTCGACTCCGATGGAGGTCACAAGCGTCCCAGCGATCTTCGCATACGAATAGCTCAGAGATGCGAAGCTCGCAGGCAGCAGCGATGCTGCTGTCCATGGGATGTCAATCGTCCCGGAAGCTGTGCTGAGCGTCGTCTCAAAATCGATTACATAGTCGGGGACAGTGTTTGTCCACATCTGGGAGTTCGACCAGAGCAGATGAGAGATGTGAACGCTCACCGGAGTCGTCATCCGAGAAATTGCATATGGGATGTGAAATCCTTCGCGGTCGACTGTCCCATCGGAAAAGACCAGTGCGGGTCTCGGTGCGATTGTCAGGGTAGTGACAGCAGCATCCCCAACAAAGGGCTCGACTTCCATCGATGTAGTGTCTGTGGTCAGTCGGGTCATCCCATATGCGAAGCTTCGCATTGAGACCCGCACCTGGACCTCGTAGTCATGACCAGTAATTATGTAGCCTTGTGTCTGTGTCCTGCGCCCCTCTTGGTCTGGGTCTCCCAACCATGCGTTTGGAATCCATGCGGGCAACCGCGTCGCTGTCTGGTATGGTAGGGGGACGCCGCCTGCGAGTTTTGCAGTGACCTCTCCATCGGGTGATTCTGCGATACCCCACTCCCCCCATGTTCCATCGTCGAGGCGCCTGCGAATCTGGACCATGGTGAGGACTTGGTCCTCACCGCAGATAGCTTGTGGGAAAATTTTCAATGTTGAGCCCGAGTTAAGGTAGTACGTATCACCAATCTCATTCCCATATGCATCCACGAGTCTGAGCATCTGCGGTACGCTCAGCGAGCGGTCATAAAAATTGCGCGGTGTTGGACACCACCGACCAAATCCATTTGCTTGGTTCTCGATGGTTACATCGCTGCTCGGTGTCGTGGGATATGCTGGAGGTTTTTCCTCTGCGGCCCACAGCTCCGCATCAGAGAGTCCCACAGATGGAGAAGCTAGCAGCTGAAACGTCGAGTGAGTTAGCGACCCATACCACCAGTCGCCCTGTCCTAGCCACGTGTCAGAGTCATACTGTGTGTAATTCTCCACAAATAGCCCATCATCAGTTAAAATGCTCGGAGAACTCATTGCGGGCTGATTTTGTATAATCCCGGCGTTTAGGACTTGCTTTGTCCCAACGCCATCGGCCACAGCACCCGCAGTCACTAGGATGTTAGAGTCAGTTGTGCCCATGCTCCTGTCATTTTTCCGCGCCCGCGGGTAGTAAAAAAGGGCACGATGCTGTGCGGTCGTGGTGGATCCCTGAAGACATCCGCGATGGACGATTTTCCACGTCTGTCCCCTCGAAAATGACGAGTCAGCATGGAGCTTGATTCCGAGTCCTGCTGTAAGAGCACCAGCATATGGGCCGATGCTAAGCCCCGCTCGCTCCGCATCAAAAGTCCAGTCATATGATGGAATCATACCATAGACCCCACCGCTGAAGCAATGCGGCGCTTTCAGGATGAAAAGCTGGTTATAGGATCCATCATAGTCAGTGAGGAAAAGCTGAGTGTTGTCCGATGGAGCTGAGTCGGATGGACTAGAACCCGCAGTCACACAGAGATTCGATTCACCAGAGAAAATCGTCACGCACCATGTCATCGTCCCATTAACCGAAACGTATCGTGGGACGATCGTCCATGATGCGAGGTCCCACGACGAGAATGCTCCTGGGGTCTCATACCTGACCTGCTGACCAGCAGCACGAGATGACACGAACCAAATTTTTTGCGGAGCTTGATATGTCCCGCTCGTCACTGCATTGTACCCAGTCGCATAGATAAGAGAGGCCCCCGGCCAGCGCGGTTGACAATCATCATCTAGTGATGGGATAATTTGCATCCTCGTCCAGGGGGAGTGAGCGAAGCTCGACGCAGTGACAGCGAGATTACCAGTCGAGAAAACATTACCAGTCGTCGTAAACGCGGCGATGACCTGACCGGTCGTAGTCGCAGCAGGAGCAAGTTCTAGGATATGATTTAGATGAGCGACGTCCTCATGCGTGAATGCCATGAAGCCCTCCTCGGGTGTCTTTTCTCTAGTTTTATAGTATCGGGGACTAAGGTGATATAGGTGGTCAGTGGACGCTGGCCAGTGCGTTTTTGCAAACTTTCTCTATTCGATTTGATTCTGTCAATGCACGTCGTACAATGCGACGTGATTTGGCAGACATTTTTCTAGGAAAGTTTATTTTCACTGTCCACACTGTCCACTTTGTCCACTATAGAATATATATATTAATATATTAGGGTTTACCTGCTGTTTTATTTTTTCTTATAGGTGGACAGTGAAAGTGGACAGTAGGTGGACAGTGAAATATGATTAGGAGCGGGCACTGGTTCCAGCGGTCGCCCGATAATGGTTGGGTTCGGAACGTCCAGCTCATCCCGCCACGTTTTTTTGACGAGACCATCTGATGTGATGAGTACGTCCATCTGAGCTTTGTGTAGAGCCATCCAGAAGGGCTCTTGTGATGGAGATGGGTACTCGGGTGTCTGCTCAGCGAAACTGTATGAGTTTAGAAACGACCATTGCAGCGGAGTAGCGAGGACATCATCCCATGTTGGGATGCTCAAATGCAAGTGTTTTAGAGAGACCTGCGTCGGCGGCGTTTCCACTCCATTCCATCCCCATGCAGGATAGCCCATGTGGAGTAGTCCAGACCGGCTCGGTACCCATCCATTCTCAATTGTGAGCGTACCATCTTGGATGCGATATAGGAAACGTCCAGTTTCGCGCAGCGGGGTTCTTCGACTCGTCCAAAATCCATATGTCTGAAATTTTTCTGCGGGGAAGTCTCGCACGATTTCAAAATGCACTAGACAGAACCCCTTCGGCTTGAACTTCATAGGCAGCGAGGAGCCGATTCGCACCGGCTGAGATTCCTCCCTTAAATGCGATATCATGCTGTCACCATGCTGGTCGGGGCGGCGAGTCGTGCGAGGAACTCGAGATATTCCCTCGTCACTCTTCTCACTTGGTCATCGTCTGTGAGGTCTACATCACCCACGACGACACTGTACGTATCTCCCTGGGGGGCCGCGTCGCTCAGCGGAGTGACCCGAGCACCACGAGGAAGAGACAGAAGCTCGGGGCCGGCCTCTCCGACCATGACAGTACCAGCGGTCGTGATGTCACCACCAGTTGCGAGACGAGGAATCCTGAAGCTTCGACCTCCGACACCCGGAATCCACGAGGGGACCGAGAAGCTGAATCCGCCGATCGTGGAGTTCCACAGTCTCCGAATTGCTTGGAATGCCGCTCTGAATGGTGCTGTGATGATGTTGTAGACATTCGAAAACGCCGCCGAAATCCCTGAGACGACATTCCAGAATGTGCCTGAAATGCTGCCTGCGATCCCTGACACAGTGACGATGATTGATGACACGACACCAGAGACGATGGAGCGAATCGCATTGAAAACGCTCATGAACGTGTTTTTGAGTCGCTCGAGTTCTGGTCCGAAATTTCTAAAAGCGGAGAGCATCGTCCCGATAAAGATGTCGACGATTGGTTTGACGATGGCCCACGTACGTTTGAAATCCTCGCCAAGCAGCGTCAATACGAATTTAATATTGTCGATGAGCTGTGAGATTTTAGGTCCAAGCCACGCGAAGAGCGCATCGATGACTGGACCTAGCACCTCTCCGATGATTGCTGCGATTTTTGAGATCCAGTCGAACGCGGTGATAAGCATATCGCCGATTGTCATCAGAATCGGTTGGAGGAGCGTAAAGATGTCTTGCAGCCCCGGCCAGATGGTATTCGTCCAGAGTTCCCATAGATGAGACAGGACAGGAAGCAGAATTTTTTGAAAAATCGTGATTGCGATTTCTCCGACGCTCTTGAGGATGCTCATGAGTCCCGCACCGACTGCTCTCAGCGTCTCAAATCCTTGTGCGATGGATGCTGTGTCGATGGAGTCCAAAAATTTCGAAATTTCAATTGATGCAGAGTCGAAGAGCCATGTGACAAAATCGCTCAGGTCAGAGAGTCCGGACTGGATGTCTGCGAGTGTCTGTGACAGGTCGATGTCACCGAAAACCTGAGAAAAAGCTTCTGAGACTCGGCCGCCAAGAGCGAGCACTGACTGTACCACTGGAGCTTGGAGCGTGCTCTCAATGTCGATGCCTAGGACTTCTGCGACGCCTGCGAGCATGTCGGGGATGTTTGACTGGATACCCGCTCCGATTTCAGAGAGCCATCCGGGCAGCTTTTCTACGATGAGTGACACCGCAGATGGAATCTCTTGGATAATTGCTCTCAGGATGGTCCCCACACGAGGGATCAGGTTTCGCCCCCACGCTTCGACACTGTTCAGCATCGAGTCAAGTGCGGGCCTGATGGCTTCCTCATCCCCGCGTCCGAATGCAGTGAGCAGGTTGTCCCATGATGCTCTCATCATGGCCGTAGCTCCCTCGAGGGTCCCTGAGGCTTCGGCCGAGGTGTTTCCGAGCAGTCCCATCGCATCCACACCACGAGTCAGCATCTCAGTTACAGCTTGCTGATACTCGGCGAGCGGTACATCAGTGAGTTTCTCGTATGATGTGCTCAGGAGTCCAGCAGATTGAGCCTGCTTCAGGAAATCCGCAGATGTCGATGGGAGAATTCCTGAAAACTGGTCCGCAATCGATTGATATTGCGATGAAGCTCGGGTTATTAGCGTAAATTTTTCGGTGAGAACGTCGACATTTTTGCCGGTTCCGCTTGCATAATCCGAGATTGCTTGCATTCCCTGTTTTGCGACCTCGTACCCTCGTTTGTCACCGAGCGTAGATGCGAATGTAGCTCCGACATTGACCATCGACTCCAGATATTGATTCGCCGACATGCCGAGTTTCTGATACGCCTGGTCAGCATCTCTAAAAATCTCACTGGTGTCCATCTGGTCGAAGATTTTATTGATACCTCCGCTCAGCTGCTCCCACGTGCCAAAATTTTTAGTCGCAGCGACTGTCATCGCACCGAGTGCTGCGACACCAGCCCCTGCGGCCACCTTTGCCGCGGCGGCGACTTTTGCCGCGCCTGTTTTGACAGCAGACCCGAGTCTACCAATTAGCGACTCGCCGCCCGCCTCACCAGCTTCGTCTGCTGCTGACTCCATCTGCGGTACCAAGCTCTTCGAAATGTTTTTTTGAGCATCTTTGGTGGTCGGAATAATCGCAACGTACGCTTTTGCGACTGTGGGGCCGCCGCCGGTTCCTGCCATGATGTCTCCTCTGACTAGTCGTAAATCTCGTCCCACCAGTCATTAAACTCACTGATGGGTATTGCGTCGCTCCCCCAGTGCTGCTCTTGGGTTTTCGGAGCAGACACTCCGGGGCGCGGTATGGGTGTCGGAGCGTCTGGGCGTTTAGCGCCCTTCTTGAGGTGCGAGATGGTATAACCATATGACAGGCCTGCGAGCAGGTCTGCGATGTGAGCAAGTAGCATCGGAACCTTTTCTGTGCCCTGCCATCCTGCGGAGTCTGGTTCGACTTCAGAGACGAGGGCCGACCCCGCATCCAGATGCTGGACGAAATCGCGGAGGTCGGCCCATGACATGAAGCTGCTTGGGATGCTGTAGAGGCTCACACCGACTCGGGTGAGGAGGTCGTAATTGAGTGCCTGGCCATGCTCCTCAATTAGTGAGGCCAGGCTGATTATTCCCCCAAATCTGCGTTTGATGCGTCGCTCCAAGCTTCCATGATGAGAGATATGTCACGCTGCGTTGCGGTGTCAGTCAGTCCCGGAGCCAGCTTGTCGAACAGGTCAAAAATGATGTCGACATCGCTCTGTGCCTTGCTCAGTGCTCGCACCTGCCTCGCAGGAAGGTCCTGAATGAGAGGGAGACTGTACACAGTCTCAGGGTCGCGTTCCAGTGCGAAATCGAATTGTCCCGGCGTTCCGCTGACAATCATTTTGTTCTGTGCCTTTTTCATACTCGGGTTCCCCTTTCCCATAGAATTATGCCCGAATCTCGATAAATTTTTCGAGATTGTGAAAACTGCTAAAAACTCACCCCTATTTACCTGCGATTTTGCAAGCGATTTTTTGAGTTTTAAGCCAAAACGCGGTTTTCTCAGCCTGCTGGCATATTTCTAGTATACCTGCCCGCATATGATGCCTGCAGGCTGAGAAAATGCCTGTTTTAAGCGGTCGTCACACCATCATCGGTGTAAACGTAGAGGGAGTTTCCACTCGTGTCCGGATAGCAAGCAAGCTGGACGCCCCACATGATTGCGTCGCTTGACGTGAAATCGACGTCCTCGATGCTCGTTACCTGTCCATTCGGGACGACGATGAGCATCCTATTGTCCCCATCCTTGAGCTTGAAAACCCAAGCCTTGGCTGCGGGAAGCTCCCCATTGATAGCTACGGCCAGTTGCTTGCCATGGGTCGTGGTCGCCGCGGTTACAGTGACAGCAGCGTCACCAAATGTGTTCTTGAGCGATTGCTCATTCGTCTCGAGATGAGACCAGCTCAACGTGCCATTGAAGGTCTCCTTAATCCTGCGAACCAGAGCGCCATTCCACTCATTGATGTCAGTCGTGGAAATCTCGGGCGAGAAGCTGAGACCATCTTCGCTCACATAGCCGGAGTCTGTGAAGGCCGCGGCAAGGGTGTCGACTGCGGATGTCGGGACAGTCGTCCCGAGCGGTGCAGAGAAAATCGCGCCGGTGGCATTTGTCTGGTCTGCTGTGCCGACGAGCACGCGTGTCGCATCTAGTGCCATTTGTTTCTCCTAGTCAGTCCTATGACATCTCGATGATGTCAGATTTTACTGTCAGTGTCACCAGCATCCGCACGCGCGGAAAAACTGGGTTGCTGGTGTCTGGGAGTGCGTATGGAAGCGTATCGATGCTCACAGAGTGATACTGCATGAGCAGACCTGACTGGAATGGCAGCTGCGAGATGACACCAGCTAGGAGATTCGCAGCATCCAGCAATGATTGCCAGTCTTGGGCGTATACGTCTATGCTTATAGTATGAGAGTCGATTATGAGGTCAGAGCGACCCCCACCAACGCGGGTCAGGCAGACCTGCGTTCCAGTCGCAGGAAGTTCGCCGAGCGTTGGAGGGACAGGCGGAGCAGAGAAGCTGACACCTTCGATGTCTAGTGTCGCATATAGCGAAGCGAGGTCTTGACGCAGCGTATCCTCGATGTCGACTGATGATAGGACTTGCATTTAGACCCCCTTAAAGCTGTAAATTGTTTTTTCTAGTCTGTGAGCAAAAACCGCTTCTCGATATGCCGCTTCATTAGCAGATGATACGTATGCGACTTGTCGCCCTCCGCCATAACCGCCGAGCTTCGGTCCTTTTGCCTCGAAAATCGGCGGCTCCTTGTAGTGACGCTTGGAGTGAGATGTCGACGTCGCTTTGTCTGCGATTTTGCGAGCGGTGTTGATGACTAGCTCACCAACTTCCTCCGAACACAGAATCTCTCTGAATCCTTCTGAAACGAATTCTAGCTGAATCCTCTTCATGCTATCCCTCGTATTCTCTCAGGTAGATGAGGACATGGCCGAGCGTTCCAGTCGGGGAAATCCAGGGCATAGCGGCCCCATACTGGATGAATTGCATTCCGCGCCATTCGAAGATCAGTCGTTTCGTGTCGCCTCCGGCTGTCACTCTGCTCCACTCTGTGTCGGGCATCCAGAGACTCATGAGAGTCTGTTCTTGGATCCGCGGCTCACTGAGCGTTTCGGATGTGGTGGATGGCTGTACTGAGCACCCTGTCACAGATATGGAGTGCTCGGGGTCGACACGATACCTATAGTCGGTTGTGCCCCTCGCAGTGATTCGCTCTGCGTAGAAGATGGTGAGTGTCTCAGTCGCAAAACTTGGGAGCATCATTCTCACCTCGCTATGAGAGCGTCTGGAGTCGATATTGCCGGAGCAGGTCCTTGTCTCTGTCTAGGAGTTGGACTCCACCAGAGACACCTTCAGTCATCTGGTTATAGCTGAGAGAGACCTGCCCCACCGATTCATTCCGCACGCCCGGGGCGGCCATGAGGTTGTTGAGCGCGACCTGCGCTGCGACCTGTGCGAGCGGCGAGGCTGTCATGTCTAGACCTGCGTGATATGAGACCTCATATGCTCCCCAGCGTCCACGACGAGCAGGAGCACATCCAAGACGAATCGCTCCTGAGCGGCGCCATTCATAGTCAGTGACAGTGTCATTGTCGACCTCGACTGACTCTATGCTCGTAACAAGCTTAGCGGGGAGCATGATGACTCGTGTCGACACCTCGGTTCTGATGACGCATGAGAGATTAGGAGCGACATGCCAGCCGCAATAATCACGAATTGCCGCACTCACCGCTTCGCAGGCCCATGACAGTCGACTGTCAGTCGATGATATGCGACCATTGGATGCGAGTGCAATTTGCTCAGGTGTGACGAGATCGGGCATATCAGCGCCCTCGCTGAGGATGATGTCATATCCATAGGGTGTGATGATGGTGCTCATAGTCTCCTCACTCGTCGTTATTGCCAGGCGGGCGGCGGACAGACCACCAGTCCGCCGCCCAGGGAAAGGGAATCATGACCGGAGTCATGAGGTGGTGATTATGCGGAGGCCTCGGTCAGCACCATGAATCCAGCGGGTGCGAAGACCTCAAGAGCCATGCGCTCTTCGATACGCAGCGTCACGCGGTCGTGCGAGAAGTCTGTGCCATCGTAGCCAACCTCAACACGCGTTCCGCCCTTGACTGCGAGTGCGGCGGACTGCCTGAAAGCACCCACGACGATGGTGCCAGCGGTTACGTAGCTAGACAGAGCAACACGCATGCCCCAGATGTCGGGGGTCAGTGCGTAGGCGCCATTTCCATATGCGTTCTGGAAGAAGCCGCCGCCGAGGTATTGATCATTGTTGTCCTTAGCGAGGCGAATTTCCTCGAAATCGGCCGGGTTGAGGATGACAGCATCAGCGTCATATCCAGTCGCAGCTTTGATGTCCATCGCGGCGGCGTAGATAGCCTCCGCCTTGGCCTGAGCATCGGCGCCATTCGCATAGGTGTCAGTACCGATGCCAGTGGTGTTGAGAAGGCCGGTCAGGTCAGCACCGGTGCCGGCGCCATTCAGGATCTGGTCCTCAGTTGCGAGGTCCTTGGCATAGATGCCGCGCTCCTGGATGACAGAGACGAGCCGAGGATAATCCTCGAGCATCTCGTCGGTGACCTTCAGGATAGCAGCTACCTTCTTGAGGGAGGTCGTGACGAGCGCAGGCTCGGCGCTCATCTGCGGCTTAGCACCATCCTCTGCGACTGTGTCAGCAGTGCCCTCAGTCGTGATCTGGTAGAAACCGATCGTGGGACTGGAGACCTGCTCAGTGGGGAACAGGTCGCGGACCTGCAAGCGGCCGTTGGGAAGTGCGACGACGCGATTGCTGATTTGGAGGTCGCCGGGGACAGGCGATACGACTGTGTCGGTTGCGGCCTTGAACTCAGCGAGCGCCTTGCCGGGGTGAGAGTTGCGAGCGAGACCCGCGCTCTTGATGGACTCGACGACAGCTTCGCCGAGCGACTTCGGGCTTTCCATCTTTACTCCTTTTGCGATTGGGGCGCTGGTCTTTCCCAGCGCTTCGAGTGTTGCGGCTTTCTCTGCGGCTTTTGCGAGGTGCTCGTCGACCTGCTCAAGCTCAGTGACAATCTCATCGGAGCGACTAATCGCATCCGAGTCACCGGCCTTGACGCCTGCGACTAGCCCCTCGAGCTCTGCGAGCAGGGAAGCCTTCTTTTCCTTTGCATTCATCGGTTAGTCCTCCTCTGGAATGCTGATATATCTAGCCATTTTTGCGAGAATTTCCGCCGCTTTCTCGTCGATCTCCGCGTTACCCTCATGAGGGGCCTCCGCGTTATCGTCGGTGTCAGCAGCCTCGACCTCAGCAGACTTGGCTTCGATATCGGGTTGATTTTTCTGAGTGTCCTCAGATGGTGTGTCGGTCAGAGCAGCGATTCGCTCCGCCATGTCGACAATCATGTCTGAGATACTGTCCAGTCTGTCAGCAAGTGCTGCGATGGTAGCCAGAGCATCTCCAAGAGGGTCAGCAGCCTTTTCAGAAACATTCTTAGAAGGTGCCTTCTCGCAGACCGCAGCGTTCTTCTCGTCGGTGTGATCTTCGTCATCCTCGTTGAGAACCTTCGACGCTAAGTCGCAAATTTTCTCCATGGTTTCTCCATAGGACAGGTCCACTGCGGCTACGAGATCTCGGATAACATGCTTATGCTCACCATCCTTTACCTCCAGTACCTCAGTGAGTTGATTCGCAGGGATTGGGACGAGACTGATCTCATAGATTTTAAGCTCTTTCAGCTCAGTCGCACGAGTCCCATCATCTAGTGTGATGATCTCTGAGTCGAGCGTATCATATGCGAATGAGAGCTTGGTTAGCCTTCCCTCTTTGACAAGCTTGCGGGTGTACTGCGCGACCTCATTGTCCTCGTCAAATCGTGCTCGGATGCGTAGACCACGCTCATCCTCGGATGCTTCTATGACAGCACCTAAGTTCATACGAGGGTCGTCGGTGCGATGACCGAAAAGCAGCGGAATAGGATTGCCGCTCGCTTGCCAGTCTGCGAGGCTCTTCGCAAACGCTCCTGGTGCTACAATGTCGCCATATGCGTCTGGGATGCGGTCAAAAGTCGAAGCATATGCGACAATCTCGCCGCCATCGGAGGTTTCGTTCTCATAGACTAAATCAAAGCTCTTTTTCAGCATTGTGCGACTCCCCTTTGAAAACCATGCTTCAATCGCTTCGAGTGTGTCCTGCGGTCGGTTGTCTGCGACCGCGCGGCTAAAGCATGTCTCTCTCTCCTCTTTTATAGTAACTATCTCAGCACCAGCATTACTGTAGCGTGTCATCATCACAGATGATGGTCGACTGTCTATAATCCACGCTTCCTCGTCTGGATGTGACAGCACATGATCAATCGCAGCAGACCGCGCTGCGAGCACGATGTCACGCTTTTGGTGTGTCCATCTCTGTCCACCGAAACACTCAGTGAGAGAGTCATAATCGATTATAGTGTCCCCTGATTGGGCGTGCTCTGCGACGTACGTGCTTTTTCCTGAGCATGGAGGACCTGATATGACATGAATCATGCTGTACTCCTATGGGATTAGCAGGTCCATCCTGCACTGACATCCTGCGACCTCTCCCACATCGAGGGCGCCTGTGTCACCGGGCCAGCGAGCGCCATTCGAGAAAACTCCATCGAATGGGACAGTTTCCCCTGCGAGCGCGGCGTGTGTGTCACGAGGATTCCCAGATGTGACCACCCATTGCTTCCAGACCTCAGATGAGCGTCCTGACTGTCTTACCGATTCACTTGCTGCCCATGAACTCATGCTAGTCACGATGAGCGATGCGAGGACACCAGCACGAAAATCGCGGGCATAGTCGAAAACGCCCTGCGGGGTAGCTTTTTCATCTTCCTCGGGCACATCTCCTGACATCGCACGCAGAAGCTCCCTCAGCGTTGACTGATTGATGTCATGAGCACGAGCATCTGCGACTGCTCGGACATATGCCGCGGTGCGAGGAGCAGACCACTGCGATGAGTCCTCTGAGAGTTCTCGCATCACTTCGAGACCATATCGGTCGACAAGCTCATACATCGAAGCATATAGGTCGTCTGAGAGTTCTCTGTCCCATCTCTCTGAGTCATACCACTCTGGGTCTGCGGCCTTGCCCGCTTTTTCTGCTGCTCCGATGCGAGACAGCACCGACCTCTCCTGTCTGGTGAAAAATCGACTGAGGAGACTCTCAATCTCGTCATGGGAATCGTCATCGATTTCTATCTCGACGCGATTGAATCCTGCGAAAAGATCGGGGGAAGAAGGCCGCAGGTCTGAAGAAAGCCTGGGCGGGTCGGCCTTCTTACCGCCGGCCCCCGATGCGTCTGCGGTGCGAGGTAAATCCTCGGATTCGCCACTCACCTGAAGTGTTTTTATAGTATATGATTCATTGCTTGTAGCAGCATAGCTATCAGCAGTCGTGTCACGAGGAGATGCTAGACCTCCCTCGGAGACATTGAGAGGAACAATCAGCTCATCCGCTCCATCAAGAGCTGGCCTGTTGACCATAGCGCGGGCTTCGTTCCTCGTAATCCAAGGCGCTCCGACGCTGGACTGCAGCATCTGAACCTGGTCTAGGAAGCTCCCATTTAATTTCTCATTCAAATCGAATTCGATATAGGTGCGAGGGTCTGCGTCTAGTCTCTGGACGAGGAACCTTGTGAGACGCTCCTGAATCATGCGAAGGTCTGGACCGAGGACATCGGTGTAGAGAGCACGAGCATTGTCACGTGCACTTGCATATGTCTGTGAATTTTCAGATATCATTCCGGGCTTGATATGATAGATGCCGCATACTGTCTGCATGCTCAGCGTGATTATCTGTGCGGCCTGGGCTTCCTGCATTGACATAGATGGAGATGCTTTGATTTCCATCCCATCCTCTAGGACTGGTGTCGACCCAGCACCATGTCCCCTATTAGAGTAAGCATCCTGCCAGGCGGCGCGGAAACGATCCATATCATCGTCATCCCACCCTTCTGCTTCGAGGGGGCGACTGATATATGCTGGAATGCGAGACCCTCTATCCCACTGCTGCGTTCTATAGGCCCAAAACTCGATGTTCTCTTTCAGCACCTGCCTGAGTGCTTTCACAGGAGACGTGCCATATCGAGGATCTTCGGGGGCATACCCATGCCAGAGAATGACATCACGCATGTCGACTGGAATTTCCTGACCAGTTTCCGGATTGGTGATGACTACCCTCTGCGGAGCAAAAAGATCGCCGCCCTCATATCCGGTTATCCATGTCGGAGGAATTGGCCTGATGACATATCCAGAGTCACTGGAAGCATCCTCAGAGATAATCCAGAGAGCGGTGTCATAAAGCTTGATATCAGACATGAGGCCATATATGAGATCGAATGTCGTCATGCTTGGATTAGGTTGCTGCAGGAGTCGTGCTAGGTCGCTGGTAGTATCACGAGTGCGACTGACATCTGACTCCCTGATAAAAACCTTCAGAGGAAGCTGTGCCACGTTTGATGCGAGAAAGCTCACCACAGTACGCAACTGGGGCTGAGTTTCATAGAGCTCTGCGATGTCCATACCATCCACAAAAGCTGAAGCCTGACCATAGACATATGTCCTGTAAATTGTTGGTGCGAAAACTCTTCGAATCCTAGATATGATGCTCATCGATTCTCCCCTAGACAAAAATCATAGCACGAGACCTGTTTTCGGTTTTGAGTGCGGTTGGCTTTTTCGGCTTGTCAGCTTGGAGCGGCTCTGCGTCATAGATACCAGCTGCGTACCCATATGCCCACGTCGCCGCACACAGCGGCGATATGTCCTCTCTGCTTCGCTTCCTGTCCCATGCGAATCCGCCATCTCCCAGAGTTTTTTTCTGAGCGACCTCAGCAGCGATGTCTAGACCGGGCTGGTCTAGGTGAAAGACCATGATATCGTCGTCACGTACAGTCTCATCGTCGACTGAGAGAGAGATTGCATCGTAAAGCGCTCCGCATGATGCTGTCAGAGCAGTCCCCTGACACAGCACCACCTCAAGACCAGGGATAGCAGACAGTGAGGATATCAGAGCACTCGCAGGACATCCTCGTCCCTGTATACAGACTGTCATCGTCCCTCCATACGAGTCGATTCTGCGTCTGAACCATGACTCGACCATGCTAAGCTTCGTGAATGCTGCGACCAACTCGATGTGATAGTCACCATCCGGACGCTGACCACAGACAGCGATGCTCGCATGCTTCCTGTCTGGGGCTACGTCGACTCCGAAAACTAATGGACTCCCCGCATCGATGTAGGATTTCGGGTCGGATGATGCCGCCCAAGCTCCCTCTGGGAATGGTTTCTCGCCGACATTTGTGACCCACTGACAGAGACACTCAGTGAGGAACTCCGATGGAGGATTCTCGATAAATGCTTGCTGTAGCTTGTCCCATCCGATGAGGTATCCCGCAGAAGGATTCGCATATGACCAAGTCTCTGGACTAGAGGGGTCGGCTCCAGGCGGGGCTGACCACTCGAAAAATCCGAGGGCGCTTGATACGTCGACATCATCAGCACCTATATCGAGATTCCAGTCGTCGACATCATCGAAACGTCCATCAGGGTCACCTAGGATGTGATGAGCGACATCTCGCAAATGTTCCAACACCACAGATGACGAGTCGCCCGCGTTTGTGATGCACCAGACGATGCCATCCTCCTTGGCTAGGGTGGTATTGCTGACCGCAGACCATGCTGAGAAATCCTGATGCTCTCTCAACTCATCCAGGACGACCAGGTCGCCTGTGCGACCACGAGCGCCCTTTCTAGATGCCGCCTCAACCTTATATTCTGAGACACGCCCATCACCGACATCCATGATGAGTCGTTTGCCGCCATTGGCCATGTGGACCTTATGGATATATCCAGACAGCACATCAGACCCCTGAACATCCTTGACAGCTTCGCCCCAGAGCGCCTCTGAGATGCCGAGACTCTGAGCGGTTCCGATTACGAGGTCGACACAGCGAATCATCATGAACCACAGGATTAAGATTTCGGTGAGCTTGCTCTTCCCATTTTGTCGACCAACCAGCACCAGCACAGTGTGAAAACGAAAATGAGGGATTTGCGGATTGTCCTCCAGCTTCGGTTCTACAAGCTCAAGCGCATGAATAAGAAGCCAACGCTGCCAGGGGAGCAACTTGTATTCTAGGACCTTCTCTGCGAATTCGATGACGCTGAATCCTGCGGAGGTCTCGGGTGTCAGCGGTCTGAGAGGCGGCGTAAAGATTCGCGGCTCAGTGCGTCCATACTCGGGCATGTTACCATCTCCGCGATGTCACACCGATTCGGTCGATGCCAGATCCATCCCCTCGGCTCCGGTTGCAGGAGCAGTGTGATGCTCTGATATTGCCCAGACTGAACTCGAGTTCGGGGAATTTCGATACTGGTTTTACATGGTCAGGTTCCCAGGCGTCGGGCGTGCCGGCCTCGGCGTAGTAATCGATGGGCTGCTCGCATATCCAGCAGACAGCACCAGCTTTTTTGTCCCGATTGAACGCCGCTTGTCGTACTGTTTGCCAGCGTTTTCCGCCACGTCTACTCGCCATCGCGTCCACCCCGATTCGCTTCGGTTGCTCTCAGAGATGCGATGAGGGCCCTCTTGGACTGGATAGACGTGTCAGCGACCTGAGTGACAGTCACCGACACAGGTAGTCGTTCTAGCAAGGCTTTGAGACCCGATACATATGATACGTACAGTTTTGCGTAGACATCAAAAATGGGATTTTTGCGAGTCCCACACTGACCGCCGCCATTGTCATACTCCACTACAAGCGGAGCGTCGGCGATGTCTATCCGAGCATTGAAAAGTCGATCCTCTAGAAATCCGACATTTTTGATGAGTTCATCGCTTGCTGCGAGCTCCTCAGCGCTCATCCCGATACCTGAGAGGGTCTTCTTGAGTCTGGTCGCTCCACGAGCAGTCGTACGTCTCTTCGGTGCTGCCATTTTCGTCCCTCCTTCGGGTTTCGGCGCGATTTTCACTCGGTTTTTATAGTATATGACCCAAAATGACACATTCAGAAGCTCAGTACAATGTCCATGACCACCCTTAATATCGTCATCAGGCTGGGTAGGGATTCACTTGAAAGCGGGAAAATCTCGGCTGGGCGTCCGGGGCGAGATTTCGACTCCCTTACCCCTGTTTTTGAGCGTTTTTTCTGCGATTTTACGACGAAACTCAGCGAAAATACCCCCGAAATCGCCCTAAAAATCATAAAAATGCTCATTTTTCATTGTGCTGTAAGAGAAAACGCCGCAAAACAAGAAATTTTCAATGCTCTCTTGCAAGCATAAAACTATGATTGCTGTTTACCTGCGTTTTTTGTTTTTATGTTTTGTTTTTAAAGTCAAAAAAGGCGTTTTCTCAGCCTGTGGCATATGTGCTAGGGCACCTATACTAGCATCATGCAATTTCATTCCAGAATCGTGCTTGTGTGATGCTGTCATCGTCCTGTCATCGTCTCATCTCTCCACTGTCTGCGATGCTGACTCGCTGAGTGTCCTCCACACATCACCACTGGGGGCCATACCTCATCATGACGCATGGCCCCCTCCCCTCATTTTTCTGTCAGATGAGCATCATCCTGCTGAGCACACCGCCCCTGCTTCGACATGACGATGTGCTCCCTCACCTGACTCTCAAGCACTGCGAGTCTGTCATCAGATAGATTGCGAGAATGACTTACAGCATCCCACGACGCACCTGCGAACCGATACAGGAACCGGGCGCGCACCTCGGCGGGTAGGTCCCAAAAATCATCTCCGAAGGTGTAATCCAGATAGCGATTAGCCCAAGCCAGACATGGATTCACAGCTCTCATAATCCTCACCTCCTATCAGGCTAGTCAAAAAAGCCCACGCTTCCCACCTAGATGACAGGTGGTAATGCCGCCGAGCATATTCCAGAAAGACGAAGTCGACCGCAGCAGACTCTCCTTCTGTGCATTTGAAAAGTGTTCGAATCCAATGCAGTGACCTGTCTAGCAGCACATCTAGACGCATAGCAGGATGACATATCACTGCGGTCCTCACAGAGTCGACATCACGTCTAGTCCCAGTCTCATCATAAAAATAGATGCCGGTCTCGTCGACTGCATAGAGCATCATATCGCTCACTCCTCAAAAAGCGAGACGAGGATGACCATCACTAGAAATCCGAGAAAAAGGCCAACTCCAGTCAGGTACGCCGCGTCACTCAGCCAGGTCCAGTCCATCGATATCACTCCTGTCATATCCATCGCGCTCTAACTCATGTCGCAGGACTCCTGCGACATGTCCTCTCCATCGCTGTCTCCATGCTTCTGCTGTGACGTCCTTAATATCCTCATCACGTCCGAGACGTGCAATCGCTTCCCATCCGAGTTCATCGAAGAGCCTGCGCCGAGACATCCACTCGTCTTGTGGTGACAGCTTGCTCAGTCCGCGCTCAATGCATTCGACGACGCTGCGACGATGCTGATACTCGGGGTCACAGACTCCGAGACAGATGACTGTGTCATCAGTGTCCAGAGCATCCAGAGAGCATGTAGATGGACGCTGAGCATCTCGGAGCAGCCGCTTGATTGCTGCGAGCATCGTCATCTCGCATGCATGAGCGACCCATGCTGATATCCCGAGCGTGCCGCCGGGGTGCTTGTCCGGGTCGAATCGTCGTATCGCCGCAGGAATCTGAGGGACCGCAGCGTCGAAGGCATCACGACGAGAAAACCCTAGGCCCGCGTTCTGATAGCGATATGAGAGAAAGTACAGCAGCGGAGAGAAGCTCAGCACCATCTCTCTCATCCATCTGTCTCGTTCAGCAGGATGAGAGGCTCTGAGATAGCGCTCATATGCTCGTCCCATCTCCTGTCTCCAATCGGGTCTGACATCAGCATGCATGCGTCGCTGTCCCTCAGCGAATAGGTCACTGGTCATCTCTCTCATCCTCGTCCGATATGCAAAAGTCGATAAGCGCCCCGGGGGTCAGGTCGCTGATTTCCGCATGCAAGGGCGCAACTGCACATGCATGATAGAGTGCGTCATCAATCTCATAGTCCTGACCACGCGCTCTCATCCCTGCTGCTCTGCGATACTCCCTCCAAGCTTTTACAGGAATGTGCATCGGAGCGTCATCCTTCCAGGCTTCCTGTCCCCAGAAGTCCCGCAGTGCGCTCTGAATCCCCCGAGTGACGTAGATGCTGTATGGAACATTATATGACGCGTCATATCGCTTGAGAGAGCGCCACACGCATCGTCGGATAGCTTGGTCCTCATCGTCTGCGAAGCGTGCTGACTGACCTCCAACATGAGAGCGCGTCCGGCGATGCGTCCCCCTAACCACAGGGAGCGTCATCACCAGACGACATATCTCTGAAAAAATCATGTCACGCTCATCACGAGAATCAGCAGATTGGTAGCGCAGAGCAAGTCGCTGCAATTTTTCTGTCCTAGTCACGAGACCCCACAATCACACTGCATGACTCTCAAGAGAGTCGCTAAATCCAGCAATTAAGAGAGAATATTCGCCCTAGCAAATCCCACAAGCGCGGGCTGCTTGGTGCTCAATATCTGACATATCATCCAAGTAGACGATTGAACTCGCCCGAGGATATGCCGGGGTGTCTCTGATTACATCCACACCATCGGTATCGATATTCAGCCAGATGTAGTCAGTGTCCATCAGGTCGCTCGCAAAAAGCGACGATATGAGAATCCATCTCGCTGACCTAAAAGACACATGATGCATCAGAGATACAGTGTCTATGATGCCATGCGCGAAAATCACAGTATCCCTACCCCATGGGAATTGCTGCTGGATAGCATCATCATCCAGCAGCATCAGGTCGAGCATCTCTCCCAGTGTCCAGTCGTGAAGCAGCATTTTGCGATACATGCAACGCCTCCTAAGCCTTAGGATCGCCTCTACAATCCTAAAGCTTAGGAGGAATGTTGCAAAAATGTTTCGACTAACCGAATAAAATCTTGAAATCTTGTTCATCTTCCTCTATGCGCTTCGCAGCGTCACGTGCTCGTACACGTGCTTCCTCAATCTGAGCGACCTCATCGGGTGTAAGCGCCGGCGGCTCAAACCCTCGTGATCGAATGCTTCTCCCATCCTCGCCCCAAGGTCCCCAAACCCTCTTCGACTTCCAACCATGTCGGGATGCGACACGACGAACAGCATCCTGAAAACTCTTAAGATGCTTTTCACGCGTATAATCAGACATATCGCAGCGATAAATGTCAGCATAGATTTGTGCATAGCACACAGGTTCGCCAAGGAGACGATGACGCTCGAAGAACGCCTCCGCTAACTCTGTCACAGGGTCAGCGACCGCAGCATCTTCGTTGGTCTCGCTCTGATGCTCCATGGCCCAGGTAGGAAGAACAAGAGCTTCATCAGAATGAGCAATCTCAAGCGCATATGCCTCGGCCCATGCTTGCTCCACCTCATGTTCGAATTCGTCACGATGCTGCTCAGACAAGAATCGTGGTGTCATACGCTCTGTGAGCACACCAGTGCATTGGATTACCATGAATCTCCGCGCCCCCGAGCGGTCTGACAGGAAGCTTAATTCATTCGTGGTCCCAACGAACACGCAATGTCTCTTGATGCGCTCCTGTTCCCGCTTGTAGGGTGCACGATAATCGTCATAGCACCGAGTGAGGTAGTTTTTGACCTTCGACACGTCCTTCTGACTCCTCATGCCAGCTAACTCGTCAATGCATGCAATCCACGATGATGATATTGCTTCGAAGCAACGCTTTTCATCTCCGATATCTGGGAGATTCTCGCACAGCCAGTCAGGACGCGTCGCAAGCTTTCTGATGAAATTCGTTTTTCCAATGCCTTGCGCCCCGCCGAAAATGATAAGATAGTCAAACGAACATCCAGGATGCAATGCACGACGAATCGCACCCCGCATCCAGATGGTCATACACGTGCCCGAGAATGAATGGCCATTGATGATATCCTCGCTGCTGTCTACTCCGAGCCAGTCCGACACGAGATGAGATATGTGCTCATGACCATCCCAGCGACCCTCAAAGCTCTTGACAAAATCGACCATGGGATTGAATGGATTACGCGCGCAGACAGTCGCAAAAGCACTCTGAAAATCCTTAGTGGGATTGAATCCTGCTACCTCGTCGATATATGCGACGAGTCGGTGCATATCATCATCTGTAACGAACCGAGGATACTCTTCGTCACTGGAATCCCAAGGGAGCGGCCGGATGATGCTGCGACGTGCATTCATCTGGTCATATCCAAAACACCCAGTGAGAGCAGCATCCTGCTCAAGCGCTGCGATGATATTCGTGGGGGAGCAGAGTGGGAGACCGACCTGACCACCTCGACGAAGCTTGCAGCGATATGTCGCTCCATTGATTTTGCGCTCTCCGAAATCTCGGATGACCTGAGTGAGTGTCTGACCATCAGCGTCTGTGACCTCAACCCGATGAGCAATCCTGTCCTCGATTTTGTCACGAGATTCTGCGGCCCAAGTCATCGCCGCGTCAATTGCTCCGCGCACGTCGGGATCTGAAGTGGAGTATGCAGGATTGCATCTCTCTGCTGCGAATGTCTCAATTTCTCGTCTAATGATGTCGCAGGTCGAATCAAAGTCACGGCCAGTCACCCGATTGACCAGTCCGCCGGCGAATTCGATTAAACGATTATGACGAGTCCCTGCGGATGCAATCGACTCATGCTTCCAGAGCTTTACCTCATCGCAGGAAGAGGTCTGTGACTGCGAGCGAGGTGAAGCGACACGACGTGGACGAATCAGGTCGGAAATCGTCTCACACCTCTGAGCGTGCTTCCATCCAATTTCGCTCGTGAAGCACCTCTCAGGTCGACCATCATGAGAGTCGACATGATGAGCGACCAGCCAGCGGAGCAGCTGCTCGGGCATCTGCTTGACCACATCTGCGAGATGCGACTCATCAGCATCTGATGGGATGAGAAGGTCATAGCGACGCCCTTCTCTGACAACCCCAGGCCCGGTCAAATTTTGCTTCCCTGTGGGGGTCAGCCAGTCGACTGCAACACCCTCAGGGAGAACGTCATCATGCATTCCTGTGCACCACTTGAAAAGTCCGGCGATGTCAGATGAGAACCACAGATGAACGCCCTCGTGGGGTGTCCTCACTGCGATTGTGTCCAGAGCGTCCGAGCATCCTAGTGAGTCGAACCAGTCCTCAACCGCTGTCCACATCTCATCAAAACCCAGAGCCTCAGTATCGCCATGGCCATTGTCGATGTCGACAACAGTGAGCATCCTGTCACCAAAAGCTCCGAGTGCGAGATAGTATGGACACTGTGTCGCAACACCCGCATTCATGAGCCAGTCGGTCATGACCTCCATCTCATACAGTGGATTGGAGTGACTCCCCCTCTCCCCCTTTTTTCTGGTGACAGGTCTCCCATCTCTCCACGCACCAGTACCAGGAACGATGCCGAAGCCTGCGCCTGCGAGTGTGCGGGCGACATCGGTGCTCGGCATGTCAGCACATATCGGCTGATATCTCTCATCGAATTTTTTCATCAGTCTGACCTCCTAAACATGGGGGCCGGCCCGCATTTTTGCCGGCCCCCGCTATCAAGATAAAGCTTAGTGCGAAAATCGCACTGCGATGACGAGAATCACAGGATTTTGAGAAGCGCTTCGCAGAGTCTCTGAGCAGCAGTGTCATCACAGACATCAAAGCTCTTCCTGCGAGACATCACATCGTCTCGCACGCACACGATGCCGGTCTCCTCGTCGACCGAGCAGACCTGACAGACCATCTCGACCTCATAGCGTCGTGCGATGCTGGGAGTCTCTCCTCGCTGGGATTCATCGAACCGCGCTTGGAACCAGAGTGACATGGGGTCAAGAGCGTCAAAAATCTCAGCCGCGTCCTCCTGTGTCATGTCGACATCCTCACCATCGACACCGCCCGCGCGATTCGGGACTCTCACCCAGATGGTCTGACCATCCTCG
>JAEIGA010002279.1_pt1 | contig 30642 bp, 29 predicted proteins | sample 9270691 | NCBI WGS metagenome assembly JAEIGA01 (sample SAMN17057246, study PRJNA624740) | gut metagenome | biome: biome; isolation source: fecal sample | host: Bos grunniens | place: China: Xizang | collected 2019
AAAGATAAAGATAAAGATAAGGATAAAGATAAGGATAAAGATAAAGATAAGGATAAAGATAAGGATGAGGATGAGGATGAGGATGATAATAAAACAACTGTCACTACCGACACGTGGGAGCGCATCATGGAAGCCTATGACCATATTATTAAGGGTCATTGGGGTAATGGTGTAGAAAATCGTGTTGCTGCAGGTATGAAAGCAGGTTATACGGAAAATGAAGTTCGTAAAGCTCAGCAATATATCAATTATACCTTCCCTAAGAGTCAAAAGGGACAAGGAAAATCTGCGGCTGAAGCTAAAAAGCTATTAGGTTTTGATACTGGTGGTTACACTGGTGACTGGGGTGGAGCTTATGGTAAATTAGCAATGCTTCACAAGAAAGAATTAGTTCTAAACGAAGGCGATACTGAAAACTTCTTAATGAGTATGGAATTACTTGATAAGATAGTTTCAACTATTGATTTGTATAGTGCGAATTCTCAAATCGGAGGATTATTATCTTCTCCATCTATTAGACCTATGGGTGGTTCTGATACAATTGAACAACGCGTTCACATTGAAGCAAGCTTCCCTGGTGTCCAAGATAGAAATGAAATTGAGGAAGCATTTAATACCTTAATTAATCAAGCTTCACAATACGCAAACCGAATTTAAATTTTAAGGCAGGTTATCACATATGATAACCTGCCTTTTTGTTTTTGGTCTAAATAAAAAAATTGACTTTTCACAAATTTTATGATATAATAGATTAAGAAGGAGAGAAAGGAGATTGGGTATTATGTCTTTTGATGTAACAAGCATCTTTGGTGCAATTGAGACAATTGTTAACAAACGACTAGACGGAGTTTCATTTGATTCAACCATAATTTGTACTATTGTAGATGATAGTGACAAAGAGCATAGTCGATATATTGTTTCAGATGGTTCTGTACGTTTTGATGCTTATACCAATGATACTAGCTATAAAGTAGATGACATGGTGCGAGTATCAGTATTAAATGGAGATTTTAGCCAACGTAAATTTATTGTTGGTGAATATATCGGTCCAGAGGCCGATTCTCCTGTTACTTATATTCCTCCTTTGGCAACATCACTCGCCGCAAAAGATAATCTTATTGATGAGTTTAACAGTGGTGTTACTAGTGGTGTAAATATTGATACTTTTCAATTAACAACTAATTCAACAAGAAAAAAAGAATTATGGCGTGTTAATTTACAAGATAATGAAGAGTATAAAAATTTACAAGCTAATGGAATTTATAATGTTATCACCTTATCAGCTGATTTTAAAACCGCTTTAGGAGATTTAAAACGAGGCGGTTATGGATTAAGACTTGATTTATTAATTCAAACAGATTTAGAGAGTGAGTCTTATATTCATCGTTTTATTACTCTTGATAGTAGTGAAATGCTGGGTAACCCTCATTCTTTTGGAATTTATACGAATCAAGGAAAGCGCATTAATATTGTGTCAGGTGGAACTATTGTTCAAATGGCATTGTGTGCTTATGAAGGTGTCTCTTTTGATGATAATAATGTAGAAATACCAAATCCATTTGAAGATTTAAATGGTCAATTATTGGCTGGCCAAAAGATTTATATTAAAAATGTAGTAGTTGCTTTTGGTAGTGATTTAACAAAGGTGGAAAATGGAGCATTGCAGTTATATACAACAGATTCTGTAATGTATACATATGGAACCGAAGGTGAAGATAATAATCCAGCCAATACAAAGCATTTAGCTTTTACCTGGTATAATAAAACCGAAGATGATCAATATGTAGGTTTTGCTGATGGTTTAAGTTTGAAAAATTAGTCTGCATATGATTATGATGAAATTGCTTATAATAAAATCAATAAGGGTAATGTAAGATTAATTCAACAGCAAGGACAAAGTGGAATTCCTTCTGACGAAGAGAGTTTAACTTTGGCAGCTAATATTGCTGAAGCCAAACCTTTAATGGTATAGGGATATAACGCAGTGGCATAGACTTTAAATAATGCATTGCAAAATTTAAAGTATCAGCTAATTGGAACTACATTCTTAGATGGTAATGATAATGATATTGCAGGAATTAACCCATTAATTAAAAGTGATGGTGTTTTAAGCACCAAAGCTAAAGAAGCCCAAGAAGCAGCAGATAAATTGAGTTTATATTACAAAACTGTTTTAAGCTATGGATATAAAATTCAAAACGGTGAATCTGCTGAGTGGGACAATATCGGAAAAAAAGATGGAAAAGATGATGGGGAATTATTATTTGATGTAGAAGAAGATTATTTAAAAATTTATTTAACAGCAATTAATGATGCTCTTGACGCAGTTGAAGATTTTTTAACGAAATTTTATAATAACACTGCCGCAGATAAAGACTTATCTGGATACAGAGGTATTTATGATATTTATCAACCTCGTATTATGAATGTTGTAAATAATATTCGCAATACCATTGATCAGATTCCAATTGAGGTTGATGCGGCAAATAATTCTAGTGATTTTTCTAAATTAGAAAATTATGATGACAAAGACGATTATCGAGCTTATGAAGTTCCTGATTTAACAGAATATGCAAATCAGTATTGTGTCTACTGGTATCGTTATAATAAAAATTATAATTTGCAACATATGGTAATTATGTCAGAGAATGAGTGGAATGCTTTATCTAGCACTACTCGTATTGGTTCTACATATAGTGAATATCAGACATATTGCAATAATATGAATGAAGAGTATGCGTATGCTAATTTTGCAGGACCTGGTTGGGAGCGAATTACTGACAAGGATAATTTTGGTTTGCCTATTGGAACTCAAGATACTCCTGTTACAAAAGAAGAGGAAGTTGACGGTAGTAAAAAAACAGTAACTTATTTACCTGCTCGCTCTTTGGATGATTGTATTTATGAAGTAAATCTAAATCCTAAAACAAAAGAGGAAAAATTTAAAGTTATTTTATTTTATAATCATAATAAAATAGAGAGTAACGAAGTCGTTTTCACAAATAAAGATGCTTTTAAAGAAGAGACTTTGGTTGATGCCACAGATATGCTTTTAGTAGAACATCATCAAAGTTCACAAGAGCATTATTCTGCATATAATGAATTACATGGATTATCCGATGTAAGAGATGGTAATACCAATCGTTTAATCAAATGTTCTTATGACGGATTGTTTGCATAGGATGAGGCATTAATTGATGCTGGAGTATATTGGTATATTCCAGTTGAATCAACAATGTTGGATTATGATTTAGAATATTTAAAATCTCAAGGATTTTCAACAGATGCGGAATTAACTGATGCTCAAAAAGCTGCTAATGAACATAGTCGCTCAGGCTTTGTTTATTTTTATAAACAAGTCGGAGAGACAACAGAGAAATATAAAGAATTACAACTAGATGGATCAGAGGAGGAAAAAGAAAGACAAACCTCTGATTTAAATGATAGAATTTTCACTTATAAAATTAAATCATTCTATGAGCAAAGTGCATAGAATAATACAATTGAAGTATGGGCTTATATTCCAGGTTATAATGAACCTGTAAAGGGAGAAATTTTCTTTACATTTAGTATTTCTGGAACAAGTGGAACAAAGTATACTTTATCCATTGCACCAAAGACAAGTCAAATCGCTGCATTACCTTATGGAAGTAACAGTTTAGAGTTAGGCTTAAATCTTTATGATGCCAATGGAGAAAAAGTAGAAATTACTAATACTATTGTTAATAATAATGGAACCACTACTAAGGGTTACAATTTATCAGTTCAATGGTATGGTTACTCCAATCCCAATTATAATATCGTATATGATGCAGGTGGAGGCACAGATGTAACAATTCAAATTGTTGCATAGAATAATACGATAACTGATCCTCCAGACGCAATTACAGATCATTTTATTGGTATTCTAGAAGTAAAGGTAAAAATTGATTTAAATTCCACTTCTGGAAGTAATCCAAAAGATTTAACTACTTTATATCCTGTGGCATTTGCTACAGATACGAATTATTATATTCAAGGAGCAACTGCCCTAGTGTATAATAATGCAGGAACTGTTTCTAGATTAAATCAAAATCCTTATAAATTATTTAAACGCCAAGCTATTGTTAAAGATACTGAAGGTAATGATATTGCTAATGTTTCTGGCGACCCAGAGCAAACTGTTGAACAATGGGATATCGTATGTTACAATGAAAAAGGCGATTTAATTGATAGTAATGATTTTATGCAAGCCTATGTTCCAAAAATGAATAGGGATAAAACTTTAAGTGCGGCTCCCTTATATTTACATTCTGCGAGCAGTAGTGATCAATATATCCCAGTAGTCCGCGCGTGGGTAAAAGGTGATGACGGTGAAGCTTATATTGCTTGGACACAACCAATTGTTATTACTTAGAATAGACACGCTTCAAGCATCTTAAATGATTGGGATGAATCTTTATAGATTGATGAAGATAATGGAACTATTTTAGCCACTATGATTGGTGCAGGCCGCAAAAATGAGAATAACGCTTTTGAAGGTGTTTTGATGGGTGATGTTCTTATTGATGGTGGCTTAAGCAGTAGCGATGTTCCTAACAACGCAAGTGGTATTGGTTTATATGGTTTCCATGATGGTGCGCAAAGTTTTTATTTTGGTATTGATGGAAAAGCCTTCTTAGGTAAATCTAGTAAGGGTCGCGTTTGGTTTGATGGTAATGACGGTTTTATTTATTCAGGAAATTGGTTATCTAGTTTCGGCTCAGCAAAGCCTTTTGAGAATTTAACTGATGCTGATGGAAATATTATCGGACACACTTTGAAGCCGGGCACAGCAGGTTTAGCTTTAGATTTAAATAATGGTCATATTGACGCTTATAATTTTAAAGTTACAAGCAATAATATCTATTTAAATAGTAATCCACCTGATGAAGGTTACTATTTTAGAATTGGTAATAATGGTCAATAGATTGATGATGCTCATACAGATTAGGATGAAAGAGATCAGTAGGCTTCTGGTCAATCTACTCGAGGATATATGTCTTTTTCTAAAGATGGGGAATTAGATATTCGTGTAAATAGTTTATCAATTACTGGTTAGCTTGGTGGCATTAATTTACTGCAATAGACAGAACCTAAGCGAACAATCCCAACGTATGTCAAAGAGGGCGATAATATAGTTCCTAATGTTGATTCTAGCACTAAACAGCCTCGTTTTGATTGGAACGTTGCTAAAAAGAAAGACTATAATGCTTATAAAACTCATCAACAGAGTTTAGGATTAGAACCAATGGCGCAAGCTGATTGGAATAATTTATCTTGCTTCTGGACAACTGATAGTGATTTGGCAGGTTCTTATACTGCTTCTGGTAGTAACTGGTCTACTAATTATTGGAATGATGTATCTTTAGGAAATAAGAAAAATTATATTGCTGTAACTGGTTCTGGAACTTAGACTATTACTCAAAGAGTAGAGGTTCAACCCAATGAACATTATACAGTTTCTGGATATGTTCACAATATTGTTGAGTCTGAAGAAGATACATTAACTGTTAATCTTACTGCTTATAAGTCAGATGGTACAGCAGGAGAATTTACTACTCCTCAATGGTCTACAGGTCATAATACTGCAGCAGTTAAAAATACTTGGGAAAAATTTGAACATACTATTAAAACTGGTGATGATATCGCCTTTATTGATGTTACATTTACTTGTCCTAAGAATTTTGCTTTATGGCATGCGAAGTTTGAGAGTGGAGCGATTAGTTCTGCTTGGAGTCCCGCACCTGAGGATACTGCTGATGATATTAGCAGTAGTAAAGATAAATATGATATTTATTTAAGTCAAGATGTCGTTTTTGACAAACTTATCACTGATGATAATGGTCAAAAGATGGTTGGTATTTGGTTATTGCCCGGTGAAGACACTGCCTCTGGTCATAACGAGTTGTATATTAATGCATCTTACATTGCTACTGGTATTTTACGTTCTAGTAACTGGGACGGATCATTACAAGCAAAAAGTGCAATAGATTCTCAGGGAAGAACTGTTGCAAGCTATGAGATTAAAGATCAACCAACTCAAGGTATGTATTTAAATTTGAATGAAGGTAAGATGTGGTCTACTAAATTTGAATTAAATGCTTGGGATCTAGATGATGATGGTATTTCTAAAGATAAAGGATTGTATATTAATAGCCATCCTTATTTAACTGGTGTGGATAGTAAATATCAATATTACTTAAAACTTGGTGATTTGAATAAGAGCTATATTACTTTTGCAAGTGACGGAGCTATTGATATTCGTGCTAATGAATTTTCATTATTAGCACCTTTTGGTGGAAAAAATCTTTTACATCAAACCAGTCCTCGTAAAAGCACTTTAGTTCATCATTGGCTGCCTTATACAGAAGAAACTGAGATAGAAATTAATAGTGTTGCTGGTGCAGATGGAACAATTACAGATGATAAAAAAGTAACAGATGGTGAGAATAAATGGTATGAAAGTATTTATCCGTCAACATCTTCTAAAACATCTATTTACACTTGGACTGTAGATAAATGGTTAATTAGAGAAGATGGAAGTAACAGAAGTAATAATACTGCAGATTGGAGTTTTACTACTCAATATAATAAAAATAATTATACTAAGCATCATGGCACCATTTGGAAGGCTTCCTAGGCAATAGCAAGCCGTTCAAATCCTCCAGGCAATAATAATAGTTGGAGTCCATATGTAACTGTTATTAATGATAATCCAACAAGTGATAAGCCTTATGCTTTATAGATTAATAAAGATAAAACTGAAGTATATTAGACCATTCTTTTATTAAAAAATAAAAAATATACAATTTCTGGTTATGTAAAGGCTTCAACTGCGGACGAAAATTTCTCAGTATTATTAAGTGGTGGATGTACAATTTTAAATTTTGCTTTAGAGCATGATTCAACGATTAATACATCTAATTCTTTAAAATTGTAGGATACTGATTGGAAATATTTTGAATGCACTTTCTAGACTCCTTAGCTAGATGATAACACTACTTTTGATGTGGGATTTAAATATCCTAATCCTTATAATTTGTGGCATGTAAAACTAGAGTAGGGTAGTGTTGCAACTGCTTGGTCAATGGCAGAAGAAGATATTGAAGAAAATGAAGAATTGTTAGAAGAAAATTATAACAATTATTTAAATCAAGATACTGTTTTTACTAAATTGTTTACAGATCCAAAAACTGGATTAATGACTGATGGTATTCAATTAGTGCCTGCAAGTGAAACTTTGTCTGGTAGACCAGAACTTTATATCAATGCTAGTTATATTACTACTGGTATTTTACGTTCTAAAAACTGGAATGGTAAATTAAAGAGTGTAAAAAATGGCAACCATTATGATTTATCTATTTTAAGAAATCCTACTTAGGGCATGTATATTAATTTAGATGCTGGTAAAATTTGGGCTGCAAATTTTGAATTAAATGCTGGCAATGATGGTGAATCATTGTATTTAAATAGTAGTCCTGAAGTTGGTAACCATTATCTTAAAATTGGAAATAGGAATAATTATATTCATCTTAAAAAGTTAGATACTGACAATAACACTGAATTAGCTATTAATTCAGAAGTATTTACCTTAACTGCGGGTAGTGTGGTTACTGAAGATGGAGTTAGTGTAGATAAAACTATTACCATTAATAGTGAAGCAACAACATATCCACTGAAAATAGGAAGTAAATTTAGTGTTGATTGGTATGGAAAAATGGTCGCCTCTGGGGCTGAATTTACAGGAGCAATTAAATCAAATTCTACCATTACTGGTACCGCCATTTCTGGTGGTTCTATTACTGGTTCTTCAATCACCATTGGAGATAATTTTAAGGTTACTAATGAAGGTGTTTTGACGGCCAAATCAGGTACTATTGGTGGATGGAATATTAACGAAGATAGTTTAACTGGTGGTAATATTACTTTAAATAAAAATGGTACCATTAGTGGTGGCAGTGGAAATACGTCTTTTAGTGTTGGTGGAAGCACTGGCTATTTACAAGCAACTGGTTCAAAACTAACAACGTTAACAGTATCCTCAGAAGCAACTTTTACAGATACTTGTAAAGTAAAAGTTGAAGGAAAAATGGGTATTAATACTGACGTACCAACCACTTATGATCTAGCTGTTGATGGTGATGTAGATTTTAAAGCTGATATGCGTCTTTCTTCATGGGGTAAAATACGATTTGGTCCTAGTGATACTGATTATATAACTACTTCTACAGGTGGAGAATTACATGTACACACATCATATTTCTACGTTGATGGAGATCATGTAAAAATTGAAGGTAGTATTGGTATTGGAGGAAACCCATATTCAAATAAGCCTGGTAGTATTCGTGTTGCTGGTGATGTGTTTTATATTGGTAATATACATTGTGGAGAGTCTGGTGTGGATGATACAGGAGTTGATGGAACAGTTACTTATGCTTATGGTGGATTATTTAATGGAAAAAAACAAACTTTAACATTTAAAAAGGGAATTTTAGTTAAAGCTTCTGCTATCGATCCAGATGATGATCAATCTATATCATTACCAAGTCAATCTGGAAAAGCTGGCTCATTCTTGTAGACTACTGGTGCTAAAACCCAATGGATTGCTATTGATGGTTATACAAGAACTGCTGGATCAAATAATTTTGGTATTACAAAAAATGGTGATTCATTTTATACTACAATAGCAGACTTTTCTACCACTGATCCAGGCTTAGTCCCAGAATCAGGTACTTATGGAACAGATTATTTCTTAAGTACTGGCGGCTGGGCTAAATTAGGAGCTTTAGCTTATGTTGATGACATAAAAAAAAAATTTAACTTAACTTTAACTGGTAAAGTCCCTCAAGCAACTCATGGCTATTATGTATTAGATAATGCTGAAGGAATAGTATATACTCCAATTGGGACTAAAGTTACTGGTACTAATCTAGGAGATAAAGTTACTGGTACTAATCGAGGAGATAAAGTTACTGGTACTAATCGAGGAGATAAAGTTACTGGTACTAACTTAGGTACTGCTATAACTCGTTGTAAGCGAGGAAGTAAACTTGACGTAGGTACATTTTCTTCTGATTCTATAATTTATTACAATGGTCAATCTACTTATAGTAAGTCTGTAAAAGGTATTAAGTGTAATAATCCTAAGTATGAATATGGAACTGATGAAACAGTATATACAGCAGGAAGCGATTATACTTTATATAAATCTGGTTCTAGCTACGAATTATATAAATCTGGTTCTAGTTATGAATTATATGAAGCTGGTACTGAAGAGAAAAAACCAACTTATAAAGAAGCTGGTGAATTAACATTTACTTTAGCTGGAACTTCTGCTGAAGTTACATTTGGTCCTTCTGAGGACGACACTGAATCAATTGATGTTCCAGAAGTTACTAACGCAACAGTTACAATTAGTTAATTGAGAAAAAGGAGAAATAAATTATGAAAATGACTAATAGTGAAATTTATGTTTATGCAACCGCCCTTATTGATCATTTTAAAGATGCAAATCAGCGTTTGCCTATTAAAATAAATTTTTACTTACAAAAAAATAAAACTCTTTTATTTTCTTTAGCAAGAGAAATTGAAGAGGGTCGCACAGAAATCATTAAAAATTATGCCGTAGAATCTGATGATAAAGGCAATTTTAAATTTGATGATAACGAAAAATATCAAAATGCTTTACAAGAAATTAATGATTTATTAAATCTCGAATAGGAAGTTCAAATTTATAAATTTAAAATTGAAGATTTCCCAGAAGATTTAATATTGACAACCGCTCAAATGGAAGCATTAATGTTCATGATTGAATAATTTATTATGGGGAATGAAATTATATAATTTCATTCCCCATTTTTACAAAAAAGAGCGAAAGGAGTTTTTAATGTGAGTTTATTATATGCACCTTATATTGAAAATAAACTACCAGCATTTTAGCACTCTACTGGCAATGTTACAATTACTGTGCCTTTTGAAATGAATCGTGCAGTTCATGGCAGCAGTGAAGTTGGTGGTTTTGCCATTATAGTAAGAACTGTTTCTACTAATCAAGTTAAAGTCAATGAGTTAAAAGTTATTGATGAAAATGATGTTCAAACAGCTCTTGAAAATAATCGGGTTTCTTTTTCTATTAGTAATTCAGATAGAAAATTCATTGAGGGCCAATATTATAAAGTTCAAATTGCATATACTGATAAAACAAGTGATAAGAATATTGGTCATTACTCAACAGCGGCAATAGTAAAATGCACTGGTGCGGCGTCCGCAGTAATTACTAATGATTTAACTCAAAATAAGAATGTGTATTCATATACTGGACGATATGAAAATACCGATATTAATGAAAAAGTCCATTATTATGAATTTAATATATATGATAGTAAATCAAATTTATATGCAACAAGTGGTAAATTGATTCACAATAGCTTAGGGGATGAGGTTACATCTTCAAAAATTACAGCAATAGATGGTTGGACTCTAGAAAAAAGTTTAATTGAAAATGCTGATTATACAATTCAGTATAAAGTATATACTGTTAATGATTTAGAGCTACCTTCACCTACTTATACAATCCGAGATTCATACGCCCCAGTCCCAGGTGATTTTAATATTGAGTTAAGCGCCTCAATGAATTTGGATGATGGCTTTATAGAATTATCTGTACACAGCACTGATGCTTCTTCTTTAAATGGTAATTATATTTTATCAAGAGCTTCAAGTGAAGATGATTTTAGTATTTGGCATACTTTACATACTTTCCACCTAGCTCAAAATGAATCTGGACTTATAATTTATCAAGATTTTACTATTAAACAAGGTGTTGAATATCTATATTCTATTTAGTTATATAACACATCAAAACGCTCTGAACGAATTTTGAATAAGGAACACACAATTTTAGCAGATTTTGAAGATATGTTTTTATATGATGGCGAGCGTCAATTAAAAATTAAATTCAATCCGCAAGTGTCTTCTTTTAAAACAACTATTTTAGAATCTAAAACTGACACTCTTGGAGGAAAGTATCCTTTCTTCTTTAGAAATGGTAATGTTGGATATAAAGAATTGAGCATCTCTGGCTTATTGAGTATTTTATCTGATGAGAACAATTATTTTACTCAAAATAATAATGAAGCAATGGAATATCGAACAGTTACTAAAGCTGGTTTAAGTCATATTTCAGATACTAATAAAATGTCTGTAACTGCAGAAAACTTTAAGACAGAAAGAACTTTTAAATTAAAAGTCTTAGATTGGTTAAATAATGGATAGCCAAAATTATTCCGCTCTCCAGGAGAAGGAAATTATGTGGTGCGCTTAATGAATGTATCTTTGTCTCCTAATGCGACTCTTGGAAGAATGTTACATACTTTTTCTTCTACGGCTTATGAAATTGCAGATATGTCTTTTGAGTCTTTAAAAGAATTGAAATTTTTACCTTCTTCGACAGATGTAACCAATTATGGTATTGTGAATAAAACTATTAATTTAAATGATATAGATATTGAGCCTTTGATAAAAGATGGAACTAAAATCACTCTACCTAATTCTAGTAAAGAAATTGTATTATGCACCTTACCAAAATCGAGAGTAACTTATTCGGGTAAAAATAATACTATTCCTATGAGCGGTATTTAGATTATTCCTGATGGTGTTAATGAAATCTCTTTTGCGGAAGAACGCAATTTAAAATTATCTACCATTTCTTTTATTTATGAAAACACACAGTTATCTACTGACTTCGATAAAACAATAACTGAAACCATTGACATTTACAAAGAAAATAATATTATGATTAATGATCCAGACTTAACTAATTTAATGTCTAGATGGAATACAACCGAAGACAATATAACTTATATTAGTAAAGAATTTTTCTATATTGAAATGCAAAGACGTCCTTAGCAATTAATTGTTATAAAAAATGGAAGATATTTATATCAAGAAAATCGAAAAAATGTTTCTTGGAATGCAAATACTTTATATATAGTTGCAGATGATGAAGATAAGCAAGGAAGAGATGGATGGGTTCTTACTTAGAATGATAAAGAGAGCAGTATCGGCGATATTGATTGTACTTGTATTATTAAAACTAATGAGAATGTTTACGACTATACTCAATTGTTAACGCAAGATGATGAAATGTTTTCTCTTTATAATCCTGGAGTTATAACTTCTTTTGTGTGCGGCAATGGTGTAAAAATAAATGTTGGATATCGTCGTATAAAATTAACTGAGGAGGTATAATTATGGCTTATGGAGATTATCAAGATTTTTTGCTAAAATTAGATTAGCAAAGAAATAAAATAATTTACGCAAGAGTTACTGCTTTAAACATTAGGGAAGAACCTGTTGAAACAATTGAGGGTAGAGTCAATGGAGGCTCCATTAATATTGATGGAGCCTCCGCAGTTCGCCGCACTTGTTCTTTTACAATTCTAGCATAGGATTTTGATTACAGTGATTACGTGTGGGGAAATAATGTTAGATTTAGATTAGAAATTGGTGTTCAAAATGATATTAATCCAGAATATGATAATATTATTTGGTTTAAACAGGGAACCTATGTTTTAACCTCATTTAACACTTCTCGTTCCACTAATAATTTTACTATTAGTATTTAGGGCAAGGATAAAATGTGCTTGTTAAATGGTGAAATAGGTGGAACATTAGATGCTTCCATTGATTTTGGTTGTATTGAAGAAGAAGATGCAGATGGTATCTGGAATATTCGTAAAATTCCAATTTAGGATATCATTCGTAATGTAGTGCATACCTATGGAGGAGAACCTTATCATAATATTGTAATTAATGATTTGGATACGGTTGGTTTAGAATTGTTGGAATATAGATATGATGTTCCAATGTATTTATATCGTGAGCCTGCCGCAAATGTTTTTACTAATATTTTATTGGAAAATGATAAAACCGATGTGTCTGTCAATGGCACGACTACCAAATTAAAAGATTTAACAACAAGCCATTTAGATCCATTGTTATCTTCTTTAAATACATCAAATCCTCCAACTGTTCAAATCGATAGTAAAAATTGGGTATTAAGTAGAATTAAATATGGTGATACTTGTGGCTATAGAGTAACAGATTTAACTTATGCTGGAGATTTAATTACTAAAGCAGGCGAGAGTTTAACTTCTGTTTTGGATAAAATTAAAAATATGCTTGCAGAATTTGAATACTTTTATGATTTAGATGGTCGATTTGTATTCTAGAAAAAACAGTCTTTTATTTCTACCTTATGGTCTACGACTAACTCTAGTGCAAATGAAGTTACAGAAACTTTGGATTCTTCAAGTTCTCATTCTTATTATTTTAACAATAATGAATTGGTAATTAGTTTTAATCATAATCCCACTATTACTAATGTTAAAAATGATTATGTAATATGGGGAGAGCGTAAAGGTGTTGCTGGAGGAAAAATTCCTATTCATTTGAGATATGCTATTGATTCTAAGCCTACCAAATATACTCAAATTCGAGTAGAAGAATCTGAAGTGGAAGAATATAATAATAAATATAATACTCTTTTACGAGGGAATACTTATCCAAAAACTTTTAACTCTGCTGACACATATAGCATAGAATCAGATAGTGACGGTAATATAATTGTAGTGAATTGTGATTGGCGAGAAGTCATTTATCAAATGGCTTTAGACTATTATAAATATAACTTCTTAGATGATTTTGAAATTAGAGTAATGCAAGCCAATAGTGCAAATGGTTTATACACAACCGGCCGCACGGGTTATGAACAGTACTACACTGATTTACAAGGCTTTTGGCGTCAATTATATAATCCAGTAATTGACGAAGAGATTAATGAATTAGTTAGTGATATTGAAGATAAAAAAGTTAAATTAACTAACACAATTAATTTTTTATATGGTAGTACAAGTGATAAGGGTATTCTAACTCCAGGTTTTACTGCCAGACTCAGTAAGGTTCATGAGGAACAAAAAGCCAATTCAGCGCAAGAATTTAAAAATTGGGTTAATAATAATAATGGTAATAGCTATGTTCCGATTAAAAATAGCGGTAAAAGTATAACCAGCTCTACTCTTAGTGGTATAATTGAAGAAGCCCAATCCTTATATCAACAATTATTATCTATTATTCCCATTAATGAAAATGAATTGGCTAATATGGAAAAAGAATATAATTCTTGGATTAAGAGTCAAGAGAATTTTTACAATAGTGGTAGTTATCAACATTGGAATAAAGATGTATATGAATCTCCAGAGACTCTTAATTTTTGGTTTGATTTCTTAGATAGCGAATCGGAATTATCTCAATTTTCAGTTAAAGCTATTGGAAGTAGGCCGAAAGTCGTAAATGATAATAATATAAATTCCATTTATTTTAGAGATACTCCGAATGTAATTTTTTAGGAATACGGTGATCAAAATCTTGCTGGTAAAAAGAATATTTAGGTTTCTGATATTGAGAGTATGTTTACTGTAAGTGCTCAAGGAAAGAGTGCTAGAGATAAGCTTGATGAACTTTTATATCAACATGGATATTGTTCAGAAAGTGCTACTATTAATACCATTCCTATTTATTACTTACAACCAAACACACGTATTTTTATTCATGATGATGATACAAATTTACACGGTGATTATATTGTAAGTAAATTAACCATTCCTCTAACTTACAACGGCACTATGTCTATTACTGCGACTAAAGCCGCAAAAAATATAATGTAATAGATTTTAATATCTTAGGAAAAAGAAAGGAGAGATTTATATTGGCTAATTATGTAAAGTTTATGCGTGGCACACCCGCTGCGTATGAAGCATTGTTAAATAGTTCAGTTAAACCCAGTCAAGATACTCTGTATTTTATTTCTGAAGCAAATGCTAATAGTGCTACTTTATATTTAGGTGAAAAACTTATTGCAGGTGGAACCTCTGAAATAGAGTTGTCATTTAGTAATATTACTGATATCGCGCTTAGCGAAGATTTAGCTGATAAGGACATTTTAGCATATGACAGTGCAAGTCATAAGTGGGTAAATGTTGCTTTAGAAGACGTCATTTCTGCATTTGTGGGTGCCACTGAAGATTCTTTTGGCATTGCTGGTTTAGTGCCCGCCCCAGACGCTGGACAAACTAATTTGTTTTTGCGTAGTGATGGCACTTGGGCCGCAATTAATACTCAAGACAGTATTAATATTAAGACAATTGTTAATGAAGATGCTTCTGCAATGCACTTAGATTTAATTGCAGCTGAAACAGCAGATTTGTTATTAAATGCTGGTGATGTAATTATTGTAAAAGATAAAATTGCCGCAAACAAGTGGCAACATACTTCTTATATTTACAATGGTGAAGTCTGGTGTGCAATGGATGGTAACTATAATGCTGAAAATGTATATTTTGATGAAGATTTTACATTTACAGAAAATATTGGTACTATTACTATTCCTAGTAGCGGTAGTACTCAAGTTACTGCTACTGGTATGAATATTAAAGAGTTTTTGGCATCTTTATTCGCTAAAGAGGTATTCCCAGTAACTACCGATCCAACTGCGACCGTTTCTTGTACTAATGCTGGTGCATATGAGGTTGGTACAAAAATTGTTCCACAGTTTAAAGTTAGTTTCAATCCCGGTTCATATACTTATGGACCCGATACCGATGTTTCCGTATTGGCTTATCATGTCAACGATTCTGAAGGAGTGTTTAGAGATACTCAATCTGGATCCATGGATGAAATTATTGTTGTAGATAATATGAATTATAAAATTGACGCAACAGTAGATTATAGTGATGGAGCAATTCCAAAAACCAATATCGGCAATGATTATGAAGATGGACAAATTCTTGAAGGCTATGCCATTTCAGGAGCTAGCGCAAGTATTACAGGATATAGAAATCTTTTTGTAGGTGCTGATGCTTCTGGCAATGCGATTAATTCTAATTTTATTAGAACAAATTTAACTGCAAAGGGCGATGCTTCAAAGAAATATACTATTACTTGGAAAGCTGCTGATTTACCAGGTATTAAACGCTATATTGTGGCTATTCCTTCTACTTCTAGTCGTAAGGTAACAAAAGCAATTATTACTTCAAGTATGAATGCAGATTGTACTGCAGACTATGTCTTACAGCCTAATTTGGTTAGCGTTTATGGAGCAAACAATTATGATTCTGTTAATTACAAATTATGGATTTATGAACCTTCTGTTATTACAGAAGATCAAGTTCATGAAATTACAATTTCTTAAGGAGGAACCTAAGTTATGGCTATGATTAAAAAAGATGGCAATTTCATGGGTCTTCCTATGAATATTGCTAGAGGAAATCCAATTCCTCTTGATAAAAGCGAAATTTGGTATTCTTATAAAGCAATGGTTGATTATGCAATTAATAATCCTATTGCTTATGTAGGTCAAATTTTAGGCTTAGTAGACGAAGAGCAAGAAGTTGCCAAAGCTTATATTATTTTAAATACTGCTGGTGATTTACAAGAAATTGCTACTTCTGAAAGCGTTCCCACTTTATTGGGTGATAATGCCACAATTTCTATTAGTGATGATATTGTTGCTTTAAAAGACTGGGGAGTTCAATATTATAAATATGTCCCCGCTGAAGGCGTCGAAGGTGAAGAGGGATATGTTGAAGCAAAATATGAATTGCAAACGGTTGATGCTGAACATCCTTGGGTCATTGGTTTAGAACCAAGAGTAACCTTTGAAAAAGGCCAATTGGTATTAGGTTGGTTTGAACAAAATCCAACTACTATTGAAGGTATTAACGCACAAATTTCTTCTTTACAAACCTCAGTAGATGGTTTACAGGAAGAAACAAGTAAATTGATTTCTGCGGTGGGTCATCCCGCCGATCAAGAAGCTGGCACTGCCGCAACTGGTATTTACGCAGATTTTTATACTAAAAATGAAACTGATACTAGAATTGCAAATGCAGTAGCAGATGTGTCTCACTTAAAGAGAAAAGAAGTTGCATCCTTAGATGAAATTGATATTTATGCAAATAATGCTGATCAATTCATTTATATGGTTCCTTCTGGCTTACAAGATGATGATAATAAATTCTATGAATATATTATTATTGTAAAAGAAGTTGTTGATGAAGCTTCTGGTAATCTTGTTGAAGAGAGAGATATTGAAAGAGTTGGCTCTTGGGAAGTTAATTTAAGTGAATATGCTAAGAAATCTGAATTAGATAATTATGTTAAAACTGAAGTTTTAAATGATTATGTTAAAACTGAGATTTTAGATGATTATGCTAAGGCGGAAGATTTAAAAGATTATGCAAAAACAGAAGATTTAACAAACTATGAAAATTACATTTCTTCTGTTGACGAGGAAAATTTTGCTGTTGAAGATGGTAAATTATCACTAATTACTATTACTCAAAAGCAAGTTTCTGGATTAGAAGAGGCCTTATTAAAAAAGGCTAATGAAGAAGAATTTAAAGTCGTTTCTGGAAAAGTCGCCAACTTAGATAAAGTATTAAATGGATACACTGATGAAAATGGTGAAGCTGTTGAAGGATTAACTGCAATTGTATCTACATTAAGTTTACAAATGCAGGATAAAGCCGAACAAGCAGATTTAATTATTACCAATAATACTGTTAAAAGTTTAGAAAATCTTTTAAATGGCTATGTGGATGATGAAGGAAGCGAAGTTGCAGGATTGGTTTCTGTGGTTTCTAATATTACAACCAAATTGGATGGATTAGAAGATGCAGTGTCTAACCTGGATGATTCTTATGTAAGTATTGCTAACTTTACAAAAGTAGTTGGTAATTTAGATACATTACTAGCAAATAACTTCAATGTTGTTGATGCTATTGGTGATGTTAATGCAGCCATCGACGATATTAATGATCGTTTGACTTGGCAAGATTTAATTATTGAAGAAATTGTTTAAGGAGGATAACACATAATGGCTAATGTTTTATTTAAGCGTGGTACGCAAGATAATTTAACAACTCTGTTATCTAATAAGAGCGTTATTGATGGTTGCTTTTATTTAACCACTGACTCTCATCGTTTGTATGTTGGTCAGGATGACGCGATTGTTCCTGTTAATGAAGGCGTAACTACCGTCTCTACCTTAGCAGCATTAAATAATTTGCTGCCAAAGAAAAATGACGCTGATTACGAGAAGAAGCGTGTTTTATTAACTGGTAGCTTCTTCTATGTTGAAGAGTCTAACATTTTGTGTGTTTATAACGGTACTGAATGTGTTCAGATTAACCCCGATACAAACACAGATACTCGTATTGATAAAGTTACTACTTTAGTAACTGGTGATAAGGATAAGATTACTGTGACTTTGCAGTTACAGCAGAAATCTTATGATCCAATTAGTAACTCTCCTCTAGCTGAGCAACCTGCTAATTTATTAGATCCAATTGATTTAAGCTTCGAGATTGATGCTGAAAAATTTAATGCATTAGTTCAGGAAGTAACAGTTGGATTACAGGCTTCTGTTGACTCTACCAGTAAAGTTACTATTTCAACCAAGGGCGTTGGTTCCGACGCAACATCTGCAATTAAGTTAGTTGCTGGCGATGCCATTAGCTTTGAAAATGTTGCTGATGACGCTACTGCTATTAAGATTGTTTCTCAAGATACAACTTATGATATTAGTGCTGGCACTGATAATGGTAAAGCCGTATTAAAGTTAAATAGTTCTGATTCTGGCGCTCAGACTGACAAAGTTGAGTTTGCAGCTGGCGAAGATTTAACTGTCACAGCTAGCAATGATGTCATTACTTATTCTCATGCTGAATATGATGATGTTAGTATTGATGTTAGTTCTCAACGTGATGAGCTAGCTCACGAAGGCACTTTCAAAATCATTAGCAAAGTAGAATCTGTCAATGGTCACTTAATTAATGTTGAAACTCAGGATTTAACTCTACCTGAAGATACTTATATTGATGATATCACTTTAGAAAACGGTATTATTACTTTTAAGTATTCCACTGGTAAGACAGATGAAATTATTAATACCATTGGTGACTATAAGAATGGTGGCACTTGGTATGTCGGTGACACTTTAGATGTATATACTACTGAAGAAATCGATGATAAGTTTGCTGAAGTCAAGCGCAATTGTAATGCATTGCATTATAAGGGTGTGGCATTGGATACTTTGCCTTCTGCTAATGTTGCTATTGGCGACACTTACATGGTCGGCAAGGCAGATCTAGAAGGCTATGAGTGTGCAGTTGGTGATTTAATTATTGCAACTGCCAGAGCTGGTGCTTCTGAAAATGATAACGGTTACTTAAATGCTGCTGATATCATTTGGGAAATCGTTCCTTCTGGCAATGATTTGGATACCAAGTATGATTTAACTGTAGATAATACTTCTGACGGTGCTAAGATTCGTTTAAAGAATGTAACCACTCCTTCCGACAGTGATGACGTTATTGATTTTATTGATGATGGCGTTATTGAAATTTCTGCAGAGGCAGATGCTAATCATAAAAATCAGAAAATTTATGTAAGTCATAGAGAATATGATGCTCCTGCCGAAACTAAAGCAGACTCTAAAGAGTTGCTTCCTCAGGGAACTTTCACTGCTGTTACTGGCGTAACTTCTGATGATTATGGTCATTTGACTGGTTATGAAACTACTCAGTTTGAATTGCCTCTTGACTCTCAGTTCCAGATTAAGGTTGAAGACAATAATGGCACTGCTGATTTAGTTTTATTTAGCTCTAATAATGAAGGTTTGACTGCTGATGAAATTACCTTTGAATCTAGCGATTCTAGTCTAGTAATTAATGGTAATGGCGATTCCATTGACATTAGACATGCCGACATGGAAGCTAATGACAATGGCACTAGCGCAGATGATAAAGAGTTAACTTCTCAGGATACTTTCACTGTAATTACCGGTGTTACTTTAGATAATGGTCACTTAGTTGATTTTGAAAAGACTAAGTTTACTTTGCCTGCTGCTGACAAGTATACTTATGGTGGAACAGTTGCTAAAGCCGCTTCTGCGAATAAAGTAACTGTTACTTCTACTTTAACTGATACTGCAGGTGGTAAGCAATCTTTTGCTCATGAAATCACTTCCAGCTCTTTAGAGTTGAGTGCAACTGGTAATTCTATTGCAGTTGAAATGGTTTGGGGAACATTCTAATTAATGGGCAATCCGTGTTAAATAATTTAAATTAACTTTTAATTCTTTATAGAGAATAAAAAGTTCTTTGGGGAAAGAATTTTATATTCTTTCCCCATTTTTTTATTAGAGTGAAGAAAGGAGAAAAATGAATGAGTAATTATATTCCATTTAGACCTTATCGCGGAAAAGAATCTGATATTTTAAGCAAGGCTTATAACGATGGTTATGTGTATTTTGCTACAGATACAAAGAAAATCTATCTTGACGCTAATGGTCAGTCTAAATTGGCTATGGGTGGTACTTCTGGTATTTACTATGGCAACATGGAATTGGAAGAAACTCCTGATGAAGGCCAGAAGGAATTTGAATTCAGTGTTTTTGATATCGATGGCAATGAAGGCAACCCCAATCCAACTGTGCCCAATGAAAATGACTTAATTTTAAATAAAGATGGTTGTTTTTATAGAGTAACTAGTATTACTAATGTCGCTGGAGAAATTACGATTTCAACAACTAAACTAACTGTTGCTGGTTCAGGTGGTGGAGGAACTGGTTCAGGTCCTGGCGTTACTGCAGGTGGAGTTGTTATGAATAGAATTACTGCTGCTGTTGCAACAACTTTATATCAAAAAAGTTATGAAGTTCAATTCTATTTAAAAGCTACTGATAGTTCTGGTGAATTAACTGGTGATGGTACTTATGAAGTTTATGTTGGTGGTGTAAAGCGCGTTACTGGAGCAGCAAAGAATGATGCTACTACTAAAGTTGAAATTGGTGAATATTTAGCTTTAGGTCATAATACTGTTAAAATTGTTGCTCATATGGATACTGGTGGTAGTGCTTTAACTTCAGTGTCTAAAACTTGGCAAATTACTACAACTCTTTTGGATTTGACTTGGGATTTAGACGAAACTGAAATTCACCCTGTCGATCAGCCCTTAATCTTAAAATGGCATGTGACTGGTAGTGGTATTAAGAAATCTTCTGTTTTGATCATTGATGATGCTTACACAGTAGAAGGCATTCCAACCACAACTGGTACAGATATTACTTTTAAGATTGATAATCCTTCTCAATACAATTTGACTCATGGAAGTCACAAATTCCGCCTATCTGTTAATGCTGATGTTGATGGAACTGTGATTCCTGTTGATCCAATTGTTAAAAATTTAATTTTCGTTGAAGAAGGTAATAATTCAACTATTATTAGTTGTAATTTCTATGAAAGTGAATTAACTCAGTATAATACAATTCAAATCCCCATTATTATTTATAACGCATTAAACGTTGGTGCTACTGAAACTATTATTGTTAGTGAGCAGGGAACTCCAAAAGATACTTGGGAAAATTGTGCTAACAGAACTGTGTACTACTGGGCTTATACTCCTACTGTCGCTGGCGATGGTATTGTATTATCTGTTCAAAGTGGTACTACTGATATTAGTAGAACTGTTAGAGTTGCTGAGTTGGACATCGACAATGAAGAAGTTGTTGGTTATGCTTTCAGATATAAGAGTAGCGATTTCGCAAGTAATTCCGCAGTTCAAAATTGGAGCAGCAATGGTATTACTGCAACTTACAATAATTTTGACTGGGTAAATGGTGGTCTAAAATCAGAGATTGATGAGTCTGGTAATTCAAGACAATATGTGAATGTTAAAGCTGGTTCTAGCATGACCATTAACTATCCTCTATTTGCCAACAGTGCAAAATCAAAAGGTAAAACAATTAAGGTTATTTTTAAAGCTACTAACTGCCGTGACTACGATGCTCAAATCTTAAGCTGTAAGAGAGATAAGCAAGTTATTGCTATCAACAAAGATGTTGAAATTTTCTTAACTTTAGATAATGGCACTGAATTAGCATATTCAGACAAGGCAAATATTAGTAATAATAATCTTGAACTTATGAATCCTTTAACAGCAACCTTCGATTTAACAGATAGTCAAAGTCGATCTTTACTAAATGAAAAATATGTTTCTGTTGAAGATAAGATTTATTTATGTCAAATTAAGACAGTTGAGGGTACAGAAAAAACTGACAATCCTCAATATTATGCAGTATTCTTTGAAGCAACGGTTCAAGATACATTTGAAGGCTTCTCAATGAATGCTCAAAATGCAACTTTTAATTCAAGAAATCAGACTATTTCTACTCAATATTGTGAAGATAATTATATTGAATTAGAATTAGATATTAATAAATATGATAGTAATGACATTACTAATTATATTACTTTCTGGATTGATGGCGTTCCTAGCGGATATATTATTTACGATAGTAGTGATAGTTTTATTGATAATACTAATCAATCTATCGAAATTGGTTCTGCTGATTGTGACGTTCAAATTTATATGATTAAAGTTTATGAAAATCATTTAACTGATGCGGAACATTTAGAGAACTTTATTGCTGACGCTCCTGGTGCTACAGAAATGATTGCTCGCTATAAGAGAAATGATATTCTTGATGAGCGTGGAGAAATTTCTCCCACATTATTAGCAACTGCAAATCCAGATTGCTTAGCCCACGTTTATACTATAAGTCGTATTTGTAAGACCAAAAAAGACAAAATTAAAAATTGTACTTATAGTCAGTATCATAATTCCGATCAGGCTCATTTAACTGCGGACGGTGTAACTATTAAGGTTCAGGGTACTTCTTCTGAAAAATATGTAGTTGCCGCAGCTAACTTAGACGTTGAATTTGGCAATGGATTTACAGATACAATTAACAATGTGCATTTGGATGGCTGGTCTATGTCTCCTAATGCATTGCCTATTGACTTCTCAACAACTAAAGTTAATGTTGCTTCTTGTGAAAATGCAAATAATGCATTGAACCAAGAGTGGTATAATTTATTCCAGCCTTATAAAACTGTTTTAAGATGTAAGAATCCTAAAGCAAGAGACTGTATGGAATTCACTAATGGCGTTGTTTTCATCCAAGATAATAATCAGACTTATACTTTAACTGGTAATTACGATGCAAAAGATAATAACGTTTTCGGTGATACTCCTGGATATCTATCTAATCCATATCCTAAATTCTATTCTTTAGGACAAATGGGTAACTCTAAAAAGAACGTCCATGTCTTCCATGATGAAAGCAATCCTTTAGAATGTTGTGTTGAAGTTGGTGATAACCAGGCACCACAACAGTGGATGGTTGATGACCGTTATTTAGATAGTGATATTGATGATAACGAAGAATATTTTGGATTCAGATATCCTGATGGAGCAGAAAATGCTAATCAGTCTATGATGGACAACTGGAGACGACTGGTCTCTTGGATGGCAAATTCTAATCCTCAACCAAAATACGAAAAGCATGATAATATTACTACAGAAAAGCAATATAAAGCATTTGCCTTTAATCAGAAAAAGAATGAATATATTCCTGTATATATTTTAAATGAGTCAAGAACAGCTTATGTTCCAGTTACTCAATTTAATTCAGCTATTAGCACTTATTATACAGAAACTCCTCATATTTATGGCTATACTAACTTACCATTAGAAAAGGCTGAAACTTATGGAGCTTATACTTTTACGGGTTATATTGCTGATCCAGTGGCTCAGAAAAATTATAATCCTTTAATTAAAGGCTGTGTTGAAGATACATATGCCGGCACTTATACTACTGACTGTTTTGAACGTCGTATGGCTAAGATGCTGAGTGAATGTGAAAAATATTTAGCTATGGATTCTATTATTTATCACTTCTTATTCATTGAAAGACATTGCATGATTGATAATGTTGCAAAAAATACTTTCTGGAGTACCGAAGATGGTAAAGTTTGGAATTTAACTAAAAACTATGATAATGACACTGCTGACGGTAACGACAACAATGGTAAATTTACTAGAACATATGGTATGGAGCCTTTAGATAAATTAAATGCTAACGTTTATGTATTTAATGCTCATCGTTCTGTATGGTTTAATTTCATTAATAATTTGCCAAAAGCTTGCGAACATATGTATCAGCAGCTTGAAAATGTTACTGAAACTTATAATGGTCGTGAAGTTAAGCTTTGGAATAAGAATGACTATTTATGGGCATTTAAAGAATGGCAGAGTCGTATTCCTGAACGTTGCTGGATTGAAGACTATTATCGTAAGTATCACCGTCCTTATGAAGTTTATGGCGATACAATGTTTAATAGTATGATGGAAGGTGGACAAAAAACTCACCAGAGAACTCAGTATGAAACTTACCAAGATGTTTATATGTCTTCTAAGTATTTTGGTACTAGTTGTAGTGGTTCTTATAGCATTATTCGTGGTAATGGTAGTGGTTTGTTGGGTCACAGATTACCTGTAACAACTTATTCTGACTGCTATATCCATGCAAATGTTGGTGCAGCTAAGAGCAAACAAAGAGTTAAGCGCAATGAAATTAACTACTTGATTTGTCCTGCCGATAATATTAATAACGCAACAGTTTATTTCTATCCTGTTAATGTATTCTCTACTATTGGTTCTACCGACCCTGAGGCTGGTAAGGTTGGTGACTATGAGCCAGAGCAAATTAGTTTTGCTGGTGCTCATAAGTTAAGAGAATTTATCGTTTCTACAGAAGACACAGTTGCTAATGAAAGTTTAAAAACTGGTCTAGATGTTGCCAATAATAATTTGCTTGAAAAATTATATGTTGCAAACTTGACTAAGTACGAAGATAAACTGGATTTAACTGGTTGTCCTAACTTAAAAGAAGTTAATGCAAAAAAATCTACTTTTAGAGCAGTTTCTTTTGCAGATAACGCTCCCGTAGAAACTATTAAATTATATAAGCCAACTAGCTTGTCAATGTCTAACTTAAGAAAAGTTACTACTTTAGAAATCGAAGATTTTAATAATTTAAGTATTTTAGATTTAAATAACGTAGATGATAGTCCCGCTATTAATTCTAAAGATCTTGTCAATCGTAGTACTTTCTTATAGAACTATCGTTTAACAGATGTTCAGTGGGTAATGAACGATGCTAGCGAAATCGGAACAGACTCAATCCCAATCTTAGAGTCTTTGTTAAGTAAATATCCTATTGAAGGACCTGATGGCTATGAGCCAAAAGAAATTTGCTTAACTGGTACAATGACTGTTACCACAAGCGCCTATAACGGTTCTAATGCTCTTGCTATTTATAACAAGTATGCAAAACCAGTTGCATATCCTAATTTAGACATTCATTTCCAAGGAGATAATGCAAAGTTACATACTATTACTATTTATGATGGTAATAACAATGTATATTGGCATCGTAAAATTGTTCCTGGAACAACAATGAATGCAGCCTTCTTGAATGAAGGTCCAAAGGGAGCTTTCGACTTAGATAATATTTACAAAGCAAATACTGCTGGTAAGGTTTATGTTTTCAGTGGAAAATGGAATGTTTATGACGCAGCAAATCTAAATGACGCAATTGATACTATTTCAACCGAAGATGGTATGCCAATTTACTCTTTCTCTGTTAATAAAGACTTGGTTATTAAGCCTATCTTTATTGAAAGAACTCGTACATATACTCTAACATTCTTAGATGGTGATGGTGTATCTACTATTTATAGTGGAGTATTTGATTATGGCACTTTATTAACTGACGTTATGGATCAATATATTACTGCCATTCCTTGGCGTAATGATGCGAATTTAAATCTGCATCAGACTTGGAACTATTTGGGATACGGTTTGACAGCAAATGCAACAAATCCAGTTGCTGCAAATTATACTGTGCGTAATGATCAAACATTCTATCCAGTTTTCGAAATCGTTGAAGACATTCGTGAACATCCTCACCCCGAATATTTCACTGCGATTGCGCCAATTACCTATACACATCCTTTGGATGAAAATATTAAACTTACTGATGGTTGCCGCTTAAAGCCTATTAAAACTTTAAGAGGTAAAATTGTTATTCCTTCTACTTTCAATGGAATGCCTGTATACTCAATTGCTGGATTTAATGAAGGTAATCAGTAGATTACTCACGTATTCTTTGAAAAGGAGAACTGTAAGGTCTATGATATTCAGCCTGACTGTTTTGCATCTGTATTAACATTAAAGTATTTTGATTTTAGTACAATTGAAAAGATTAATCAGAGAGCCTTCCAGTATTGTAACAATTTAGAGTTGCCTACTTTTAGTGATAAGCTACTTTATGTTGGTACTTATGCTTTCAACCAAGCTTTAAAGGCCGACGCAGGTGCAACTTTATATATTCCTTCTAACTTGGTAAGTATCGGACAATATGCGTTCCAGATTTTAACAATTCCTGAGGGATGTAAGTTACAGATCGGAACTGCAGAGCAGCCATCTCGATGGGATGCTACTTCTCCAGGTGCGCAGGCAAAACAGAAATTCCAGCAGAACTGGCCTTGGAATAATGTTTGGATTTACCATAGCACATATAAGAGTGCGGCAGATATCGCTGCAGCTTTTGGAGAAACTCCAGAGGGAATTGTAAATGCAATCTTTGGTGAAGTTAAAGAAGGACCAAGTTTTAGTTAAAAGAGAGGAGAATAATATATGAAAAAAACTTTATACTATACCTACTTGGGTAGTAATGGAGTTGTAAATACTCCTGTTCTTTTGGAGGGTATTTATCACATTACTAAATATACCCTAAATGCTGATGCAGGTAAAGTTTTAACTCGTGATGGTATTAACTTCTATAAGACTGTTGATATCGCAGAGAAAGATTTAGTGCATTGGTATGAAATTGATGAGAATGGTCAAATGTAATTTATTGATTTGACCAAATATTGAAATAAATCTGAGGGAGAGTTTTACTCTCCCTCAGTAAAAATATTTAGGAAAGGGAGAAATATAGAATATGAAAACGATTGAAAATATTGCTTCTACATCTTCTAGTCGCTATGCTGTTCTATTTGATAAAGCAACAAAGGCTTTGGTTGATGCTTATAAGGCTAATGAAATTGAAAGTTGCCCATTGCCAGCTGCTACTGACGAGCCTTTTGATTCAAGCTTAACTGGTGAAGAACTGTATGCTCAGTTCTTGCCCATTACTAGTATGGAAGAGTATTTTAAGTGCTTGGGTACTTTATATAATCTAACTACTGGTAAGAAGTTTGCTTTCTTACTACCTTTAGACGAGCCTCGTTTTGAAATTAATGTAGATACTCGTGAAATTCAAATTCCAAAAGAATTTGCTAAGGGCGTAGGCGTTCAGGGCGACGTTATTTCTGAGACTATTCTATTTAGAATTAACCGTTTCGTTGATGCTAAAGACTTATATGAAGTTAATCATATTTATGTTCAATGGCAGTTTGGTCCTGATAATGCACCAACTGCGAAAGGTGTTTCTGAAGTTCAGTTCAGACACATTGAGAATCAGGATTATTTGGTATTTGCTTGGCCTCTAACCAGTAAAGTAACCAATAATTTTGGTAATTTGAAATTCACTGTTCGCTTCATGGATGATAAAGACGGCGCTGTTGTTTATAGTTTAAACACTAAGGCCGCGACTGTTATTATCAATAAAGCATTAAATGCTGAATTGGATTTTAGTGACAAGGATTACACTGTTGATAACGAAGCTGTTGAAAATTTATTTAACAATGCAATTAAGAATTCTACTGGTTCCTCTGAAGAGGATGATTTCCAAGCAGAAATTCCTTCTTTCACTGAGGGTCAGGCTTTTGTTATTGGCTCTGCCGCAAACAACAACCGTGTTCGTGCATTCTTGAAAAATAATGCATTTGATGGTGTTGGTTATGCTGTCTGCCCAGGTTCTGGACATATTTCTTATGTTTGGGATAATCCAAGTACTGAAACTGCAGATCCCGAAGCTTACCATTTAGGTGCTCGTTATGAATTGGCTCAGTCTAATAGTGATGTTTCTAGCAAGAAGAGATATTACACTAAAGAGGCTAACGCAGAAGCTTACCATCTTGTAGATATGACTGGAATTACTAAAATTCCTGCCGAAAACAATACTTATTATGAGTATCGTGCTTTCTTGACTATTGGCGATGAGAATGGCAGTACCAAATCAATTATCGGTGATTATGTATTAAATGCAGAAAATCGCGTTGGTTGGGCTATTGGTTCTACTAGACGCACTAATCAAGAGCAGATTATTGTTTTTGAAGGTCCTAACAAGTTTGAATTCTCTGCTGATGGAGATTTGGCTGATGGAGCAGTTTATGTTCATAAGGTCAATGACAAAGATACTGTTAAATTGACTGCAGAAGTTGATTTGGATACAATTCAGACTCAGTATGATTTACCATTAGTTCAGATTGAATGGCAGAAGAGCATTGTTAAGCCTGCTGCTGTTAAACTAGATCCAACTGCAAGTAATTTCAAGGCTGAGCTAGCTAAAGACGGTGATAATTGGAAGACTATTTTAATTACCGATCCTCAGCATATTAACAGCGCTTATTCTCATACTTTGGAAGTTAATGATGATTTAACTGGTGACAATAGCTTAATTGCTCTATTGGGCGAACACAATGAAGATATTGATGCTAAATATGAAGAATTGCCAGGCTGGTATCGTGCAATTATTACTGATACTGTTAACCGCGATACTAAAGTATTGTATACTACTCACTGTCGTGTAACTGAAGCCCCTGTGGTTCCAGTCTTGAATAGAGTTTGTGGCGATGAAAACGACTTGTCTATTAGTGTTGATAGTGCAGACGAGTATGCTACTCTAAGTTTAAATGTTACTAATATGTCTGACTATGACTCTGAGTTGAAGAGTGATATTGATGGCTTGAAGTATCAGTGGTATAGAGAAGATGATGTTCCTCTGGTTGATGTTTTTGCAAATGGCACTACTTCCACTAAAGACCCTGATCAGAAGCCTTATGGTGGTGTTGTTCCTGAAGATGGAAATATTAGTGTTAAAGTAAAGAATCTTCCTGGTGACACTTTAGGTGCTTATTACTGTGTTGTTCATAATGAATTGAATGGTAAGAGCACTAATGCTGATCCTGCTAACGACGAAGGAAAGAGTGCGAACTTCTACGTTCGTTACTAATATACTAAAGGAGGTATATTAAAATGTCTTTTATGACTGCAGAAGAATATTATAATTATTTATTCCAAATGCAATCTCAAAATCCTCCTACTATTGCACTTATTGAAAAGGCAAAAAGCCCTTATGCAATTGATGCAGCAACTCGTACTGTTAATGGACCAGAATTTTTAAGTGTTGAACGAGACCATAACTCTGAAACAATTTATTTTGTAATTGACAGATTTGTTGATTATATGGACTTAGCAGAAACTTGCTGCATAGTTCAATACACCAATTTAACAACAAAGAAATCTTATATCTATCATGTGCCATTTTATGATCTTACTAGTTTTAGTAGTCCACATCATTAGAAAATAGTTTTTCCTTGGTGTATTGATGGTGCAGCTACTGAAGTAGCAGGAACTGTAGAATATGCATTTTCTTTTTACAAGGTAGATACTGCCGCAAGAAAATTTTTATATAATTTAAACACAATTCCTATTCAAGGAAAAGTGTTGCACGGTTTAGATGTGCAAGGAGGTTCTTATGAATCAACTCCAGAATTAATGAAAATGAGAGCTGCTCATGGAGCCGATCCTTCACACAATGAATACGTTGCAATTACTCCCACTTTATATGAACATTTGCAAGCTCAAATTGATGCTTTGCAAAAAACTTATGAAATGTATTGGGAAGAAAACTAATTTTTAGGGTGGGAAGGGTTATCCTTCTCACCCATTTTTTTATTTAAGGAGGAACAAATATGGAATGGTTACCATTGGTATATGAAATTTTACAGGTTTGTGTTATTCCTCTTCTGGGTGTTTTAACCGCTTATATTGTTAAGTTTATTAACGCAAAGAGCGTTGAAATTCAGCATAATGTTGATAATGATAATGCTGATAAATATATTGCAATGGTTACTGACACTATTTCTGCTTGCGTTATCGCAACCAATCAGACATATGTTGAAGCACTAAAGAAGCAGAACTCATTTACAGCCGAAGCTCAGAAAGAAGCTTTCCAGTTAACCTACAATGCTGTTATGGCTATTCTAACTGAAGATGCTAAGAAATACTTAGCTGAAATTTATGGTGATGTAGCTGCTTATATTACCAATAAGATTGAGGCTGAGGTTAACATTAGTAAAATTATTCCCGCAGAGTAATCTTTGCGGTCGAGCCCGAAAGATATCTAAAAAGGTATCTTTCGGGTATTTTTTTTTGCTTTAATTAAAAATACCTAAACAAGTATTTTAAAGGTTTTTTCACAGTCTCTTTAAGGTCCAGCTTCATTCCGCACTTGGACAACTTTCATTAATTTTCCCATCCTAATTTTTACATATCTATGAGGGGATGGATAAGAAAATTTTTTGTATGGAAGGAGACCTTACATATGTATTCCAACTATAATTATTATCCACAGCAAACTACTCAACAAGTCAGACCGGTTATGACTCAACCAACCTATCAATCCTATATGCAACCTGGCCAGTT
>JAEIGA010002280.1_pt1 | contig 30624 bp, 21 predicted proteins | sample 9270691 | NCBI WGS metagenome assembly JAEIGA01 (sample SAMN17057246, study PRJNA624740) | gut metagenome | biome: biome; isolation source: fecal sample | host: Bos grunniens | place: China: Xizang | collected 2019
AATATTTCGCTGTATATTGATATTTCAAAAAAGAAGAATATTATGTAGAATATTGAGCATGAAAACTCCGCTTCAATTTGAAAGACGCACTCGAATTGTAGGGACAGGCGTTCTCGACTGTCCGTGAAGCACAGACCTCATTTCCGCAACCAAACGAAAAAACCACCCGATTGAGTGGTTTTTTTGTTTGTGTTATCTTGACAAAATAGATGCCAATTCTGTTTAATTTAATTTTTTGAAATTCTCTACGATATATGTGATATGGCTGATTTGTTCTTCGGTTAATTTTGAAACCTCAATAACCCTTCTTTCACTCCTTCCAAGCAAATAATCGGTACTTACTCCAAAAAAGGTGGCAATTTTACATAACATTTCTACTGAAGGAACTACATTATCATTTTCCCAGTTTGAAACGCATTGCTTTGTAACTCCAAGTGCTTTTGCAAATTCAACTTGGTTCATATTTTTGGATAGTCTGAACGTTTTTATATTTTCATTTAGCATCATAAGTATATTCTCCTACTTTGGTCAAATTTTACAATACCATTATAAAACAAATACTTGACAAACAAAAAATACTATGGTATACTAATAATTGACCAAAAATCATTATATAAAACGTATAATACAAAAACAACCGTCAGGAGAGTGTTAAATTATGAGAAAAAATCGTATCTTATTTGTTGTTATTCCAATACTATTGATAGCTTTATTGTCTTTGAGTTCATGTGATAATACTACAATAGAAACAGATGAATCTGGAAACATTGTTACCGAAGTTTCCACTACAGAAACATCTATCACTGGAAGTGGCGAAGTTGAAAGTAACGAAGCTGAAAATATACTGTCACAGAACACGTACACTATCATATGGGAAAACTACGACGGCACGGTTCTTGAAATCGATGAAAACGTAGTGCATGGAACTACACCGAGCTATGACGGAGCAATTCCCGAAAGAGCGGCAACGGCAGAATTCACATATACCTTTATTGGATGGACACCTGATATTAGTACAGTGAGCGGAAATATTACGTACACTGCACAGTATACTTCAACAACGAATGTTTACACAGTAATATGGAAGAATTATGACGGTGCAGTTCTTGAAACCGATGAGAATGTAGTATTTGGAACTATACCGAGTTACGATGGAGCTACACCCGAAAGGGCGGCAACGGAGGAGTTCACTTATGCGTTTATTGGATGGACACCTGAGGTTAGTGCGGTGAACGGCAATATTACGTATACTACTCAATTTCGGGAACAGAGTCTGTTTGAATATTCAGAAACCAGAGATGGATATTCTATTGATGCATACTATGGGAACAGCACGAGAGTAGTTTTTCCGTCTCAATATAATGGAAAAGATATTGTTGAAATCGGAGATTATGTTTTGACCAATAACAACAAGCTTTTGGAAGTAATCCTTCCAGACTCCATCAAAAAAATAGGTGATGCTTCATTTTCAGAGTGTCCTCGTCTATACAAAATTAATATTCCGCGCAAATGTACAACCATTGGCAACTATGTAATGATGAACACTGATATTGAAGAAATTACACTTCCGGCATCGATTAGCCAAATAGGTGCTCAATGGCTATTCAACTCTCCTATTAAAAAAATACGTTTTGAAGGAACACCAACGCAATTTGTAGGAAATTATTTTGGACGGGTTAACGGCACCATTAGCTTGACAACATCCGGAAACTATCTTGAAGATCATTTTGAGCGTACGCACGAAGAAAGCACAGAAACAGTTAAGGTTGGAGTTAGTTATCTTCCCAAATATTATTACAGGCGGTGGGCTCTAAAAGACACTAACCGTTGGTTTGATGGCTCTGTTAATGGTGTATCCGTGAAGATATTTGCAAATGGAAATAATACTGACTATTATTATTATGAAACATTGGAACGCACAGAGAGTAAAGATGGAGGGAGAACAGTTTATTGGTACACGTATACCCATATGCAAGGAACTTTTGCACTTTTGCCTACAACCTTAGAAACGATTGAAATATCGAGAAACGCAGGAGTGAATAAATCAGTTTTAATAGGATATGCAAGTTTCTTAACAGTATCCTATTATGATTAAATATGATATTGATAAAAAAGAACACAGACCATTTGGTCTGTGTTCTTTTTTGGTATGATCTGCCCACTCGAAAATATTTTGAAGCTCACGACCTTCCACGGCAGCCGCATAGTCGTCTGCCGTCGCCTCGACGCTTTGCTTACACTCGGCTTGGCACACTCCTTGCTTTGTGCCGTCAACCGTCATCAAAACGATATTCAATCGTTTTGACTTAGGTTGCAAGTTATTCGCCCGACATTCCGCCAAGGCGGAGGTCGGACTCACACAGGAGGTCGTGAAGCACAGACCTCATTTCCGCAACCAACGCAAAAAGGACACCTTTTGGTGTCCTTTGCGTTGGTTGCGGGGGTGGGATTTGAACCTCACGACCTCCGGGTTATGAGCCCGACGAGCTACCAAGCTGCTCTACCCCGCGATATTGATTTTCTTATTCGCAGAGAGTATTATATCACATACTCCGTTATTTGTCAACCCCTTTTTTCTTTTTTGCTGAAATTTTGTATCTCTCATATCTATTATACTCTCTTTTTTCTGATTTATTCCCTCTATACAAAAAGAAGTGCCTCGGCTATACGCCGAGGCTGGTGCCGGTAACCGGGGTCGAACCGGTACGATACTCACGTATCACGGGATTTTAAGTCCCGGGCGTCTGCCAATTCCGCCACACCGGCGAGTATCTTTTTGCAAGGGTCATTATATCACATTCTTTCCCTTTTGTCAAGAAATATTTGTGCCTATGCAAAGGATTTTTCCACACTCGGGCTTTGTTTTGCTCCAATAATTATTCTCCTTTATATGAAAACCGCCAAAGCTCCCTTTCTGGGCGGTTGACAAATTCTTTTCATTATGTTATAATTATCCTGTTCGGCATATAATGACATTACACTGCCGAACCAAGAAGGGAACGACTTTTTATGATATGTGATACAATTTTGGATGCCATAGGTAATACGCCTATAATCCGTCTGCGCCACATGCCAGACCCAGACAGCGCTGAAGTACTTGTGAAATTTGAGGGACTCAACGTAGGCGGCTCTATAAAGACTCGTACTGCTCTGAATATGATAAGTGAAGCTGAAAAAGAGGGAAAGATTCACCCTGACACTATAATCGTTGAGCCTACAAGCGGTAATCAGGGAATAGGTCTTGCTCTTATCGGCGCAGTGCGCGGATATAAGGTGAAGATAATTATGCCCGACTCGGTCAGCGAGGAGCGCAGAAAGCTTGTTGAGCATTACGGCGCGGAGGTAATTCTGGTGCATGACGAGGGCAATATTGGGCTCTGTATTGAGGAATGTCTGCGTCTGGCTCTCCGTATGCGTGACGAGGACCCCAACGTGTTCGTGCCTCAGCAATTTGAAAACCCCGCGAATCCCGCGGTGCAGCGCTCGGTGACGGCTATGGAGATAGTGGAGCAGGTGGGCAAGGAAATACACGGCTTCTGCTCGGGCATCGGCACGGGCGGCACTATAACGGGCATTGGAGAGACGCTGAAAAAATACAATCCCAATATGACCATATGGGCGGTAGAGCCCGAGAACGCGGCGATCCTTTCGGGCGGCGCTATCGGCACTCATATACAGATGGGTATTGGAGACGGAGTTATTCCCGCAGTGCTTAATCAGGAGATATACGACGGAGTTTGCATTATAAACGACGACGAGGCACTCCAGACCGCGAGAGATCTTGCGTCCAAGGAGGGCATTATGTGCGGTATCAGCAGCGGAACCAACGTTGCGGCGGCGCTGAAGCTTGCAAAGAAGCTGGGCAAGGGCAAGACGGTAGTGACCGTGCTTCCAGACACGGCGGAGCGTTATTTTTCTACACCGCTTTTTGATTGATAATATCTACTGAGCCGTCGGCTTTCGCCGACGGCTTTTTTTGCGGATTTAGAGTCGTCTGTCGCTTGCGACATGGACGCACGACCCCTAACTGAGAGAGTTTTTTCTCTTTTTGTCGGACTCCACTAACGGTAGATAAGAATGTAAAAATATGGTCCAAAATGTCAAAGTTCTCCCATCCGTGGGTTTACACTGGCAAAAAATTGTGCTATAATGACCTTGTAACAAAAAATTGGAGGTGCGTATGGACAGTAAGACAATAGGAACGACCATCGCTAAGCTGAGAAAAAAGAACGGTATGACTCAGAGCGCATTAGCGCAAAAGCTGGGTGTCAGTGACAAGGCGGTAAGCAAATGGGAGAGTGGTATGGGATATCCCGATATCACTATTTTTCCCGTTCTTGCTGAGATATTTGGAGTATCTGTTGATTACCTTATGATAGGCGAGGAGAAGGGAATAACCATAGCGGGAAATATGATAATGGATATCATTCACGATATTCCCGAATACCCTAAAGCGGGAATGTTGGTGGATATAGGAAATATTACCCGTTCTGCGGGGGGATGTCTTCCTAATACTGCCATAGACCTTGCCAAGATAGACAAGCGTATTCCTATCAATGCCATAGGGAAGGTGGGAACGGATGAAAACGGACGCTATATGGTGTCCGCTATGCAGAAGTACGGAATCAATGTCAGCAGGATATGCTATTCCTCGGATGTCCCCACCAGCTTCTGCAACGTAATGAGTGTGCCCTCGGGAGAGCGTACCTTTTTCCACAAGAGAGGAGCAAATGCCGAGTTTGCTCCCGAGGATATAGATATATCTACTCTTAATTGCAATATCTTCCATATTGGATACATCCTTCTTCTGGATAAATTCGACGAGGAGGATAAGCAGTACGGAACGGCTATGGCTCGCTTTTTGCACAAGGTACAGAAGGCGGGTATAAAGACTTCGGTGGACGTGGTAAGCGATAGCTCGGGTAACTTTGAAAAGAAGGTGATCCCCGCGCTGAAATACTGCAACTACGTTATAATAAACGAGGTGGAGTGCTGCGGTATATGGCATCTTGACGCGAGGACCGAGGACGACCGACCTCATATTGAGAACATAAGACTGGCAATGGAAAAGACGCTGGCGGCGGGTGTCAAGGACAAGGTGGTCGTTCATTGCAAGGAGGCGTGCTTCGCTATGGATACCAAGGGCAACTTTACTGTGCGCCCCTCGCTCAAGGTTCCCAAGGAGGATATCAAGGGTACTGTGGGAGCGGGTGATGCATTCTGCGCGGGCTGTCTTTATGCCATATATAACGGATACAGCGACGCTCAGATGCTTGAATTTGCCTCAGCCGCGGCGGCTTGCAACCTTCTTGAGGCAAATGCTGTGGACGGAATGAAGGACAGAAACGGTATCCTTCAGCTTGAAGAAAAATACGGACGGCTTGAAATATAAACGAAAAGGAGAATGAAAAATGTTAGTTAATCTTAACGAGGTGCTGCTTGACGCACAGAAGAATCATTACGGTGTAGGACTTTTCAACACTATTGACACGGATATGCTGGAGGCGGTAATATCGGCGGCGGAGGAGCTTCGCTCTCCCGTCATCATAGGAACGGCGGAGGTGCTGCTCCCTTACGGCGATCTCAGCCTTATCGCTCCCTCTTTTGTAGAGGCGGCAAAGAGGGCGAGCGTTCCCGTTGTGCTTCATTACGACCACGGAGTAACCTTTGAAAAATGTGTAGAGGCGCTCAAGCTTGGCTTTTCAAGCGTAATGTTTGACGGCTCAGCGTCGGAGGTTGAGGAAAATCTCAAAAGGACTCGAGAGATAGTTCGCATAGCTCACGCTATGGGAGCAACGGTCGAGGGTGAGATAGGTCACGTGGGACAGGCTGACACCGCCGATAACGAGGTGAGTGATATGTACACTACTCCCGAGGAGGCTGTGGCGTTTGTGGAGGCTACGGGAGTTGATGCTTTAGCTATTGCCATCGGTACGGCTCACGGAGCTTATAAATCCAAGCCCAAGCTTGACATGGAGCGTCTGTGTAAAATAAGAAGCGCCCTTGATACCCCCCTTGTTCTCCACGGTGGCTCGGGACTGTCGGACGATGATTTCAGAAATACCATAAAGAACGGAATCTCCAAGGTCAATATCTTTACCGACCTCTGCTTCGCGGGTGAGCTTGCTATGAGAGCCAATGCGACCAATGCCGAAAGAGGTATGTACGGATATCTTGATACCCGCAACGCAAAGGTCAAGGCTATGAAGGAAGCCACTATGAAGAAGATGCTCCTTTTCGGCTCTGACGGAAGAGTGTAATATTGGCAAAGTGCACAAAACAAATTATCTTTTTGTACAGAATGTGCATTGAACTTTCTGCAAGTATATGATAAAATATACATATATACGGAATTGTCCGACAATAAAGATAAAAAGGAGAGTTTTTATGAAAAGAGTAATTTCGCTTATTCTTGTTTTCTGCTTTATAGCGCTTGCTTTGGTTGCCTGCGGAAACAAGAAGGGTAATGAAACCTCAGCCTCAAGCTCTTCCACTTCCGGAACCAAGGCTACCAACAAGTACGGCGAAGAGGTGCTTGATGAGACCATTAACTGGGATGAAGTAGACTGCGAGGGTGAGACTGTTAACATTCTCTGACGTACAGGCTATGAGTACGAAAGAGAGTTCGGTCTTGAGGAGGTCGACGAGGCTGACGAGGTCGATATGAAGATACTTGCCAGAAACGACATCGTTACCTCTGAGCTTAACGTTAATTTCAACGTTTACAAGGAGACCGCAAACGACTACGACGCGCTGAGAGACCACTTTGTTAATCTCGTACAGACCGACTATCTTGAGCAGACACATACCTATGACGTCGTTGCTCACTTCGCTTACGTTGCGCCTCAGTCCACTATCCGTGAATGTAACGCAAATCTTCTTGACAAGGATACCTTTCCCTACTTTGATTTTGACCTTGCTTGCTGGAACCAGAGCATCGTTCAGAATGCAAAGATAAACGACAAGCTTTACTTTGTTGCGGGTAATATGAACCTTTCTACCTTTAACAACGCTATCGTAATGTGGCACAATATGAGCCTTTACGACAGTATAAAGGCAAATATCCCCAACGCTCCCGATGGACTTCAGGACCTTGCGGTAAAGGGCGAGTGGACCTACTCTATGCTCTACAATCTTGCTAACTACTATGCAAATGATTCCGCAGACTCCGAGTGCGGAGATACCTACGGACTTTTCCTCGCGGGCGGCAAACGCGGTAAGCCTGTACCGATAGATGCTATTCCTTACGCATGGGATCTTGAACTGATAACCACCGATCCTCAGACAGGAGCTCACAAGTATAACATTATCGGTAATACCAAGCTTCAGGATGCTATAAATAAGTACAAAGCCCTCTTTGAGTACAAGGGTAATGCTTACACCGCGCTTTATCCAGATTATACTAACGCTATATGTGGTCATAACCATTTTGTAGAGGGTGATATACTCTTCCTTGCAGAGAAGATATACCAAAGTAAAGCTATCAACCTTGCTATGCGTGGAATGAAGGACGATTTCGCACTTCTTCCCCTTCCCAAGCTTGAGAATACACAGGGCGCATACTGCACCACAGCGGCTGACAGCTATACCTTGATGATAGCTATCGACCACTCCAAGGCTCCCGTTCCCACCAAGGGTAAGGCAGTAAGTGCTTTCCTTCAGTACTCCACCGAGAAGTCCTATGAGGACGTATATCTCTACTACCTCAAGGAGATCGTAGAGCCTACGTGGTTCGGTGTTGCCAGCGATGAGGAGGACCAGAAGCGTATAGATAAGTCTATCGCGATCCTTAATGAGCTCCTTATTAACCTCAAGTTTAATTTTTGGACTATTTACAGTCCTCTCATAGGCGACGCAGTTCACCTCTTTAGAGACGCGTGCGCAGAGGGTAAGCAGATAGACGCTGTTTACAGAGAGACACAGGATATCTTTGACAAAGCTATAAAGGACAACGACATCTGGCTCGGTCTTGTTAGCTGATAAAAAGGTTACGATTACTAAATAAGTCAAAAGCACCTGCGGCATTGCCGCAGGTGCTTTGTAGTTATATTTCACGTTGGAAATATCCTTTAAGGGATACGGGGTTTTTGGCGGTATGCTCTATCTCACCAAGGGTCAATTCTACGATAGCCCGTTGAGTGCTTTCGCAAGCTGAAAAAGCGTTGATATACGTTTTAAGGAACGGAAGCTCATATAGCTTGTACGGGTCGCCGCAGGAAACGAAAACAAGATTTGGATGGCGGAGAATATAGCCGCGCCAGAAGGTCATAATGCCGTCTCGCCACCCGAGTCTGAGAGAGCCGCCGTAGAAGTCCTCACTGCTGACCTTGCAGTTCACAAATACAGCCGCGTAGTCATCAAGGATTTCATTTATTTTGTTGTGGTGTATCTTGTGATACGCATCCACCTCATAGCCTCTCTTGCGAAGCTCTGCTTCCATAACCTTGAATTCGGTGTTTTCCTCCGAGAACTGCCCCTGAGGCTCAAGGTAAAGATTGACAAGCAATACTCTGTCACCCCTTTTAAGCTTAAGGGGGAGAACCCCGTTTTGGTCGCGCACTATTTTTACGCTTCTCCGCGCTATCTCAAGGGAGAGCTCGGCAAGCTTTTCCTCCAGGTTATCCTCTATGGAAGCGAGAACCTCTGCTTCGTCCTCGAAAAGACGTGCCTTTTTCTTCAGCTCTATAATGCGGCGCGCCGCGTCTACAGCTCTTTCGCGGGATATCTTTCCGCTTCTGAGGGCATCCAAAAGGTAAGAATGGTCTTTTTTTGAGGGGAAGAGAACCATATCTCCGCCTGCGTTTATAAATCCGGGAGCCATATCCTCAAGAGGGCAGAAGGAGCAAGCGCCTATCATACTCATAGCGTCCGAAATAATACAGCCATCAAATGCGAGCTTTCCCTTAAGCAGATCTGTCATAAGCTCGGAGCTGAATATAGCGGGAGTCATTTCATCCCCGTTTTGATATGCGGGAAGCGATATGTGGGCTGCCATTACGGCGCTTACACCTGATTTTATACTTTCGCGGTAGACCTCACCGAAGGTGGAGTCCCACTTTTCCATTATAAGACTGTTTACAGTGGTACAGTAATGCTGATTTCTGTCATCAACGCCGTCACCGGGAAAGTGCTTTGCGGTACAAACCGTAAAGCCGTCCTTCTGAAGCCCCTTGATATGGGCAGAGGCAAGTCTTGCCACCGTTGGGGCGTGGTCGGATATTGCTCTTATGTTTACAACGGGATTGTTGGGGTTCATATTTATATCGACCAGCGGAGAGAGCGTGAAGTTTATTCCGTTCTTGCGGAGTATCTGTGCCGTGAGCTCTCCCACGCGCTCTATAAGCCCCTCGTCACCGCAGGCTGCCCAAGCCATAGGATAGGGAAGCTCACAGCAGTGCTTGAATACAGAGCCGGGCCCATTTTCGCCGTCTGCCACTACAAGCACAGGATATTTACATACGCTGTTGGCAAAGTCGGTATATTCCTTTATTTTTTCCACGGGCATTCCGTGAACGAACATTCCGCCGGGTTTGCTGTCAAGTATAAGCTTTTTTATTTTTTCGTCGTCGCAATGATATGTGGTCAGGTCGGGGCAGAGAAGCTGACCGCAAAGCTCCTCGTCGCTAAGACGTGAAAGGTCGAAGATCTCTTTCTCCATAAGCTGTTTCCTCCTATAAAAAAGGGCAATCGTACGATTGCCCTACTTTTTATTTAATTGTCAAACTCCATTTTTACCTGAGTGTCGTGCTCCTGCTTGTGCTTGTCAACGATAGCGTGTATCTTCTTGACGGGGTTGAGCAGGTCGCTCAGAGAATCGTCGTGATTGAGGGTATCTATAATGTAAGCTACGTACTTACACATATTTACCGATACGTGCCAATCTCTGTTAAGTATCTCGGGAGAGGTGTAGGTGAGGTTGGTGGTAAACACCTTGTCTATGATGCCTTCCTTATAAGCCTTGTCGAACTTTTCGGGTCCGCTTGTGAAAAGACCGAATGTGGAGAACGCGAAAATTCTCTTTGCTCCTCTTTCCTTGAGCTGAAGTCCTACGTCAAGCATAGACTCACCCGAGGATATCATATCGTCAACTACGATAACGTCCATTCCCGTAAGGTCCTTGCCAAGGTACTCGTGAGCCTCGATGGGGTTTCTGCCGTTTACGACTATGGAGTAGTTACGGCGCTTGTAGAACATACCCGTGTCGATACCGAGAACCGAGGAGAAGTAGACCGATCGGCCCATTGCGCCCTCGTCGGGGGATATCATCATAAGAGAGTCCTTGCTTATCTGCACGTCGGGAACAGCGCGCAGAAGAGCCTTTATCATCTGATAAGAAGGTCTTACGTTATCAAAGCCCGAAAGGGGGATAGCGTTCTGAACTCTGGGGTCGTGAGCGTCAAATGTAATGATGTTGGTAACGCCTATATTTACCAGCTCCTGAAGCATAAGAGCACAGTCGAGAGATTCGCGACTGGAGCGCTTGTGCTGTCTGCCCTCGTAAAGCATAGGCATAATTACCGTAATTCTTCTTGCCTTACCAGCGTTGGCTGCGATTATACGCTTAAGGTCTGCGTAGTGGTCATCGGGGCTCATAGGAACCTCTCTGCCGTACATCTTGTAGGTGACGCTGTAGTTGAACACGTCCGAGATAATGTAAAGGTCGTGTCCGCGAAGCGACTCGTGGAGGAGTCCCTTTCCCTCACCCGTGCCGAATCTGGGGCATTCCGCGCTTACCAAAAAGGTACTGTCACCGCTGTTGCGCCAATCCTTCAAATAGTAGTCTACCTGTGAAGCGAAGTCCTCACATCCGCGCATTCCTATAACGCTAAGCTTTGCAAATTCTGCTTCCCTCATAATAACCTTCCTCTCTGTCAATTTTCAATTGTACTTTATTATAACATATTTTTTCGGTTTTGGGAAGAGTTTTGTCCGATTTTCGACAAAAAATTTTATAATTGTAAGGTTGCACGAAAAAAGGGTGGGAATCGGGTGTGAAAGCCGACTATTTTATCTCTACGACGGTCACTCCGCCGTCTCCCTCACCGAACTGTCCTATTCTGAAGGTGGAAACTCGGCTGTCTTTCTTGAGATATTCCCAAAGAGCCTTCTTAAGTGCCCCCGTGCCCTTGCCGTGGATAAGGCGGAGGGTATGGAAGCCCGCGATGGCTGCCTCGTCAAAATATTTATCTACCGCGCTCCACGCCTCATCCCCCGTCATTCCGCGCAGGTCTATCTCGTCCTTGAAATCGCGGCTTACGGTCATTCGGTAGGAGCCTGTACTCTTCTTTTGACCTCCAGAAACTACCTTTGCTTCCTCTTCCGCCAAGCGCAGGTCATCAAGTGCCGCCTTGGTCTTGATTATACCCGCTTGTACGCTTACCTTACCCCCACGGTCGGGTGTTTCTATAACGGTAGCCTTTTTGCCAAGACTTACTATGATGACCTCGTCGCCCTTGCGCAGAGGTCGGGGAAGAACGTAGTTCTCGTCCTTGCGTATCTCTATGGGGTCGTAGCTGTCGGAATTTACGCGCAGATGCTCACGGATATCTCTTCTCGCGCGTGCCAGCTCGTCGGCAAGCCGCTCACTCTCGCGAGCCTTGCGGAGCTTATCCATTTCTTCCATTATATATTCGGCAGAGCGCTTGGCGCTCTCCACCATTGTCTGCGCCTTGTTCCTCGCGTTGTTGAGCTCACGCTCGGAGGCTTGGAGCTTTTCCGCGAGGGTCTTTTCGGCGTCAGCGCGGAAGGACTCGTACTCACGGCGCATTCTTGCCGCCTCGTCACGCTCGCGCTCGGCACTCTGCCTTGCCGCCTCCAGCTCACCGAGAATTCTTTCCATAGCGCGGTTTTCCGAGGCAACGTAGCTTCCCGCCCGCTCTACTATGGAGGAGGGAAGTCCCAGCTTTTCGGAGATGGCAAAGGCGTTGGACTTACCCGGCGCGCCTATTATGAGCTTATATGTGGGTCGCAGAGTTTCCACGTCGAACTCGCAGGAGGCGTTACACACGCCCTCTGTATCCATAGCGTAGGTCTTAAGCTCGGTGTAGTGGGTCGTAGCCGCGCAGAGCGCTCCCGCGCCGCGTATATCCTCAATTACGGCTACCGCAAGTGCCGCACCCTCTACGGGGTCGGTGCCCGCTCCAAGCTCGTCGAAGAGCACCAAGGAGCGGTCGTTGCGTTCCTTGACTATGGAAACGATAGTTACCATGTGGGAGGAGAAGGTGGAGAGGGATTGCTCTATGCTCTGCTCGTCCCCAAGGTCAACGAGTATCTTTTCAAAGACGCACAGACTGCTGCCCTCATCAAGGGGCAGATGCAGACCCGCCTGCGCCATAAGGGCGAAAAGCCCCAGAGTTTTCAGTGTGACCGTTTTACCTCCCGTATTAGGTCCTGTGATTATGAGGGTGTCAAAGTCCTTGCCCAGATGAACGGTTATGGGTACTACCGAGTCCTTATCTATAAGCGGATGTCTTGCCTTTATGAGCTTACAGGCTCTTTTTTCTGTAAGGAGAGGCTCGCGTGCATCCATCTTCTCGGAGAGCGAAGCACAGCCGAAGACGAAGGCAAGCTCGGTTATATTTTGGTAGTTAAGAAGCAGAGAAGGGGCAAAGCCCGCGATGCTTGCGGAAAGCTCGGAGAGTATGCGCTCTATCTCGTGCTGCTCCTTGGATTCAAGCATACGAAGCTCGTTGTTTGCCTCCACCACAGCCATAGGCTCAACGAATACGGTAGCCCCCGAGGATGAGGTGTCGTGAATAAGACCCTTGACCTCGTTGCGGTATTCTATTTTGACGGGAACTACGTAGCGTCCGCTTCTCTGGGTCACTATATTTTCCTGAAGATACTTGGAGTAGGAGCCGCTGATATATCTTGCCAGAGTCTCCTTTATTCTTGAGTTGGATGACCTTATCTTGCGTCTGATATCGGCAAGAGCCGAGCTTGCCTCATCGGACACCATATCCTCGGAGATTATGGAGCGGTATATCCTGTCCTCCAACGCTCTGTTGGGAAGCAGCCGCTCAAATATCTCGTCGATAGAGGTATCGAAGAGTTTGTTGGCTCTTATATAGTCAAGCAAGGAGCGCGCCGAGCGCATAAGCGCCGCGGCGTCAAGCAGCTCGCGCTGTGTAAGCACCGCACCCTTGAGAGCGCGCTCACAGATGTCGGACATATCCACCACGCTTCCGAAGGGGGGCATACCCTTGGCATCAAGCAGACGGCGGGCGTCGGTGGTGCGTCTTTGCTTGCGTACTATTATTTCTATGCGGTCGTCGGGGACCAGGGTCAATGCCTCGTCAGCCGCTCCCTTGGTGGGGCAAACGGAGGCGAGAATTGCGCGTATCTTGTCAAATTCAAGCGTTGTAAGCGTTTTTTCTTTTACGTTCATTTTTCTTCCTTGATAGAATTATAAAAATGGAGAGTGTCGAAATCTCTTTCGAGATGATTTAGCAGATAGGTCTCTGCCGCTCTGCAAAACAGGGACATACTGCGTTCTACGGTGAGCCCGAAGGCGAATATTCGCTGGGGCGGGGCAGAGGTAACGTATCTCATAGCCTCAAGAGCCGAAGCGTCGAGAGGAACAAGAATATTCCGCGTTTCAAAGCTGTCTGTATCGGGGAGGGGAAGTCCGCCGCTCCGCTTTTCAAGGCACTGACGGCAAAGCACTGTGCCGTTCATAACGTCAAGCCAGAGCTCGCCGTCGGGTGAAAAATCGGATTTTGAGCAGTCGGGACACGCCTCAAGATTTGGCATAAAGCCCGATATATTTGCGGCGAAAAGCTCGTAGGTTGCCTTTATCTGCGGGTAGGGCTTGAGCTTTTTCTCTATGGCATAGAGAGTGTTCAGAGTCATTCTGAGCACCTCCTCCGCGCCCATTTCCTCGCCGCTTATCTCATCGGCAAGCTGAAGCACGTAGGAGGCGAGGGAAAAGCCGACGATATCGCCGTTGATTCCCGAGAAGCTGTTATTTATAGAGCCCCCCGACAGCCATCTGCAGCCGTTTTTTTCGTACAGCTCCAAATTGGCGTAGGTAAAGATACGGCAGAGAGACGCGACCTTGCTTTTAGTGCTTCGCGCGCCCTTTGCTGTTATCCACATTTTTCCCTCGTCCGCGGTGAGGATAAGTATGCGGCGGTCGTTATCCCCCGTCTTTATCTCACGCAGCACAAGTCCGTCCAACGCCTTTTTCATTGCCACTCTCCGTTAATCAGTCTTCCTCTCTGTAACCGAAGTTTCCAACGGTACGGGCGCTCTCGCGCCAGTTTTCCTTGACCTTTACCCAAAGATTTAGATATACCTTTGCTCCAAAGAGCTTTTCAAGGTCCTCGCGGGCGTAAGTGCCTATAAGCTTCAGCGCCGCTCCGTTCTTGCCTACGATTATACCCTTGTGGGATGCCTTCTCGCAGAATATCTCGGCACGGATGCGCAGAAGCGAGCCCTCGTCCTTGAATTCCTCGATGACTACCGCAGTTCCGTGGGGTATCTCCTTGTTAAGTGTGCGGAGTATCTTCTCGCGGATTATCTCGGCGGCTATCTGACGCTCGGGCTGGTCGGTGACCATATCCTCGGGGAAGAACCACTCGGACTCGGAAAGAAATTTGGAGCATTCAGCCATAAGCTCGTCCATGTTCTTGCCCTTCTTTGCGCTCATGGGAACGAAGGCGCAGAAATCGTGCTTCTCGGCGTATTTTGTTATAGTCTGTGCCAATACCTCGCGGTCGTACATATCTATTTTGTTAAGAGCGAGGATCGCGGGAATACCGCTCCTCTTGAGGTAGGAGATAACGTTTTCCTCTACCGAGGTTATATCCTTGCCCGTGTCTACTACGAGAACAACGGCGTCGGCATCCTTCATAGAGCTGTCGGCGGCGCGTACCATGAATTCTCCAAGGCTGTTTTTGGGTGAGTGCATACCCGGGGTGTCAAGAAAAACGTACTGCTCCTCGCCCTTGGTATATATACCCGTTATTCTGTTTCTTGTGGTCTGAGGCTTGCTTGATACTATTGCTACCTTCTCTCCGAGAATCGCGTTAAGAAGGGTGGATTTTCCTACGTTAGGTCTGCCTACTATGGCTATAAAAGCTGTCTTTTTCATTTTCTGTTCCTTTATGTTTATTATTTTATCTTAAGTCCCATTCCCTCGAGTATCTCGCGCTGTCTTCGGCGCATATCCGCATCCTCCTCCTCGCTGTTTACGTGGTCGTAGCCCAGAAGATGGAGCATTGAATGTACCGTAAGAAAGGCTACCTCGCGCTCAAAGCTGTGACCGAATTCCTCTGCCTGCTCAGCGGCGCGTTCAAGAGAGATAACTATGTCCCCAAGGCTTGCCTCGGGCTCGTCTATGGGCAGATAGGTGTGGGAGTAGTCGGTCAAGGGAAAGGACAGCACGTCGGTGGGCTTGTCTATGTGGCGAAAATCACGGTTGAGAGCCTGTATTCCGTCGTTATCGGTGAAGGTCACCGATACCTCGGCGCTGTTGCGAAAGCCCTCGTATTCAAGGGTGGATACCACAGCTCTGCGCACAAGCATCTTAAGCTTATAGGTGATGGGAAAGCTGCCTTGGTCGTTCATAAAATATATCATTGTTTTTTTCATTTTCTATCTCCTGCCGTTCCTCGGTTGGCTCTGTATTTCTTTGCGCTCTCACGGGATTTTTCAGCCTCGGCGCGCTGCTTGTTCTCATATTTTTCGTAGGCGAGGATTATCTTCTGCACCAGCTTGTGGCGTACCACGTCCTTGTCCGAGAAGGCGTGGATGGCTATGTCCTCAACACCGTCAAGTATCTTTACTGCCGCCGCAAGACCGCTCTTCTGACCGCTTGGCAGGTCGGTCTGGGTCAGGTCGCCCGTGATTATCGCCTTTGAGTTGAAGCCCAGACGGGTCAGGAACATCTTCATCTGCTCGGGAGTGGCGTTCTGTGCCTCGTCAAGGATTATAAAGCTGTCGTCAAGTGTGCGTCCTCTCATATAGGCAAGAGGCGCTATCTCAATGCTGCCCTTTTCAAGGAGCCTCTGATAGTTTTCAGCTCCCATCATCTCGAACATAGCGTCGTACAGCGGACGGAGATAGGGGTCTATTTTGCTTTGCAGGTCACCGGGTAGAAAGCCGAGCTTCTCCCCCGCCTCAATAGCGGGACGGGTCAGGATTATGCGGCTGACCTGCTTCTGGCGCAGAGCGCGCACCGCCATTGCCACCGCAAGAAAGGTCTTTCCCGTACCCGCGGGTCCGATGCCGAAAACAATTGTGTTTTTTGTTATAGCCTCCACGTAGCGCCGCTGACCTACGGTCTTTGCCTTGATTGGCTTACCGCGGGTGGTGATGCATATACACTCGCCGTCAAGGTCGCCAAGCTCCTCGTCCTTGCCGTCGCTTATCATGCTTATGACGTAGCCCACCTGCTGCTCGGTCAGGGTCTCGTTTGAGCGAGCCAGCTTTTTAAGATACTCAAGAGCCGAGGCGGCGCGCTCCACGCCCTCTCTGTCCTCTCCCGATACTATTACCGCGTCGCCCTCCTCGCCGTTCCTGTTTTTGATGCTGACGCCAAAGGCGCGCTCCAGCATACGGGTATTGATATCGAAGCTTCCGAAAAGTCTGGCGGTAAGCTCGCTGTTTTCTATCCTGACTGTTTTCTGTTCCATAGATTTCTCCCTTCTTAAGGCAGTACTTCTACAATTTTACTTTTGGCAATATCCTTTACGCAGACCACTCTGCAAAGGAGGGTGTATCCCTCATCTCCGAGAGTGAATTGCGAATATTTCCGAAGCAGGTCGGCGTCACTCAGTTCCTTAGCAAGGGTGAGTGACATTCTGTACTCGGCAAGAGCAGACAGCTCACTGTCGCTCCGCTCTGCTTCCTCGCAGACGTATTCCATATACTTGACCGTGCGTATTCCTACGGGCAGGTCGTCACCGCCGGGGGACGGGAAATACTCTACCGTATCTATTTTATCATAACTTGTATATAAATTTCCACAGTTTGAGAAAAATTTTATCTCATTTTTAAAAAAAATAAGATATTTTTCGCATTTTACCCGTCCCGTGTACACCTTTTTCTCATATTTTCTGGGTATCTCAAGTGAAAAGCTGTCCTCGCACTCGGCATAGACCCTGCCCTTGGCGGCAGTATATTTGATGCCCGTTTCCTCGTCCCCGTATATTCCTCCCACCAGAAGCTGTCCCTCACTTACGCTATCTCCCACGCTTACCGCTATATTGCCTCTGATATCCTCAAGTCGGGTGATAACTCCTCCCCGCTCGGCGACCAGATTTACCGTGCCGCTCTCCTCCTGTGCCTCGGGACGGGGAACGAGCTCCCGTATCTCCACGTTGGCTACCGTGCCCCGCATATTTATGCTTATCCAGGAGATGTCGTCGGAGAGGATGAGAACTCTGTTCTCTATCACGTCTATGTCGAGTGAGGATTTACGTACGCCTAAGCTAAGTCCGCATTGGTCTAAGGTATGTATCACTTCTTCCTCCGTAAGCCGCTTCTCTCCGTCTATCCTCACGTCCCAGACCACGGTTCCCGACAGCACTGTAAGAAGAATGCCCAGAAGCGCCCCGATAAACAGCCCCACTCTGCCCCTGTGCTTTACCGCGAGAGCGGGAATACCCCCCGAGCGCTCCACCCTCGCCGAAAGCCCCGCGCTCTCGGCTTTTTTTATGAGTCGCGAGGCGCCGAAGAAAGGAACGCAAAGGTATGCCTCTGCTTCCTCTGCCGCTACGCTGTGATAGCTTATCTGCTCTCTGATGCAGAGATTGAGAAAGGGCTCCAGCTCCTCACGCGGCACGCGAAGCCGTTTGTAGCCAAGGAGAAAGAGCAGGGGGTGGAATCCTAGGTGAAAGCCTCTCTTATCCTTCATTACAGCTCTCCTCAAAGGCTACCGAGCATATCCGTCCCTCAATTCCCACCGCCCCCATATTGTAGGAGGAGCAGCTAAGGGCGTAGCCCTTGACCGATATATGCTCGTCTTGATGGCCGAGAGATATGCGTATTTCATCGGGAGAATACAGAGTTATAGCTCCGCCCCCCACTATTTTCACAAGATTTCTTCCGTGTATCTCCACGGCGGTACTGTGAGGCAGTGCCTCGGCGGGAATATCAAGAGCGCGGAAAATGCGCTGAGAAATAGGCTCTTTATCTTTTGCTTTCATAATAGCTCCTTGCATATTTTTGTGATAATTACTGTAATATTTAGGGGATGCAATTTATTTTATGCCTACGGAGGGGCAGTAATGACCAAAGGAGAAAAAAGCCAAGCATCAAAAACGCGTTTATCGCGGGGGCAGACACTTTTCTGCATAATGAGCGCGATGGCAATGTTTATAACCTTTAAGCTGTCGGACGTGGCGATAGAGGCAATGACACAGGGGATGCGGCTGTGCGTAAGCACGGTCATACCCGCCTTGTTTCCATTTATGGTGTTTTCCGAGCTGTTTATAGCCTCTGGGGCGGCGCAGGCCATGGGAAAGTATCTCGCCGCGCCTCTCTCAAAGCTGTTTGATATATCAAGAGAGGGCGCGGCGGCACTGCTCCTGGGCTTCCTCTGCGGATTTCCCATAGGGAGCAAGAGTGCCGTATCCCTCTACGAGCGCGGACGGATAAGCAGAGGGGAGCTTGAGCATATCCTTACCTTTTGCAACAATCCAAGCTCGGCTTTTCTTATAAGCGCGGTGGGAGTCAGCCTTTTCGGCTCTCGTCAGCTTGGGGTGCTGCTTTGCGCCTCACATATAATTTCGGCTTTCGCCGTAGGACTTGTGAGTCGAGCCTATTTTTCTGAGAAGAAAAAAGAGAGGGAATATTCTGCCGTGCAAAAGGGAACTGGTGACAAAAGAGAGAGCTTTACCGCCGCGCTTACGGGGGCTGTGAGCAATTCGGCGGGGAGTATGCTTCTTATATGCGCCTTTGTGGTGTTCTTTTCTGCGGTAGTTGGATATCTCCGCTTTTTTGCCGCCCGCGGCAATATGCCCGAATGGGCGATGGCTCTTACTTTCGGATTTTTTGAAATGACGGGAGGAGTCAGCGCGGCGGCAGAGCTTCCCTTGGAGGTGGCTGTGCCAATGGCGGCAGCACTCACGGGATGGTCGGGGCTTTCGGTTGCCTTTCAGTTCGTGGGACTGTGCAAGGAGCACCGAGTGTCCTTGCGACCCTATTTTTTCTCAAAGATAGCAAGCGCACTGATGAACGCTCTCTTAGTGTGGAGCTTTATGAGGCTTTTCGGGGATAGGATAGCTTTCGGCGACGGTGGCAGCGTTTCGTCACTTTTGCTTTTTTCGGGGAGTCCAATCGCCCTCCTGTCGGTAGCTTTTTTCGTAGGCGGCTGCACGGTCCTTGCGGGAGGGATGAGGAAAAGGTAATATTAGGGATGCTTACGCGAGCGGACGCCAATGTGCGCCCTTACGGATGAGACGTAACCCGAAAATCCTCGCGGAATAGTCAAAAATCACGAAAGGCGGGTCGGAAAAACAAAAAAACATCTCTTATGGCGGTCAAAATATCCAAAAAATAAAAATAATTTTGTAAAAAATACCGATTTTTATGGGAAATGTCACAAATTGCCTTGCAATACTTGACTTTTTTGGCGAAATGTTATAGAATTTATTATGAAGTGTTGCCCCTATGATAAAAAAACGCTCCCCTAAGAGAGCAAATATAAAGACTATCAATCGCGGCTTTACAATTCAAATCTACATACAAAACAAAAGGAGAAAAAAGTATGAAAAAGACGTTATCAATCATTTTGATAATCACCATGCTTTTGTCGCTGGTCGTTGCGGCTGTTCCCGTAGGAGCTACTACGGTTCAAAACGCGGGACTCATAGGACAGACGTCGGGAGGCGTAAATATCGTTATGCCCGAGCTGCCTAACAAGGGTGTTACCAACCCCGCGACAGGAGCGAGTGCCGTAACGAAGCCTACTTACGACGAGAGTAAGTTGGGTAACTATATGGCAAATTCCTCGGCACAGGAAAAGGCAGATTACCTCGCCGAGATAAACGCCGCGCTCAAGGAGGCGACGGGCGACCCTAACGCAGAGTATATTCCTGTTGTTAACAGTAAGAGAGACGGTGTAACACCTGCCAATGCCGTTTTGTTCACAGAGATAAACGACGACGGACATTACTACCTGTGGGAAAATATCACTTGGAATAAATCACGTGGTGCTTCTGGTGATCCGATTAACGGAAGCGGAGAAGGAGAGGATGCCGCGAAATACAGTGCCATAGGCGCGGACCCCGCAATCTATATTGACGATACGGTCATTGATGGCTGCGGACATACCATAACAATGGCCTCATACGAGCTTTTTCACCGCACCTATAATATCACGCTGAAGAACGTGACCGTTAAGAGAGATACGGTTATAGACAACAACGATTTAAAGGTTCTCCATATATTGCAGCGATGGGAGAGCCGCGGATATACAAAGGTATATAACCTCACTATTGACGTGGACTATAACATCACTGGTAACAACGATAATTCCAAGGCTACGGGTACTCTTATTTACGGGGCAAGAGCCAACTCGGAAATACACAACGTGCTCAATACGTCTACCATAACCCTTGATACTGGCGTTACGAAGATGGATCAGATAGGCGGTCTTGTTGGCTTTACCGAAGGAAAGGTCTCGGTAAAGAACGTAGTTAACAGAGGCGCTATCGTTATTAAATCCACAGCCTTGACCAGAACCGAGAGCGTGGGCGGTATCGTGGGCAGCGCGTCTAAGGACACCAGTTTTGAAAACTGCTTTAACGAAATGGATATCACCGTTGCAAACGGTGCCGTTCTGAGCGGAGCTCCCCAGATAGGCGGTATCGCAGGTAAGTCAGGAAACGGAACTACCTTTAAGAACTGTGTTAACAGCGGTGACATCACCGTCGGTGAAGCAAAGACTACCGCGTTTGACCCCAAGATAAAGAGCATAGGCGGTATCGTAGGTGAGGTAACGGGCAATGCCGTTATCAACTCTGACGTAAACAACGCGGCAAATACGTATACCTTTGATACCTGCTACAACACAGGAAAGATATGGATAAGGTCTGACGTGGCTGTTGTCGCTGTTGGCGATGTTGATGTTAAACAGGGTGTGGCGGGAATAGTCGGACGTGTAAGCGGAACTACCGCATTAAGAAACTGTGTAAATGCCGCGGATATCATTTCCGACGGTGCGATGCTGAGATGCTTCGGCGGTATCGCGGGCGCAGGTCAGGGAACCGCTATCTCCTTCAATAACTGTATAAACGGCGTAGATAGGACTAACGTTCCTGCGGGTGATACCGACACAGTGGACGGCGACGTTAAGGTGTTCCAGCACGGTTGTACCATAAGCGACGGCGCTGCTGCGGGCGGAATACTGGGATATTCGTATGCCAGCAATACTACCTCTATATCATTCTACAACTGTACGAACAACGGAGATATCGTTGACCTTACTACTACTGAAAGCGCTCCTTTAGCAGATGATAAGCTGGTTAAGGGCGGTATCGCGGCAAACATAAGAGGCGCTAAGGAGGTCCTTTTCTCCAACTGTATAAACAACGGTGACGTAGTCGCGGGCGCTATCACCAACATCGCTTATTCCGCGGGTATGCTTGGACGCTACGGAACAGTAGGCACATGGATGGGCTGGAAGAACGACGATACGACTCTTACCTTTGACAGATGTACCAACAACGGAGCTATATCGGCGCGTAACGGCGCGGGCGGTATATTCGCTGCCACCGACAGCGAGGTACAGGACGGTAATAAGACGGGTCTTGTAGTCAGATACTTCACTTTCAGAGAGTGTCTTAACAACGGTACCGTTAACAGAATAGGCGGCGGAAACGCGGGCGGTATCGCGGGTAACGTTCAGGCGAGGGGCACCAAGCTGTCGGTCGTATTTGAGCGTTGTGAAAATACCAAGGCTATCACCTCTACGGGAAGCACGGGCGGTATCGCGGGTGCTTTGAATGCCTATACTGATGCTAATGCCGGATTTTCTACCACTTACGCTCCCAAGTTCTACCTTAAGGACTGTGAGAACACGGGTGCTGTAAGCGGCGGCAGTAATGTCGGAGGTATGACAGGCTATCTTAACACGTCTGCTACCAATACGGACGGTATTGATACAACAAACGATTACAAGCCCGGCCTTACGGTTGACGGCTGTATAAACAACGCGGATATTACGAGTTCCGGTAAAATAGTGGGCGGTGTCGTAGCGATGATCGAAGGCGACGACGGAACGACTGCAAATATAAGCGACTGCTACAATCTTAAAAATATAACTAATAATTCGAGCGGCGGCGGTTACACCGCGGGTATCTGCGCGAAGGTAGATAATGACGCAATCTTTACCAACTGCCACAACTACGGCTCTATGAGCTACGGAAAGGATGCTTACTACGACACAAGCAACGGCGGAAACGGAAGTATAGGCGGTGTTGTAGGAAGCATAAGACTTGCTATTACCGTAAGCCTTACGAACTGCTCTAACAACGGAACGATAGCTTTGACAAGCGGAGCAAAGAACGCTTGTATCGGCGGTGTTGCCGCATCGGCATGGAACGGCTCCACAGTAACCTTTACCAACTGCGTTAACAACGGTGTCGTAAGCGTTACCGCAGACGGAAACAACGGCTTTGACCAGAACCAGCTTGGCGCGGGCGGTATCCTTGGAGTTGCGGGAAGACACGGCGTGGCTTCTACCGTATACTTCTACGGATGTGTTAACAACGCTTCCGTAACCCTGGAGCAGGGTACGGCAAAGTATAACGTAGGCGGTATACTCGGTGTTCTTACCAAAGGAAGCGCAACCTTTGGCAAGTATGATAACGGAACCCCCGACAACGCGGATGACGATATAAAGACAGCCAACTTCGGTACTATTACCACCGAGGCTACAGGCGCGGAGCTGATGGGCGCGGGCGGTATTCTCGGTGCAGCGGGACATAACACCCAGGATGCAACGGTAAGCTTCAGCTACTGTGAAAACCACGGCGTTGTAAGCTCTACCAACAGTGCGGCAACCTTTAACCTTGGCGGTATCGCGGGTGTTCTTGTGAAGACAAACGCAACCTTTAACTACTGTAAGAACACAAAGAATATCACCGATAACTGCGGAACTCGCGGAAGCAGGCAGGGTATCGCGGGTATGGTAGGCTTTGCATTCGGCTACGGCGGAGAGGCATCGCTTGCCATTGATATGGACGACTGTGTCAACACAGGCGCTCTTACGGGTAAGGACAGACTTGGCGGTATGATAGGAAGCGTTACGGGTAGAAACCAGAACGGTCTTTCGGTTATCGACATAGACATCGACAGATGCGTTAACGACGCGGACATCACCGGAAGCGGCAAATACGGCGCAGGTATGGTAGGATACGTTGAGTCCACTCAGTATGCCGATGACCAGAAGAAGGACGCTATTACTGTTGATATCAACGACTGTCTCAACCTCGGTAATATCGAGATGCAGGGTGACGCTGCGGCAGGTATTGTAGGATCTATCTCCAACTCCTCCGACGCGCTCTGGGTAAGAATAAACGACTCCGTAAATATGGGTAATATCACCTGCGGCTTTGGCGCTGCGGGCGGTAACGCGGGCGGTATCTTCGGTGTCGCATCCGTAGGTTACTCGCACATCTACATTGACGGATGTATCAACTACGGTACTATATCCACAAACAACTACAACTGCCACGGTATCTACGGACAGAACTGGGGTAGCAAGGAGACTCCTCAGGCATTCGATTCCAAGGTAACGAATACCATAAACTTCGGTAAGCTCAACAGCTCTGTTGAGGGAAGCTCCAAGGAGGAGCCCATAGGACCCGGCTCTACGCAGAGCAGCTGCTACTATTACAGCGGCTCCGTAGACAGCGGAAAGGTATATGGAAACGCAGCTGTGATCATGAAGCTTGACCAGGCGTTTATGGTAGCTATGGAATACGTTAATTCCGATATGGCATTCAGCTTCGAGAATCTTGAGGCTGCTATGAAGAAGGCTGAGCCCTACTTCGCAAGCCCCGACAAGTATGCTGAGGACACTCTCATCAATCTCCAGAACGTATATGACGCTTCCGAGGATATGGTGAACGCAGGCTTCTACGCAATAAACGACGAGGGAACAGTAGAATTTATAGCACAGAGCACTATCGAGGATCAGACCGAGGCTATGCTTAAGGCTGTTGAGGATACCTACCTCAAGTCGGCAATGCCTATACTCCTTGAGAGCACCATCATTAACGCTGAGAAGTTTATGGCTGAAAATACTAACCTCTATAAGGCGGCTCCTTGGAACGAGTTCACCTCGGCTCTTAAGGCGGCTAAGGATCTTTACGCACGAGAGGATCTCTTTGAGCTGAACTACTCGGTGATCTACCCCGTAGCTAACAGACTTAAGGTTGCTCTTGAGGCACTTGAGGAGGATGCGTCCACTCTCGGCGGAGATATCCTTACGGCAGAGGACCTCGCACGCATCGCGGGTCAGAAGGGTGAATTCACTCTTAAGAACGATATAACCATCTCGGCTCCCGTTAAGAACTTCAAGGGAACGCTGAACGGAAACGGATACACTATCACTCTTGACGGATGCGCTCTCTTTGAGGACGCAAACGGAATTACGGTTACCAACCTCACCATAAATGGTGACGCAGGCGAGGCTAAGTCGGTATTCGGCAAGGCTAAGGGTGAGGTAAGAATGGATAACATCCTCATAGACGTTGAGGGCGAGCTTGAGGCTGCTCTCTTTGGAGAGGTCGACAAGAACGCGGATATTGCTATCAGTAAGGTAATAAGCTATACCGACGCGAGCGTTGCAGCTCTCGTTGCAGGCGATTGCAAGATAGCTGTTGAGGCAGCTCTCGTACTCGCTAAGGCTCCCGCTCTTGTAACTGCTGAGAATGCTGACGTAACTCTCTCCTACGTTGACGGTACTGTATACTACAACGCAGAGGGTGAGTCCTCCACCGACGCAGACGTATTTGCAAGCGGTGAGGTTGCTTACGTTATGAATCAGGCAATGTTCGGCGGTTACGATAACCTCGTTCAGCGCATCGGCAAGGATGCTCTTCCCAGAATAGGCGTAGCGCTTGTTGACGGAAGCAACCTTGTAAGATTTGAGGACGGTAAGTACGTTAACCTTGGTCAGAAGATCGAGGTCGAGGTAGACACCACTCCCAAGCCCATTCCTCCCGCAGCTCCTGTATACTCCGAGCTCGAGAAGGCTATCGCAAGAGCTGAGGCTCTTGTTGAGGGCGATTACACTGCTGAATCCTTCAAGGCAGTAGCTGACGCTCTGGCTGCCGCTAAGGCACTCCAGACAGAGGTTCAGGACGATATCGACGCGGCTGTGGCTGCAATCGACCTTGCAATGGCAGCTCTTGACCTTAAGCCCGCTGAGGTGGCTTCTGTTGACTACTCCAAGCTCGCAGAGGCTATCACAAAGGCAGAGGCTCTTAACGTCAACGATTACACCATGGCAAGCTGGACGTCTGTACAGGTAATGCTTTCGGCTGCTAAGAAGGCTAAGCTTGCTGCTACTCAGGCTGAGGTAGACGCGGCGATCGCGGCGCTCAACGGCGCTGTTGCAAGTCTTGTTAAGGCTCCCGCAGAGAGCGATGCTCCCGCGGCTGACGACAAGGACGATACCAACGCAACCGAGCCCGCTGAGGAAGAGGGATGCGGAAGCGTTATAGGCGGCGCGGCAGTAATTCTTACGGCTGTTCTCGCACTTGGCGCAGGCGTTTCCTTTAAGAAAAAGGAAGACTAATTGAATATTAAATCCGCTCCCCTCGGGGAGCGGATTTTTTAGATAAGAGATAAAAGAGAATAGATAATAGAGAATAGAGAATAGGAGGTAGGGGAGCGCCTTGGTGCTCCCGTTTGAAATAAAGATTATAAAAAAGGCGTGAGGAGCAAGCCCCTCCCCTACGGTGGTGGGTATTCTCGGGTTTGCATTTCACCCGTAGGGGCGACCATTGTGCGTCCGCCGTTTTGATTTTATATATTATTTCGGTAGGGGAATCAGCCATTTTTAAATAAAATGCCATATTTTGCAAAAATATGTTGACAAAGTGAAAAATATGTGATACAATGTACGAAAATCCGATGAAGTTCTCGGAATTCGTAAGGAGACCGAGTGCGGAGGAGCTTTGGAGAATCCCGCCGGGGCGGGTGCCGAAGGTGCAAGGAAGGCTCGCTTTCCGAATCTCTCAGGCAAAAGGACAGAGTGGCATATATTTTTGTGTGTAATAATGTCTTATTTTTCAAAGCTGCCGTATCGGCGGCTTTATTTTATTTTAAGGAGGCTTTTATGGAAGCTATTCAAAATTTTCTTCTCCCCATAGTTGCAGAGATAAATACCAATCTCTCTAACTATATTCTTCTTTTTCTTCTGGTGGGCGTAGGCCTTTTCTTCACCGTAAGAACGAGATTCGTCCAGGTACGCTGCTTTGGAGAAGGCATGAAAAAGGTATTTGGCGGTATATTTTCCGGTAAAAATAAGGATAAAAAGGGCGGTCTTTCCTCCTTTCAGGCACTTGCTACCGCAATCGCGGCTCAGGTAGGTACGGGAAATATCGTCGGTGCCTGCGGCGCTATCCTTATAGGCGGACCCGGTGCTATCTTCTGGATGTGGGTCATTGCCTTCTTCGGTATGGCTACTATTTACGCCGAGGCTGTTCTTGCACAGAAGACCAAAGTGATAGACGCCGACGGAAACGTACAGGGCGGTCCTGTTTACTACATAAGAGAAGCGTTCAAGGGCAAATTCGGTAAATTCCTTGCGGGCTTCTTCGCAGTTGCTACCATTCTTGCGCTGGGATGCATGGGTGCTATGGTTCAGTCTAACGCTATTTCCTCGGCTGTAAGTACCGCTACCAACAGCACGGTTCCCGTATGGGCGGTAGGCTTGGTCCTTGCGGCTATATGCGCTATCATCTTCATCGGAGGTATCAAGAGAATTGCTTCGGTTGCCGAAAAGATAGTCCCCATAATGGCAGTAGGCTACATAGCTGTGGGTATTATTATTCTTGCTATCAACATTACCAAGATCCCCGAAACCTTCGGTATGATATTCAGATATGCATTTGATACAAGCGCTATAATCGGCGGCGGTGTGGGAGCTATATTTACCGCTATGACTCAGGGCGCAAAGCGTGGACTTTTCTCCAATGAGGCAGGTATGGGTTCGACCCCTCACGCTCATGCCCAGGCGGAGGTAAAGGATCCTCACGAGCAGGGCGTAGTTGCTATGATAGGTGTGTTCATAGACACCTTTGTGGTTCTTACAATAACAGCTCTCGTAGTTATTTCTACCCTTTACGTGGGCGACAGTCCTTTGATGTCGGGCGGTATTATTACCGACGTTACGGCAGGACTTGTAGGTATCGATAAGAATAATCTTATGCAGACTGCGGTAGGACAGGCATTTGGAAGCCCCATAGCAGGTAACATTATAGTTGCGGTTTGCCTTACCTTCTTTGCGTTTACTACTATAATAAGCTGGAATTTCTTTGGTAAGCAGAACGTTCAGTACCTGTTGGGCAAAAAGGCAACTGTTGTATATTCCGTAATTGCTATCGGATTTATATTCCTTGGCTCTTGCCTGAAGAATGACCTCGTTTGGGAGCTTACGGATATGTTTAACAACCTGATGGTATTGCCCAACGCCATAACCCTCTTTGTTCTTTCCGGTATGGTTGTAGCCTGTGTTAAGGCTGCAAAGGCAAGAAAGAAGAACAAGGGCGGCGACGAGCTTGACAAGGCTGAGTAAATAAAACAAAAAGAACTTGGATTTTTCCAAGTTCTTTTTATTATTTTTTCCTAAGAGCCGCTATTTTTTCGGCGTTGGGGGTGACGTAGGCTGTCCAGTTGGTGTGGTATATAACGAAGCCGGGCTTTGCACCAGCCACGCGCTTGACGTGCTTTGCAAGGGTGTAGTCAACTGCTATATTTGTGCCCTCCGCTCCCGAATAATAGGCGGCTATTTCTGCCGCTGTAGTAAAATCAAGGTCGGTGGGCTCCTTGCCCTCGGTCACCAGCAGCACGTGAGAGCCGTGGCTCTGCTTTGCGTGGAACCAATAGTCATGCTTTTCGGCAAGACGGTGGGTTATATATTCGTTTTGAAGATTGTTCTTTCCGCACAGCACCTTCATTCCGTCGGGGGTCTCAAACTGCATGACCGTGGGATTTTTTTGCTTGTGCGAAGCGTTGTAGGACTTCATTCTTGAAGCGTATCCCGAGCGATACAGCTCGTCACGTATCTCTACAAGGTCTGCGGGGGATTCCGCCTTGGTCAACGCCTCAAAGACAGTGTAGATATACTCAAGCTCGGTCTCCCCAAGCTCTATCTGCTTTGCCAGCTCCACCTTGGCGGTCTTGCTCTTTGCGTATTTCTTATAGTAGCGCTGGGCGTTTGCCGCGGGGGTAAGGCGGGAGTCCAGCTCAATGCGTACGGTGGGGCAGTTGCCCTTCTCATCCATGCTCTCCCAGTCCTCAAGCTCGGCAAAGGCACTCTTTTTTTGCAAGCGATAGATATTTGCGGTGATAAGGTCGCCGTATTTTCTGTAATTCTCGCCCTCCTCACACGCCTTTAGCTCGGCGCGCTGGAGCTCCAGCTTCTTTTTTATACGTCCCTCGGCGTTGGTCAGCAGTCGCAGTATATCCGAAGCGCGCTGGTGTACTCTCTGTTTGTTGTCACGGCTCGCGAAATAGGCATCGAGCAACTTTCCGGCACTTGAAAAATCACGTTTGTCGTAGCTTCCGTACTGGTATAGGGGCATAAAGGAATATTCCACGCTTTCCTCGCCATTAAGAATAAGGCAAGGAGAGAAGCGTTTTTCCTTTATTATTTGTGTCACACGGGAAAATTCTTTGTAAATATCCTCAGTAAAGCAATATTCTATGGGGGTATCCGTGTGAGCTGTTGAAGCGAAAACGATTTCTCGCGCCACTACGGGCGAAATTCCCGAGAACGTGCCGACGAGAAATTTATCGCAGGGCTTCTCCTTGGGAGCAGAAGCAAAGAGGGAAAAAAACTTCTCTTTCTCTACTGTCAGCGGATTTATCTTATCACCCTGAGAAGGGAGGGTATAGGTCACACCTGGAATGAGCTGACGCACGCTGTCAAAGGAAAAATCGGTGGTGCGCAGAGCGGTTATTATCTTTTTGTTGCCGTCGGCAAATATGAGATTGCTGTATTTGCCCATAAGCTCGGCGATAAGATATCGTTTGCATTCAAAGCCCATTTCGTCTCTGGTGTCAAAGCCCAGAAACGCCACTCGGTCAAAGTCTGCCTGCTCTATCTCGGTAAGCTTCGCTCCTTGCAGATACTTTCGCAGGAGCATACAGAACATAGGCGGGTTCTGAGGGTTTTCCTTGGGTGTTTCGGTAAAGCATATTCGGGGGTTGTTTGAGCCCGCGTTTATAAGCAGACGCTTTCCTCCCTCAAAGCTTCGCATCTGAAGCAGGATCTCGTCGCGCTCGGGCTGATATACCTTTTCAATTCTTGCGCCCAGCGCCGTCTCTCTCAGCTCGGAGAGAGTACAGCAGAGCATTCCCGCGTCAAAAGCCATAGTTAAAAACCTTTCTGTTAACCGAACATCAGTTGGTTTACGTTGGCGAGAGAGTCAAAGGTGAAATCGGGCTTATCCTTTTCCTCGGCGGCGTCAACGTCAGCCTGCTGAGTTTCGCCCGAAAGAACGAGAACAGAGCATACGCCAAAGTTTTTGCCAAGAGCGATATCGGTATAAAGTCTGTCACCGAAAATGCACATCTCGCTGTTGTCAAAGCCCGTAGCCTCGCCAATCATTTCGATAGTTTCCTTATAGGGCTTGCCGAAGTAGGTGGGTACCTTGCCCGTAGACGCTGTCACAAGAGCCGCGATAGCGCCGCTGTCGGGAATGAAGCCGTCCTCTGTGGGGCAATTAAAGTCGGGGTGTGTGGAGAGATACTCCGCGCCGTTTCTTATGAGTCGGCAGGCGATGTTAAGCTTTTCGTAAGTAAGGGTGGTATCAAAGCCCGTAATGACTATATCCGCGTTCTGGGGGTTTTCCACTGCTCCGTTAAGTACGTTTATGCCCTTAGCCTTGTATTCCTCTATAAGCTCGTCTGTGGCTACCATGTAGACCGATTTGCCTGCTCTGTATCTGTTGAGAAACTCAAAGGTAACGTCACCCGAGGTCATTATCTCGTCGGGGGTGGGCTCGTAGCCCAGTCTGGTGAGCTTCTGAAGATAGAAGGGCGAGGTGTGGGAAGCGTTGTTTGTAAAGAAAAGCACCTTTTTACCGTTTTTGCGAAGGTTCTTGATAAATTCTATGGCAAAATCAAAGGGGATTCCTCCAAGATAGATAGTGCCGTCCATATCAAATATAAAAAGCTTTTTATCCTTTATGATATTGGTATCCATAAAATTACCTCAAAAAAATAATCCTGACATATTATACCATATTATTGATTTTTTTTCAACTGTGTGCTATAATTATTTTATAGAATGTCCAAAAATTAACATTTGGAGGGAAAATGAGAACTGTTATAGGAATAGATATCGGCGGAAGCACCACGAAGATAGTGGGCCTCGTTACCGATGATAACGGAAAAAGCAGACTTATAGAGCCTCTGTTTGTCAGAGCGACCGAT